>QMCD01000200.1_pt1 | contig 42686 bp, 44 predicted proteins | sample 1821841 | NCBI WGS metagenome assembly QMCD01 (sample SAMN01991225, study PRJNA193472) | Termite gut metagenome, whole genome shotgun sequencing project. | isolation source: worker | host: Macrotermes natalensis
GATACGCGGCGGCGTCTGTGCTTGGCTGCGCGTCGGCGCTGCGCGTTCTTGATAGCGCCGCGTTTCCGATAGACGGCGCTGCCGGCCCCGGCTTTGTCGCTTTTGCGCTCATAGCTTCCGCGGAAGGCGCTTATGCGTTTATAGCGCGAAGAGAAGGCGATCGGGCGCTATGCATATCCGCGCTCATGATGTTCATAGTTATGGCTGTTTTTGCGTTTTTCGGCAAAACCTCCGCCGGTCTTTTCGCGCTGCCGCTGCTGTTTATCAGGTTTATTAGCCTCCGCAAAGCGCCGGGGCGAAGCCGTTTCCATAGCGCGCTGCAGGCGGATGCCGAAAGAATGGACGAAGAGCTGGAAGCGCTCAGAGCGCAAAGAGAACGTCTTAGCTTGGCTAGCAGCGCACGGCAAACAGAATTCTGGATGCTGCCAAACGTTCCGGATTATTACACGGTCGCGCAATTGATAGACGACGGGGTTTTGACGATAGACGCCGAAATCGCGAATGGCGGCGACGATTTGGATATGCATGCGTAAGCCTTAAAAAGGGAGCGAAGACATGGAGATCGATTTCCGCTACACGCTTGACGCCCGGAAGGACGCGCTGTTCATTGCGTATGGCCCGCGCGAATCGATATGGCTACAGAGGTTTCAGCCAGGCGACGAAATCGTATGCTGCCACGAGTGCCGAAAGGTATTCTATTCTGAAGACTGGCGGGACAAGTGCCCTTTGTGCGACTCCGTCGAACCGCTCTACTTTTTACGCGCCAACCAGCTGCTGCTCAGGGAGCGCAGCCGGCGGGACGATAGCGTGCTCGAATATCCCTTGCGCGCATTGCGCGCAAGGGCTCGCGCCAGAGAGCAAGGCGAAGCCGAAGCGGAGTTGCTGGGGCGTATCGAAGCCTTGGAGGGAGAAAAAGCGCAAGTATTGGAGCGCCTGGGCGAAGCTTTAATGGAGGAGGATGAGTCGCTAAAAAAAACATCGCTGGCAGCCTGCGTCGTTTTTACAGGGCTATCGGTTGCCTACGCCGTATTCAAAGCGGTTATGGCAGCATTATAGCGAAGCGGCGCAATAGTACAATGCAGAAACTGAAAGAAGCTTTAAGAGGGAGGATATTATGGATAATCAAACTACGGACAGGACGCGCAAACTTAGCATACGCGATAACGCGGGCAACGAGGTTCGGATCGAAATCGGCGACGCCGCGACGCTAAATCAGCTTGAGTCATTATACAGGGAGAACGCTTCGGCCTTTGGGGCGCGCGATTTGGTGTTCGCGGATTCCGTCAACAGGCGCGTACTCGGCGATAAGCGCGATACGATCGGCACGCTTTGGCCCGGCCTGGGTGAAATCGAGATATTGGTATTGCCGGATACCGTCAACGCCTGAGGTGACAGCTATGGCAAGCGTGGTATACGACTTTGGCGATATCGTTTCCCTTTCGCGCGTCCGTTCTGCCAAGCTATGCGTGCTCGGCTGCGGCGCGGTGGGCTGTAACGCCGTACTCGCCGCGCTGCAGATGGGTTACAGAAATTTCACGCTCGTCGACTACGACGCCGTAAGCGCGCACAACTGCCCGCGCAGCGCGGGGCTGTTCCATCCCGCGCGGGACGTGGGCAAGAGTAAGGCGCGCCTTTTAGCCGGCTATATTCGCGCTTGGGAGCCTGCGTGTGAAGCCACCTGGCTTGAAGCCGACGTCCGCGATTTAGGCGGCGCGTTCTTCCGCGATTTTACCGCCGTTGTCGTTGCCCTTGATAATATGGAAAGCGTTTGGCATGTCGGCGAAATGACCGCCGATTCCGGAGTATCCGTATATAGAGGGGCGACCAACGGCTGGAACAGCTCCGCAGAAATTTTGATTAACAGCCCCGGCGGCGCGTGCCTTTGCTGCAAAAAAGACCCAGCCCAGTCAAGGGACACGCGAATTGCCTCTTGCGGGGCGCGCTACGAACGCGATGTCCGGGAAAACCGGGCGTCCGCGCTGCAAACCTCCTCAGCGTTATGCGCGAACCGCCTCGTTGCCGAAATGACCCGCCGGCTTGAAACGCCTGGCCCGGATCGCCGCTATTACGAAACGGAGTTCGGCGAGATGTATGCTTTCGACCTCGGCTTCGATCCAAAATGCGCCTGCCATGGCGAAGCGCATCAGGCGATAATGCTAGAAGGCGATATCGCGGCGACGACGATGGATCAGCTTATCGAGCGCCTGGAGCGCGCGCTCGGCGAGGGAGTTACGGTTTTCGGCGCGGACGATTACGTGCTTGAAGGCGCTTGTAAAAGCTGCGGGGCGTCTTATCCGGTGGGAAAGCCGCTGCGCCGCGTGAAAGAGAGCGATATGAGGCACTGCCCTATATCGGAAAGAGCGGCGGACGACGCCGTCGTCATATCACAATTCACCAAGGGCGGCCCGGCGGGCGGACGCGCGCTCGCGGAGCTGGGATTTCGCTTTATGGGCGAAATACTCGCCGCGGGGCCAGGAGGCGAGCTGCATACCTTCCGGATGTCACGCGACTATGCGGCCTTGATGAAGATCTACGCGAAGGAGGTATGAAGAATGGCTGAAAACGCGGCCACGCGGCGAATGCTCGCACGGCTCGAGGCCGAGCGCGAGCTGATGTATTCGCTTCGGCGCGAAGGCTATATCGAGGTGGAGGGCGAGGGCTCAAAGCCGTATCGCCGCTATCGGGTTACGGTTTTCGCGCCAACCTATGTAAAGCAAAAGGACGCCGCGCCGGCGGAATCCCATGGCCCGCACGTATTTTGCATCGAGGCGGGCGCGAATTATCCTTTGAAGGAAGCGCCTGTGGTAAAGTTTATCAGCGCGCCGCCCGCCCATGTGAACGTGTACGCAAGCGGGCAGGTATGTATCGGCAGGTGGCGTTCCGACGAGACGCTGGCTTCGGAGACGGTGCGCACGCTCAGGGTTTTGTTCCTCGATCCCGCTACGTTCAACTTCGCCAGCAAGGCGGATCGTGATTGCGAGAGCTTTTGCAGAGGCTATAAAGGCGGCGTGCCCGAGGGCTTCCCGATGCCTTGCCCGGTATTCGAAGATGAAGCGAGATAGCGCCGCCGCGCCCAAAATCGCCGTTTTCGAACCCTATGCGTGGAATCTTATCAAGGCGTACTTTGGCTGGAATATGGACGGAGTGTGGAACAAACGCGAGCAGATATGCGCGCTGGGCGGTGCGGAGCGGGGAAACAGAGTTATCGTTAAGAGCGCGCTGCCGCTGCTCAGCGCCGCGTCCTCCGCTTCTCACGTAAAGGTGACGGGTGATATCTGGATGCTCGCCATGTGGATGTTGGACGATATGGGCATGAAGCTTATCGGGAGCATTCATTCGCATCCGCATGAGCTCGGTATTTTTCTTTCCCATGAGGATACCGATACGCATCTGAAGCTTTTTCCGGGCGGCATAAGCGCGGTGATCAATCCGCAGAAGAAAGCGATTGAAGCGTTTGATAGGAATGGCGGCAAAGTTTCGGTTCGGCTACCGGATAAAAAGCTGAAGGGTATCAATAGTACAGTGCGCAAACCGCAGGAAATACTGTATAATGGCATATGAAAGGAGCCGGCCATGAATTTGTCAAGAAGCATCGGGATCATGCTGGAAGTATGCCTTGGAGCGTTGGTGGGGCTGTTTCTGGTCGCGTTCGCGCATCCTGCGTCCTCGTACGGCATGGCGGAGCCAGCGCCTTCGCCGTCGCTCACGCCGGGAATAAGGGCGTCCGCGTCCAAAGAGCCGTCCGCCGCCTCCAAAGAACCGTTTGCCGCCGCGTGGAAGTATCCAAAAGATACTCCGGCGCTTAGCCTGAATTTCTCACCTTACTATATGCCGGGTGCGGATCCCGACGCGCAAAGCCCCATATCGGAGAACGACATGCGCAACGCGCTCGAGGCAATCGCTCCTTTCACGGATACAATAAGAACGTTTGGCGTGAGCGGCGAGCTGACAAAGCTCTACCAAATCGCGAAGGATGATTTCAAATTCAGAATAATCGCCGGCTGTTGGATTGGCCCCGGCTATAGCGAGGATATGGCACGCGGGGAGCTTGATACGCTGATACGGCTTGGCAACGAGGGCCTTGCGGATATTCTCGTCGTCGGGAGCGAAGGCCTCATGCGCTCGGACTATTCGGCGGAATCGCTGATAGGTTGGATGGAATATGTCAGAAGCGCGCTCGAAAACGAGCTGCCCGTCGGTACGTCCGATACGGCTGGCGAGCTCTTGAGCCATCCCGAGGTAATCAAAGCCGCAGATGTGGCGCTATACACGTACTATCCGTTCTTTGAGGGGATATCAGTCGAAAACGCGGCGGAGGAGCTTCTAAATATGCATCAAAGGCTGCTCGGCGCCGCCGGAGATAGTACGATGCTTATCTGCTCGGAGACCGGATGGAAGCATGCCGGGGAAAGCGTAAGCGCGGCCGTCCCAAGCTTCGAAAACGCCGCCCGCTACCTCGAAGACGTCTATGCGCTTTCACGCAAGGAGGATATCGAAATAATCTACTTCGCAGCGCTGGAAGAGAAATGGAAAAACAAATATGACGATGGCTATTGGCACTTGATTAACCAAGAGCTCGAACCGATGTCATACGCACAGGCGGCGCTGAACAGGATCGCGGAGGAACGCGGGGAGGCCGCGCCATGAGCGAAAGGAGCGATCGTCAGACGGGCAAGCGTCGCGCCGCGATATTAATTGCGGCGGCGATACTGCTAATCATCATCTGGACGCTGTTGATCTTCGGCCAATTTCTCTCGCGCGGCGTACACTTCCGGGAGCATCAATACAACATCGGGGAGCATACCGTGACGGGCCGCATAGCCGGCGCGGAGATTCCCGGCGCATATGGCGTCGCATTGTTCATCAAAATGGATGAAGCCTCCGAAGAATACTACGCCATGCCCAGCGATATGGCTGTAAACCCGGTCAATCCCGACGGCACGTTTGCCGTCGCGGCGTATTCCGAGGATCAGCCGGACGATATGAGCGCGGTGTATTATTCGCTGCTGCTCGTACCCGCCGGGCTCGATATTGAAGAGCTGTCGAATAGCGGCGAGCCGGTTTGGAGCATATTGCGGCGGGATTATGCTTTGGATGAGGTATGGGACGCAAAAACGGGAAATGTTCGGGATTAGGTAGAAGTTTTTTCGCGTTCCCCGCGGATGACATACAAGGAGGTGCCTTCAAGTGAAAAGAACGGCCACAATCGCTCTAGCGCTGATCCTTGCGCTATTGGCGGCGACCGCGTGCGAATCGGCGAGGCCATCGTTTCTCGAGGCCTTTGTATCGCCGGACGGCAAAATCGCCGGTACGGTTCAAAACGGCGATCCGGCCAAGCATAAGTTGCTTGTGTATATAAACGACGCCGAGCCGCCTTACAGGGATGCGAATAACGCCCCCTTCCGGTCGTTCGACGAAAGCAGCGGCATATTCTCAATAGATATCCAAGGGATAAGCGCCAACAGCGCCGCGCTGTACCTCGTACCGGGCAACGTGGATTTCAGCAGCATAAAAAACGTTGTGGACAAGAGCTACGACAAGCGTTCACTGGTGTTGACGCCTATGCTTGCGCCGGAAGCCACGCCCGAGCCTGGGCCTATGCCCGAGCCAACGCCTACGCAAGAGCCAGCGGCGGAGCCGACGTTTGAGCCGACACCAGAGCCTACGCCAGAGCTGGATGAGTTTTATATGTTCGAAGACGACAGCGATTCCCTAAGCGCGAATCGTCATATGGATTACGGATATATGCCGACTGCCGGCGGCGGCATTGCCATGGACGAAAATAACGCCAGCTACGCTTATTCCGGCGAAGAATCCATCCGGTTTTCGTTTACACCTACGAATACGCACAGCTGGGGCGGGGTCGCGCTGCTTTGGATGCCCGGAGAATGGGACGTTGACCCCGGAGAGAACGGGCCCGACCCCGCTATATACCGATGGTGTACGTTTAAAATCCGTGGAGGAGAGGGGCTTGGCGATGTGAAGGTATATATCGAGGGAGACGACGGCAGCCAAAGTCTTGAAACGATAATTCTGACGGACGAATGGCAGGAAGTTCGGCTTCCGGTTGAAGCAGGCTGGTCATACGTTAAAACGCCGTTCGCATGGGTCGCGAATCAAAACGATCCGGACGAAAGGGGCGGGATGCTCGAATTCTATCTGGATGACCTGAAGTATACAAGATAAACAGGCGCTTTGTGTGAAAGTATTATAAAACTATTATAAAACTATTATGATAAAAGGAGTTGTTCTCTGTGAAAACTAAAAGGGCAAACGTTCTGTTATTGGTTTTCGTTATGCTTATTTCCCTCTTCGCGACGGCTGCCGCGCCGGCTAAAACTCCCAAGCCCGCCGCGAAGAAAACGGTATACCGCATGTTCAAGGACGACAGCACCGTCCTGAAAGCGGACAGATACGCAGCCGTCGCGTATATGGGCAGCGTCAAAAACGGCAACGACGGCAGCATAAAATTCGACGGTAGCGATAAGTCCCAGTTTTCCGCAGGCAAGGAATCCATGATGTTTTCCTATACGCCGAGCGGCTCGAGCCATTGGGCGGGTGCGGTTTTGCTTTGGAAAAAGGGCGATTGGGATTACGACCCCGGCGCGAAGGGGCCGGACGTAAATAAATACAAGGAGTGCAGTTTCCAGATAAAAGGGAGCGGCGGCTGGGTTAAGCTGTATATTGAGGGGGATAATGGCGAGCAAAGCACGACGACTTTATATCTTGAAGACGAATGGCAGGAAGTCGTTCTCCCCGTTCGAGACGGCTGGGAATACGTGAGGATTCCTTTTGGCTGGGCGTGCAATAATTTGGACGTTGACGATTCCGCGGACGCGATTCAATTCTATATCGACGTTTTGCAATACGTTTAAACGATTATACGTCAAAGGGGGAGCGTGCTCCCCCTTTGACGTATATGGTATTTTCGTCTATGCCTCCTGGAACGTTAGCGAAGCGGTCATTTCTTCATAATTCCTTACGGCTTCATTATAGCGCATAACTTTAACCGAAATCGTGTCGCCGACCTTGTGCTGCTCCTTAACGGTATTGATATCGTTGATGGAGCGTATCTGTATACCGTCGAGCTCCGTAATTATATCGCCCGCCAGCAATCCCGCCCTTTGGGCCGCGCCGCCTTCAGCGGTTTCCTCGATAAATACGCCGAGCGGGTAGCCGTAGATGCGGGCGCTCATTTCATCCACAGCTATAGGATTCAGCACGCCTAGCGACGGGCGGCCGGTGACCTTGCCGTGATCGCGCAGGTCGTTCAAAACCGGAAGAGCGCTGTCGATCGGGATCGCAAAGCCAAGGCCCTCTACGCCAGTCGATGAAATTTTGACCGTATTGATGCCGATAACTTCACCCCTGTCGTTCAAAAGCGCTCCGCCGGAATTGCCCGGATTAATCGCGGCGTCCGTCTGAATGACCGCGAGCGAGATGCCGTCCTCTACTTCTATCGTGCGGTCGATCGCGCTGATAATGCCGCTCGTGACGGAGCCTGCGAATTCAAGCCCCATCGGGTTGCCGATGGCGATAGCCGTATCGCCTACGCGAAGGTTGCTGGAGGTGCCCATCTTTGCGGCGGGCAGCCCGCTTGCGTCAACTTTTAGTACGGCGAGATCGCTCGTTTGGTCGCCACCGACTAGCGTCGCACCGAATTCGCGCGCGTCGCTAAGGACAATAGTGATACCCGCGCCTTCCATTTGGGAGTATTCGATGACGTGATAATTCGTCATGATATAGCCGTCGGAGCTCATTATTACGCCCGAGCCCTCGGAAAGCGTCGTATTGCCGGGCGATTGGCCGAAGCGCCTGCGCGTTTGGCCTGTAACGCGAACGCCTACGATAGATGGGCGCACGGCTTCCGCGATGTCCGAGATGGTCATAGCATCGCCCGTTACGACCGGCCTAGCCGTAGGATTTGCGGAGTTTCCGTCAACGATAGCCGGTGCGGGAGTAGTTGTAACCGCCATTGCCGAAGACGCGGGGAATTGCTGTAATTGCTGCGCAAGCTGATCGAACCTGACGTCGAGCTCCTGCTGCGCCTTTGCGTTCATTGCGCTTTGAATGCCGAACGTCGTAATGCCGCTTAACAGCACGACCGCCATAAGCAAAGCAACGACGCGCGCCGCCGAACCGCTTTTGCGTTTAGGCTCGTAACCATGAGAATATGGATCATAGCGGTATGGGTTGTTGTTATAATCACTCATTAGTATTCTATCCTCCTATATCGATAAATAGTTTAACCAAATCATCGCAGTCTACGCGCTCCGCCGCTTTCTGAATCGAAACGCGTTTCAACCCGCTCTGTTCTCCTAAAGTTTAACTGTGACTTGTGAAGTAAATTTGTCGGCACGTTGAAAAATTGCGGCGGCAATGAAAAACCGCCTGGGTAGGGTTGACTTTTATACGTCAATATGGGATAATATCGCACGTCACAAAGCGCGGAACGCGCCGTAGGGGAGCATAGCTCAGCTGGGAGAGCACCTGCCTTACAAGCAGGGGGTCATTGGTTCGAGCCCAATTGTTCCCACCATCGAAAAGCCCCTAAATCTCTAAGGATTTGGGGGTTTTGATTTTCTATTCGAGCTTCGGTATTTTCTTGTCTGGCAACTTTTCGGCAACTTTTTTTGAAAATGCGGCTTTTACGAGTTCCGCGCCTTCATCCTTCTTTTTCTCGGACAGATGCGCGTAGATTGCTAGAGTAGTCCTGATATCTGAATGCCCTAGGTACTTTTGGGCGGTTAATACATCCACGCCTGCGTTGTATAAGACGGAGCAATAATTGTGGCGAAAGTAGTGCGGCGTCAAAATGCTCCCGTATACCGGCTTGGGCTCCTTGTATGCCCTGCCCCGCCTATCCTTTTTGCCTTTTCGTTCCTTCTCATATTTCTCACGCCGCTTTTTGGACGATGGAAGCTCTTCCTTGTCGATGGACGGCTCGGCTTCGAGCATAGCCGCCTGTAATCCCTCCCATACGCGCTCAAACGTCGCCTTACATAGGTGTGAATGCGATACGGGCGCTTGAATGACGAACGTCGCCCCGATGCCCCGCCTTGGTTCTAGCGCCTCTTGCAGTTCGGGCGTCAACGGAATGTCGCGGAATGATTCTTCGTTCTTCAAATCGCCGACGCTTTCGGTCTTGAAATCTATATCGCGAATAACGCGTATCCACTGTTTTGCGAAATCTATATCCTGCCACTGAAGCCCAAGCGCTTCTCCGCGCCGGAGGCCGGTATAGTATAGGATAGACAGAATTAAGCCGTCCGGGTGGTTTGCCGCGACATACAGCGCCGCCTTTTGCTCGGCGTCGTTTAAGGCGCGTTTCTTCTTCTCTGGCCGGTATGCCTTTGTCAGCGCCAGCGTTGGATCACGGGAGATAACGCCGTCTACTAAAGCCCGTTTAAAAATGTTCTTCAAAACGCTCATCAGATACCGAACTTCCGTTTTCGACATATGCGCGCGGTCGTTTAAAAATTGTTGCAACTCGCCGGAGCGAATCGCCTTTACTTGACGATCCTGGAAGGCAGGCATAATGTGTTTGTTCATAACGCCTGCATATACTGTTCGCGATGAAAAGCCTATAGAGGGCTCCTTGTACGTCTCGTACCATTCCTTTGCGTATGCGCCAAACAAAACGTCCTGGTTTACGTCTTGGAGGCCGTCGATATACAACTGCCGGATGCGGGTTTTCTCTGCTTCCAGCTCGCGCTTTGTTGAGGCGGAGGCGTACTTATAAACCGGCTTTCCGGCGACATCGCGGCCAACTGTGATCTTTGCGCGGTAACGACCGTCTTTTGTTTTTTTTGGCATGGGAGGCTCCTTTGTTTATAGTCCAAGAATCTGCTTCTTTTTAGCATCGTAATCATCCTGTGATATTAGTTTGTTGTCTAACAATCTTTTATAAGCCGATAATTCTCTCTCTATTGTCGGAGTTTCTTCTTGGGTAGGAATAGCTTTTGCGCTTCCCACACTCGATACTCCTTCAATACGAAAGTTCTTTCTGTTAGAATTTTTTCTATCTGCGAGCTCGATCACGAAGCCAACGAGAACAATAATAAAACTGCTGAAAACCCATATAAGAAAATCATACCAGGAAATAGGCGTCCCGATGCCGGGAAAATCTCTCTCTGCCATTGATCGACCTATCATTGAGCCGACTAAGCGAACAAGTGGCGATAAGACTGCTACGCCCATTATGTTCCATCTCCATCTATTTTTAATCCGCTTTTTGCTTTTGGAGCAATATAAATAATAACAAATAGGTAAAGCGATAGCGATTAATACCATGTAAAATTCCTGGATATAGCCCTCTTCGGGAGTGGTGTAGCTGCGCTGGGAGGAAATAGTATTCGTTGGCGCGATAGAACTGGCGGCAGATGTATCTTTAGATGATGGCAATCGTTCTAATTGGGTGTTGATTTTTACTGTTTGTATTATTCGGCGGATTTCATTTTTTCTCATAGAAGATATTTCATATGGCGATCTAAAAGTGAAGCTTATGCCTTTGTTGTTTCTAATAGTAAAATACTGGAGTGCATATATCTGTACTCCGTTTTCTTCTAAAACACCATCTACGACAATGAATACATCATTTTCCGTGCGCGAAATACTTGTTTCTGAAATAGCATATACACGCTCTCTACTCGAAAGCGAGGCTATTAAAGCGTCGGTTTCGATTTCTAACTCTTGTTCGCTATATTCAGTTAAATCCGGCGTATCAACAAGATCAAGCGAGATTATACTAAACTCGTCAAAAACGCTTGGCAAATAAAAAGCGCTTAAGTAAACGCTTCTTTCTTGAAAAAAAGACATTAGCTGTTCGTAGTCAACATCTATATCCTTTAATAATTCACTATCTGAAGGCGTATCCCTAGACAGCACAAACCAATCTGACGGAAGCTCTATGCTAAGGTTCAGTGCATCAATTACATGTGTTTTATACTCGGTTTGCTCTGCGGCAAATGCGCTTGCTGAAAGCGTTGCCAGGATTAGTATTACTAATAAGCTAAACACACACGCCGATCTTGTTTGCTTCATTACGAATAATCCCTTCCGCTATCACTTGTACATTTATTTTTTCGCCAAATCCGGCGAAGAAGAAAAAACATCGGTAACCATAGATGAAATGTTACGGCGGCGTAAACCTCGAAGCCATTAACTCGTATTATGCTCATGATTATTGACGGAGATAAGAGGCATAGCACTGTAAGTAATATCTTGGTAACATACTTCACTTTAATATGATCCCTTCGCTATCTTTCGCATAATTCAGCTTCTATAATGTCATATCTCATGATAGGTCGGAGTACATACGGGCGGCGCGAGCCCAAGTTTTAGAAATGGATTGCAGCATATACCTCATTTTTCGACAACATATGCTATAATAGTAAAACTATCGATAGTGATCTTAATACAGAAGGAGTTTGATAATCGTGGATACTAATGACTACGACCCCAAGCTCGAAACTCTAATTAAGACACTCCAAGCATTGACCGATTCAGATATAGAGGAGCTTATTTTGCTTGCCCGTCAATTAAGGCGCGACCAGCAGCAATCAGAACATCTTTACCCGATTCGTCCAGAATCTTAGCGATTTCAACCAGCTCCCGGCCTTTATCCGTCAGCCCGTCGTCTTCTTTGGCGGCGGGCTCGACTTCTCTGCCGAGCAATGAATCAACAGATACGCCGTAATAATTCGCTAAGGCTAAAATTGTTTCAGCGTCGGGCTTTCTATGCCCCAGCTCATATTTACCGTATGTCGATTCATGGATATTCAGATACTTCGCGACTTCTTTCCTGCTATAGCCCTTGCTTTCGCGAGCATCTTCCAAGCGCTTTCCAATCATTTTTATCACCAAATCTATAATAAACTAGACATATTGTCTATACAAGCACTATAGACTAAAAGTCTAGTTTTGGCAAGATAATTTTATTTTATGCTTGACAACTAGACAATACGTCTATATAATCGACATAGACAGTACGTCTAGTATGTGTCGGGAGGACTTTACATGAGACAATGGCTGAGATCACTAAGAGAGCAAAAACAGCTAACACAGGCTGTATTAGCGAAGAAGGTAGATGTAGACATTACGGCTATAGGCAAATATGAATCCGGCGCGCGCCGACCTTCACCCGAAGTAGCGCAGAAGTTAGCATCAGTTCTTGAATTCGACTGGACCCGATTTTTCGAAAACGCATAGGATTGCACACCCGGAGCGCAGACGCGCACACCGGGCGGCACGTTGTATAAGAAGGAGGAAAGTTTATGAAATTTGATATCGTCGGCGACTATATTAGCTTCGGCCACAAGCCTACGGAGAAGGAAATATCGGAGGCGGCGCATGAGCTGACCATGAAACTGTCCTGCCTTATAGAAGAGAACGCTGTTATTCTCTCTCACTATCCGGCATTTGAGGCGCGCCCAGAGCAATGGACGGTTGGCGTCAAGTTTTATCTTCCGAGAAAAGCGCCGCGAGTGAAGCTCACATCTTATGGAGAAAGTGTCTTAACCGATTTACGGCTACAGCTAAGGCGCTACCACTATCACGGCGGCGAGATCAACATAAGCCGTTTGGAAGCACCTATCTACGAAAGAGCTCTCGCGGCAGCGGCCCGCGAACTTGGGCTACTTGATAAGGAAACCGCTGTCAAAGTGTACGGGTTTTGTGAGGCCTCCGACAAGAATACGACGGTCGATAGCTGCTAGACAATCACCGCAGGCGGCGGAACCGTTAAGGAAGTCGCAGCCGTTTGAGGGGGCGTAAATAACTTTTCCGTAAACGATGTCTCCGGTGCTGATGTCATAGCTCCCTTTACTATCCGTAGCGTAGCGAAGTTGAATTTTGCGAGCATTCCCGTCGGACGGGCATTTTACCGTTATGTTCTGGAAATTGATTATCGGGTTATGAATAAATCCGTCGAAGCTCATGGCACACCTGCTTTTTCAGAAAGTATACCACGCTTCGAAAAGCGTTGACCATAGATACATCGCCGCCGGGCGGCACGTTATACGGAGGGAGGAGCCACAGCGATGTCCATGACATACAGCCAAGAAGAGATTGTACGCGCCGCCGCCGTCCTTATGGACGCCATAGACGCATTTAAGCCGATAGCCGTAGACATTATCGAAAACGGCCCCGCGCCAGACGAGGAGCTTTGGGTGAAACAGCATGGCGAATGTATTCCTATTACAAAAGCGGCGCGCATTCTCGGCTGCGGCATAGCCAAAATCAACGGTATGCTCGAACGCGGCGATGTTACGGCTTCACCGGATAAAAAGATACACGTCCGTTCTTTAGCGCGCTGGGCGCACAGGAAGAAGCATACCGCGCCACTGCCTCGCCAGTTCAGGATTGTTGCGAGAAGATGCTAGGGAACAGCAATTCGAGTTTAGAGCGCGAACGCGCACGCCGGGCGGCATGTTTTATGAACAATGGAGGCTCGCAATGAAAAAAATGCATAAACTACGCGTCATTTTTGACAGGCGTACAGGCGAGGAAATCGGACGCGAGGTCATCGGGACATATGAGGTCACAGATGACGAATATAGCGATTCGCTTGTGCGCGTTATGACTGGCATGTCGCCAGAGAGAGCTGCGAAGCGCATCAAGGAAGCAATGATGGCGGAGCAGTACGCGACTTAAATCATTATCGCTCGCGCCGGGCGGCAAGAAAGGAGAGGTATCCATGATTGATCTGTACACGCGCGTAACCGAACACCTAGCAATGCCCGTTGCACCATCAGAGCTCCTAGCGGCCTGTCCGCCAGTAGTGGTAGAGCTACACAGGAAAATGGAGAAGGGCGAAAAAACGCTGCTTGCCGATGTCGTATTGCTGCTCGCCGGTCAGATAAAGGCGAACAAAATGCTCACACCCTCAAAGGTGTTGCAATGAGAAACATGTTTCGGAGGTGATTGAATCTATTTCGAAAATGCGTAACCGGGCGTAACACTAATTATTTTAAGGAGGGTATCTATGGAAAACTATCTCAGTATCAACGGCAACAAAACCGAGCTTACGAAGGCACAATTAAGGGAGCTCGGATTCGCGTGCCCGAAGTCCGCCGACGAATACACCATCGCCGAAGTCAGCGAGATCGTCAAGGCCGGGAAGGCGCGCGACAGTTTCGCCCTGCACGATATCATCAGCGCGGCAGGCTACGAGCTTGAAATTATTGGCTTTGACCGCGATTGTGACGCGGAAGACTATGCGTGGCCCACAATTACTGTCATGGCTAAAGCCTTGCTCATCGAGCGCCGTATGCACAGCGGCGCGTGCGAGAGAGGCTGGGTAGATACCGAGCTGCGCGAATGGCTTAATTCGGAGTATTTCAATGAAATGCCGGACGAGCTTAAGCAATTCATTCGTACTATTCAAAAAACCACGCACACCAGCGACGGCGAGCCCATAATCACGGAGGACAAGCTATTTCTGCCCTCAGAGAGTGAAATGTTCGGCTCCGCTGTCTGGTCGAATTTCGAGGACGGCGAGAGATACGAAGTTTTCGCTACATCCGCCGACAGAAGACGGCGCAACGATTCGGGAGAATACGATTGGTATTGGACGCGTTCGCTGGCCGGGTCGGCATCCAACTTCTGCTATGTCAACTACTACGGCATTCCGCGCTACTCCTCCGCCGCGGGCACCGCCATTCGCGTGCACCTGTGCTTCTGTATCTAATATCGCGCAATCCCGCCCCCTTGTGGGGCGGGTAATAACCCGAAATTTGGAGGAGCTATGAGAATACCTGATAATATTCTTAATATTTTATCGAATTGCCGGACCGACGGCAATGTCGCCTATCTACCCGAGGGGCAGTTAGAACGCAAAACCTACGAGGCGGTTAATAAGTGCCTCGAAAGCATCGGCGGCAAGTGGAATCGCAAAGCGAAGGGCCATGTGTTCGATGAAGACCCCGCCGAGCTGCTAGACGCGCTCGTCGTATCCGGCGAGGTAGTCGATGCGAAGAAGGTTTTTCAGTTCTTTCCTACGCCGCGCCCAATTGCAGAGCGGATGTGCGACATGGCGAGGCTAGAGGCAGCGCGCGCCGTGCTGGAGCCGTCGTGCGGAGAGTGTGATTTAGCGGACGTTATATACGAGCGCATAAAAAATGTTACTTGCCTTGAAATTAATTTCGAGATGGCGAAACGGCATGCCGGAAAGCCGTACCCTGTATATTGTGACGACTTCCTGCGTCTCGACCCTGAAATAAGTATGCATTATCCCAGAATCGTTATGAACCCGCCGTTTTCCCGACAACAGGATATAGACCACATCTATCACGCCTTCCGCTTGTTGGAGCCCGGCGGAATCCTCGTCTCAATCGTCAGCGAGAGCCCGTTTTTCAGAACGAATAAAAAGTCGGTCGTATTCCGCACATGGCTCGAAGTAGTCGGCGCTGAAATCCATGAGCTGCCCGCAGGCGCTTTTTCCGAGAGCGGCACGATGGTAAAGACGCGTATCATCAAGGTTCGCAAGCGGGGTAAGCGCGATGAATAATACGGAATTTAAGGCTCTTCGGGAGCAAGAACGCGCCGCCACGCCGGGTCCTTGGATGTGGGATATGCGTACAGGCTGTAAATTGGCGCAGATCGTCACCACACACAGCGGCATGTATTACGTGATGCAGTTCGCCAGATGGGGTATGAGCGACGCTTGCCCGGTGTTTCAGGTTTACGAAAAGTATGACGGGCCCGTCGGCGAAAGGCGTGGTCGCGGTATGGTACGCGCCGATAAGCTCGCCAGGTCTTATCCCGGCAAGGAGCATCACGACGGGTTTGACGATTATATCGACCATCCCGACGCAATTATCATGGTTGCTGCGCGAAACGCGCTACCGGAGCTACTGGATACGATAGAGCGCCAAGCTGATGAAAACGCTCTGCTTTTGCAAGCTGTCAGAAAATATGCGCGTCTGCCTAACACATGCATGTACGGTCGGGATTGCGTAGAAGTGGAGCGGGATCATAGCGCTTGCGCCGAATGTTCTAAATGGGCGTTCGGGCTCGACGGTGAGGTCGGCCATGAATAAAACGAAAATAGACTGGGCGGATATGTCCTGGAATCCTGTCACCGGCTGCTTACACAACTGCCCTTACTGTTACGCGCGCAGTATTGCGCAACGTTTCAAGGGAGGCGGATACGGAATCGAAAAAGGAATGTTCATTTCAAAATATAAAGACAGCGCATTTGAACCTCCTTTTGTGCTTGATGAACCGCAATTACGCAAGAATAAAGACAATTGGTACAGCAAAGCCGCATATCCCTTTGGTTTCGCGCCAACCCTACACCGCTACCGCATGGGCGAACCCGCCCGCAAAAAGCAGCCACAGCGCATATTTGTCGGGAGCATGTGTGACCTTTTCGGCGAATGGGTTCCTGATTCATGGATAAAGGAAGTCTTCGCCGCCTGCTCCGCCGCCCCGCAACACAAGTATCTCTTCCTGACTAAAAACGGATCGCGTTACGAGCAGTCCGGCCTTCTGCCTCATATAGAGAACTTTTGGTATGGGACAACGCGAACGGGAGCAGACACGGAGTATGAATGGGGCGCGTCAGATTACTACAGCCATTCCTTCTTATCAATCGAGCCAATGCTTACGCCAATAGACCGCAATACCCTAAGCGCATTGGAGGTTTGGGGCTGGATTATCATCGGAGCTATGACAGGGCAGGGCGCGGATAAGCATCAGCCGGAGCGTAAATGGGTTGAGGAGGTTCTTAATCTCTGCCTCCGTGAAAGCATTCCTATTTTCATGAAAGAAAGCTTGCGCAGCCTCATGGGCGATGACTTCATACAACAGTTCCCGGAGGGGTTGATTCTATAAAGGAAGGAGCGCACACGCATGTTGGACGTTAAGGCATTCAGAGAAGAACGCGGCCTCATGGCAAAGCAATGCGTCGAGGTTTTGCGCGAACAATTCCCTAAGTACGATAAGGCGCTGCATAGCAAGGTGGAACACCCGGAGGAATACGGGATTCGCCTTGTAAATGAAGCCGAACGGATGCTAGAAGAGGCGTTTGTAAAAACGACCCCAGCGCCGCGCAGACCAGACAGACGCCGCTTGCCTGTCCGTGTACAGTGCCGGGTATCAAAAACGCAATTAGAGCGGTTGCAACTCGCTTTGCGGCGCGACGGCTACGACACTTTACAAGCTGGCCTTGCGCATATCATCGAAACCTACCTCGCGGGGCGGCAAGCGTGAGGGGGCGATATATTGGCAGAACCATGGATAGAGGTTTGTATATCGCTGCCCGATCATCGAAAGGTATTAGCCCTGTCTGACGAGTTGCAACTCGATAAAGACTTGATCGTCGGAAAGCTTATACGCCTATGGACCTGGGCAATCACACACAGGGATACCGGCGTATTCGCAATGCGCGACCGAAAAACCATCGCCGAGGTCATGCGCTACAAAGGCAAGCCGGATCGCTTAATCAACGCCCTTGTGGTGGTCGGATTGCTCGACCAAGCGGAAGACGCCTTGATTATCCACGATTGGGACGAGCATGTTGAGATGCTTTTAGCAAAGCGGGAGACGATACGGTCACAAACCCGGCGGCGCGTACAGAAATTTCGGGATAGGAACCGCAGCGAAACGGATGGCGGTAACGCGTTACAAGAGCGTTACGTAACGGACGGATGTAACGCAAGTAACGCGGCTACCGTACCGTACCGTACCATAGACGATGAAGAAGATGACGTAGACGATACCGCGCGCACGCGCGAGGATGTCGAGGCTCTGCGGGAAGCGCAGTATGCCGAAGCCGACCGAATTGTCAGAAGCACCTTTTTGGCTTCATTCGGGCGCAACCCTACGCCCGCCGAGGCGGAGCGGCTTACCAGCGCGGCCATTATGAGCAATAAAACCAAGATTATCGCCGACGCGATACAGAAGGCCGCTGTAAACGGGGCAAACTCGCCCTTCGGCTACATCGCGAAAATCCTCCAGGAGTGGAGTATATGGGAGATCGACACGCCGGAGGAACTAGGAGCCTTTGACTATTACAACGACGTGATGAACGGCAGAATTGGGGGCATGGCTCCCGAGGAGGCAATCAAAGAGATGACGAAGCGCCGCGATGCTAAACGCGCTCGGAAGGGCGTTTGATATGGCGAATCATCCGAACGCTGCGAATGCCAAATGCCCATTCTATCTCTGCGAAACCCCTTGCAGTATAACGTGCGAGGGAATTATCTCCGGGGCGGATAACTTGATGCGCTTCACTACGCATGAGGATAAATCACGCTTTCAGGAGCAGAACTGCAACACCTTCCACTATGCCCGTTGCCCCTTTGCGGCGGCGCTGTTGAGAAAATACGAGGTCGAAGATGAAAAAAAGTATCATGCAAAACGGGCGTGAGAGTTACCTCTCGGGCCGGACGGATAGCCTTGAAAAGCATCACGTTTTCGGCGGCGCGAACCGCAAATGGAGCGAGATATACGGCCTGTTCGTCTACCTTGCGCACGACGAGCATAACGAGCCCCCGCGGGGCGTGCATCATAACGCCGAAAAAGATTACGCCCTAAAATGCGACGGACAGCGCGCTTTTGAGCGTGTGCATGGAACGCGCGAGGAGTTCATGCAGATATTCGGGCGGAATTGGCTGGACGAGGAGCCGGGCGAGGCGGCGGATTGGGGCGATATGGCGGGGGCGGATTTGTTGGAGTGGGGCGCATGAGAGCCGAATTCAAAAGCAAGGTCTACACCGACCGGCCTCTATACGCCGACTACGACGCGCCGCGCAAATTCGAGGCGATAAAAAGCATAATCACGCGGCGGCTCGTGGAATACCCGAACGCGATATGCTCCTATTCCGGCGGAAGCGACAGCGACATCATGATGCACCTGATTGAGACGGTACGGTCTACGTCTCCGATGTTCGCTCCTGTCGAATACTGCTTTTTCAACACGGGCCTGGAGATGGATGCAACGAAGCGCCAGGTTCACGATATGGCGAAGCTGTACGGCGTAAAAATCCATACGTATAGGCCGAAGATAGGCATCGTCCAGGCCGTGCGGAAACACGGGCAGCCGTTTGTATCCAAGATCATGTCGAAGGGTTTGGAAGGCGTGCAGAAGAAGCATATTCCGCTTTCCATCGCGGACGAATACGCGAACGCGGAGGATAAGGCGGCAAAGCGGGCGGAGCTGGGCGAACGATACCCGAAATGCACAGCGACAATCAATTTCCTTTGCGGTTGTAATACCGCCGGGGAGCCGCGCCCGGATATCCAGCTCGTTATTGGCTCGTCGCCGTATATGCTGGATTTCATCAAGGAGAATCCTATTCCGTTTACGATCAGCGCGAAATGCTGCGATTATTGCAAAAAGCAAGTTGCCCACACTGCTCAGATACCTTTTGACATGATCATCACGGGGGAGCGCCGGGATGAGGGCGGCATGCGGTCGGTCCCCCGCAAGGATAATACGTCCTTGTGCTTTACTCAGCAGGACGACGGAAAGTATCGGCTCCGGCCCCTTTACTACGTTTCGGACGCGGACAAGCGTTGGTATAAGGCTTATCATAAAATCCGCTATTCGGACGCTTACGAGGTTTACGGCTTGATGCGCACGGGCTGCTGCGGGTGCTCCATATCGGCAAGCGCCGTGAGCGACCTGGAGAAGATACGGCCCTATGAGCCCAACGTTGTAAAAGCCGCGTGGAACGTTTTTGGCGACAGCTATCGTTATCGTCAGCTGTACGATGAGTATTGCCGTAAGGCGAGGGCGGGGATTACTGACGATCAGATGAGGATGGTGGTATGATCGCCCTCTCCCTCTACTCCGGCGGCTGCGACGGCCTATCCCTGGCGGCGAGCTGGGCGGGCATCGAAACCGCCGCTATGTGCGAATGCGACGCGCAATGCCGAGCGCTTTTGGAACAGCGTCATCCCGGCAAGCCCATATTTAAGCACGACACGGAGGTTACTCTTGATAGATTGCGAGCAAACAACATTGATCCCAATGGAATCGATATCATCCTCGCCAGCCCGCCGTGTCAATGTGCTTCGGTTGCTGGAAAGCGTAATGGGGCTGCTGACCCGCGTAATCGCTGGCCGGAATGCCTTCGAATCGTTCGCGATGTTAGGCCAAGATGGTTTATGGCGGAAAACGTACCAGGGTTATTGTCAGTTGATGCTGGACGGCTCTTTGGAGACATACTCCGGGAGCTGGCCAAACTGGGGTACGATGCTGGATGGTGTGTGTACGGAGCTGCCGACGTTGGTGCGCCGCACAAAAGGGACCGGCTCTGCCTCGTGGCCCACGCCCGACACGATGAACGCCCGCAACGGCTCGATCAGGCGGAAGACGGCGACGGAGCGCCATGCGGTGAGCCTGCATCATGCGGTGATGTGGCCGACGCCGCGCGCACAAAGCGGGAAAGGCCCGTCGAATACGGAGACGCGGCAGGGCGGAGAGGACTTGCAGACGGCGGCGCTATGGGCGACCCCAACGGCTCAGGACGAGAAGAATGCGACTCTCCCACCATCACAAGCACAGCGCGACACTCTTCCGGGGAACGTGCTTATGTACGCGACGCCAAACGCAGCGGACGCAAAGGGCAGCCACGGCGGCGGGCAATCGCGAAGCTTGCGGACGGATGTTTACGGGGCGGGCGGCATGTTGAATCCCGATTGGGTGGAATTGCTCATGGGGTATCCGATCGGCTGGACGCGCACAGATGGCCGGCGGGGCGCAAACAAGAGCAATACGCCTACGAGCCGCCGCGCGTCACCAAAGTAAAGCAACAGCGGCCAAAGCGGCTAAAGATACTGGGGAATGCCGTTGTACCCCAGTGGGCGTATGTGGTTCTGGCTTGTATCGCGGAGATTGAGAAACGCAGTCGCCGGGCGGCACGTATTGAAGGGAGAACAAATAATGCCTAATAAAAACACAATATACCAAACAATTTACGAATACCTTTGTAACCGCGAAAGCGTAGTAAACATCGACCGCGCGATTACGGAATTTCCTAAAAGATTATGCAGTGTGATGGATATAGGGCCGCTCATCGAGCTTTGCGCGGCGCTCCGCGAAGATATGCGCATGGAGGCAAATAAAGCAAGCGGCAAGGCGAATGTCGCCAAGGCTATGAAAGCCATTATCAAAACCGCCGGAAAGGATAAATTAAGGGGCGCGTTCGATTGTGAAGGCAAACAGTGCGTATGTGACGGACACCGGGCGATAAGGCTAAACAGTCCGATAGAGATGGTATCAGCGCAGGGTATTCCCAGCGACGGTATGAAGACGGTATTCGATGAAGCCATGGAAGGGGCGACTGTTCCTCTCGATCTTCCAACAATGGCGGAATTGAAAGCGCATTATAGAATCAAAAAAGCCGAGAGTATAGGCGGTTTCATAAACTACGATTTCGGAGGTAATTTACCCGCCGTGCAAGCAAATTACCTAATCGATATTCTTACGGCATTCCCGGACGCGAAAGCATTTGCGACCGAATCGCCGAATAAACCCTTGTATTTTACGTGTGAGGCGGGTGACGCTGTTTTGCTGCCTGTGCGCATTCAAGGAAAACAGGCTGTTTAGCGGGAGGAATGAAAATGATTGATGCAGCAACAAACGGCGTTCAGCGGTCGGTATTTCTCTCGGGCAAGATAACCGGCGACGAATGGTATTGGTCGAAATTTTACGAAGCCAAGCATCAGCTTGAAAAAGCGGGCTATCTCGTCCTCAATCCTGCGGAGGCTCTACCCCGCTACGGTCTGGATTACATAGGATGCCTGCGCATAACAGGCGCGATGCTTGAAGCGTGCGACATAGCCTGTTTCCTGAATGACTGGAAGGATAGTATGGGTGCGCGGTATGAGTACGGCTGCGCCGTCGCCAGCGAGAAAGAGATCATCATGTATGACGAATGGCGGAAGGCGGCGGAACCGACGGGCGGCGAGAATGAAGAAAAAGCTTGCATGGCGGAGCAACTGGCCGCAACGGTCGAATATGTAAAAAAAATATGAGCCCCGAAGGCGTGCGAATGAGCTTCCATCCGACGGGCGGCACGGAAAAGAAGAAGGAGGAAGTATGAAGAGACTGACGAGAAGAAACTCGGACGGTAGTATAGACTGCGCGAAGCAGGATAAATGTAGTCACGAAGAGCCCTGTGATGAGTGCGAACAATGGGTATTTATCGCAGAAAAACTCGCTGATTATGAAGAAACTGGCTTCACTCCCGCCAAGGTCGCAGAGCTGGCGGCGTATCGCGAGGCAGAGGCGCAAGGGTTGTTGGTGAAACTCCCCTTTAAGCACGCAGGCCGAATATACGTTCTTGATTGGAAAGTCAAGGGAGGCATCCGAAAAACGATCAATGTCGGCTACCATGTGTACGCCAAATCGCCACCGACGATATTTATCAAAGGCCAAGTGCGCGGCGAATGGTACTCGCTACAAGATGCGTTCGGAACCCGCGAAGAAGCCGCTGCTGCGCTTGCCGCGAGGGAGGCGCGTTGAAAGATATTGCGGAGCAAAGCGGCATAAAAAGATCTATAGACTAGCAATAAATAGCGGCATCGCCGGGCGGCACGTAAAAAAGTAAAACGACGGGGGGAAATACGCAACGGGCCTATGCGATAATAAAAATGCGTGATGTGCCAGGTGCGCTCAAAAGAACCCTCCGACGCATGGAGCCGCGATTGCCTCGCGGCTTTGTGCGTATCACGGGGGGAAATCTGTATCCGCAACACTGTATCATGTTGCATGGGGGTGTTACGTGTGCCGGACTGGAACGCTATACGGGCGGAATACATCACGACCAATATCAGCTACCGCAAACTGGCCGAGAAAGCGGGCGTACCCTTCCGCACGCTCGCCGATCACGCCAGAAAAGAGAGCTGGGCGCAGGGGCGAGAGAAACATCGCAACAGCGTAGTCAATAAGACGGTACAAAAGGTTGCGAAAAAAACCGCCGGTGATAACGCGAAGAAGCTGCTTAAGCTCATGGAGGCAACTGACAAAATCGGCGAAGTTCTTACGGATGCTCTTGACGATCCCGAGCAGTTTAAGCGTCACATTATCACCACCGGCTTGGGAAAAGGCGTTACAATCGTTGAGTGTCGCGTAGAGGATAAATACGATTCCAAGGCGATACGGGACTTTACCGCCACACTTAAAGACTTGGCTCACACGATGCGCGACTTATACGAGCTGCCGGGCATCAAAGAGAAAACGGCAATGGATATCGCGGCGGAGCGGCTGGCGCTCGAACGCGAGAAGGTGAACGCGGATTCCGAGGGCGCAAAGGATATAACCGTCATGCTTAAAGGCGATACGAAGGGCTTTAACGTATGAGAACACTTGAAATACCGGCCCCGAGCGAAAAACAGCGTATGCTTTTAACCGACACACACAAGTATGTCGCGTATGGCGGCGCGCGCGGCGGCGGAAAGAGCTGGGCGCTACGAACGAAGGGTGTTATTCTAGCCCTTGCCCGCGCTGGAATTATTATTATGATTATCCGTAAGACATACGCGGAGCTAAGAGCTAACCATATCGATCCGCTACGGGCGATGCTCGGGAATCGTATCGCAAAATATAATGACGCGCGGAAAGAATATACGTTTCCAAACGGCTCCGTTATTAAGTTTCGGTACTGCGAGACGGAACGCGATATGGGCCGATACCAAGGCACTGAGGCGGATATTATCTGCATTGACGAGGCTACGCAGTTCGATGAAAACGTATTTCGCATGTTCGCCGCCTGCCTGCGCGGCGTAAACGAGCATCCAAAGCGCATATACCTGACGTGCAATCCCGGCGGCAAGGGACACGGCTGGGTAAAGCGCCTTTTTATTGACAAAGCATTCAAAGAAGACGAAAACCCCAATGACTATTCCTTCATACAAGCGTTTGTGCAGGATAATCACGCGCTCATGGCGGCGCAGCCGGAATATATCAAGCAATTGGAGGCGCTGCCGCATAAATTACGCGACGCTTGGTTATACGGGAAATGGGATATCTTCGAAGGCCAATTTTTCAGCGACTTCACAGACAAGCCGTCTCAGTACAAAGAGCGGACATTCACGCACGTTATTGAGCCGTTCGCGCCTAAAAAGACATGGCGGCGGTTCAGGAGTTTTGACTTCGGATACAATAAGCCGTTTTCCGTCGGATGGTGGGCGGTCGATCCCGATAATGTGTTTTATCGCATATTGGAGCTTTACGGCTGCACGGGTACGCCGGATGAAGGCGTGCGTTGGCCGGTGGAGCAAATCTTTGATAGAGTTGCGCGAATAGAACAGGAGCATGAGTATTTGAAGGGCCACCATATAACGGGCGTCGCCGATCCGTCAATATGGGACGCTTCGAGGGGCATATCAATCGCCGATACTGCCGCGAAATATGGGATATATTTTGAAAAGGGCGATAATAAGCGCCTTCCCGGCTGGATGCAGATGCATTATAGATTCATGTTTGACGAGAACGGCTATCCCATGATGTACGTATTCAACACATGCAGCGCCTTCATTCGCACTATCCCGTTGCTTACTCATGATGACTTGGACCCGGAAGACCTAGACACAACGCAGGAGGATCACGTTGCGGACGAGGTTCGATACTTCTGTATGTCCAGGCCGGTAACGCCGCGCGAGAGCGAGTTGCAACCGGCTAGAAAGTACAATCCGCTTGACCTATGGCAAGACGATAACAGCAACGATAAAAACGCAATCTATAGATTATAGGAGGCCCGTTATGGCTGGTTTTACAGACAGGATAAAGAGTATCGCACAGGGATTGAGGCGGAGTATCCCGCAGGATGCTCTTGCTCAGGAGCAAAATGTACATTCTGCCCCAATTGGCCGGGATCAGATTGCACAGGCTGAAAAAACCCTCAAAATATATCAGGGCGGCAAGCAGAACCTCGACGCGCGCATTATTGAGAATGAGCGATATTACAAATTGCGCCACTGGGAAGTTATCGGCGCGAGCAAGAACAAAGGCGACCCAGAGCCTACTTCCGCATGGCTGCTGAACACCATCGCCAATAAGCACGCCGACGCGATGGACAATTATCCGTCACCGGCGGTACTGCCCCGAGAGGAAGGCGACCAGGAGGAAGCAAAGTTGCTATCCTCGATATTGCCCGTCGTGCTTGAACAAAACGGCTATGAGCAAACGTATTCCGATATGTGGTGGTACAAGCTCAAGGCTGGTACTGGCGTCAACGGCGTATTCTGGGACGCAACGAAGTACAACGGGCTTGGCGATATTGACGTTCGCAAGGTTGATATCCTTAATCTGGCCTGGGAGCCCGGCATTACGGATATACAGAAATCGCGCCATTTATTTCATGTCGACATTATCGACCGCGACCTTGCGGCAGAGCTGTATCCTGCGCTCAAAGGAAAGCTCTTCGCCTCCTCTATCGATATCCCTAAATATATCTACGACGAAAATATCGACACTTCCGAGAAAACGACAATCGTAGATTGGTACTATAAAGTTCACCGAAACGGGCGCACAGTATTGCATTACTGCAAGTTTTGCAGCGGAGAAGTGCTGTATGCCAGCGAAAACGACCCGAAGTACACGGAGCGCGGCTTCTACGATCATGGGAAGTATCCCTTTGTATTCGATACGCTGTTTCCCGTGGAGGGCAGCCCGGCGGGATTCGGATATGTCGACGTTGTTAAGTCTCCCGAAATATTCATAGACAAGCTGGATCAAGTCATACTAAAGCGTGCGGTCATGGGCGCTCGGCCTCGCTTCTTTATTCGCGGCGACGGCAAGGTGAACGAAGAAGAATACGCCGACTGGACGAAAGACTTTGTTCATTATTCCGGCTCCGGTGATCCCCGCGAGAGCATTTACCCCGTCGAGATTCCTAACTTATCCGACGCATATTTAAACGTTCGCTCATTGAAAATAGACGAGCTGAAAGAAACCTCCGGGAATCGCGACTTCTCTCAAGGTGGAACCAGCTCCGGCGTTACCGCCGCGTCCGCCATTGCGGCGTTACAGGAGGCGGGCAGCAAGCTATCAAGGGACATGATTAAGTCAAGCTATAGGGCGCATGCCGAAACCAATACCCTTTGCATAGAGCTGATGCGCCAATTCTATGAGGAGCCCCGTTGGTTCCGCGTCATCGGGCAAAAGGGTGAGATGGAGTTTAAGCAGTTCGGAGGCGGAGCAATCGCCCAGCAGCCGCAAGGGAACGATTTCAACCTCGACATGGGCTATCGCGTACCCGTATTTGATATCAAGGTAACATCACAGAAAGCCTCGCCGTTCTCGACCGTCGCGCAAAACGAGCGCGCGAAAGAATTGTACGGCATGGGCTTCTTCAGGCCCGACCTCGCCGATCAGGCTCTCGGTGCTCTCGAAATGATGGATTTCGAGGGGATTGAAAAGGTTCGGGAGCGCGTATCAGAAAACGGCACGCTCTATCAGCAAATGATGATGATGCAGGAACAGATGGCGCAGATGGCGGCAATTATTGACGCGCAGAACGGAACGACCATATTGCAGGGCATGACCGGAGGGGCCGCGCCTCAAGGCGAGCCTCGCTCTGCGCAAGGCGGCGAGGTACAAGCGAATGCCTTGGGCGACGCCCTTAGCGCCCCGAGAAGAAGTACGGCGGGCGCTGCGCGTGCGCGTGCGGCTGCATCTGCCAGCCCGAGGTAACGAATATGACAGTTGCAACTTTTTATGAGAACGGCAATAAATTCTTTATTTCTATATTGGGACACGCGAATTACGGGAACGGAGGCCCCGATATCGTATGCGCGTCATGCTCTACGCTGTCATATACCCTGCTGCAATGCGCGCATGAGCTCAAAGAAAAGCGGTCGCTGTTTAAATTGCAGCACGAAGAGACAGAAGGCGGACTAACTATTGATATGGTCGCGGATTATTGGTCGCTTGCAAAAGTTAAGACGATATTGGGCGTGATCGTCGCCGGATTCGCCTTGTTGGAAGATCGATACCCGGATCATGTACGCCTAGTGGTAAACGACGGGGAGAAATAATATTTTCTTTGATGTACGCTTATATGGACGCAGGGGAAAGGCCCTGAAAACACGCCGGAATGACGGCGAGAACACATCGGAAAGACGATGAGGAGGAATATCGATGAAGAAGCACTTGTACGTAATCCTTAATATGCGCCTGTTTGACGCCGGAGCCGCAGGAGCCACCGGCGACGCTGGAGCGCCCAGCGAGGCCGCCCCCCACGCACAAGCAGCCAAAGAACCGGATACCGTTGTAACAACGGAGGCGGAGACGGCGCGCAAAGCGGAATTTAACAAGCTAATCAAGGGCGATTACAGGGATTTGTACGATGCTGATGTGCAGGGGCATATCAAGGCGCGGCTTAAGGACTTCAAGGCACTTGAAGCTCAAGTTGAACGCTCGAAAGCATATTCGCCAGTGCTGGATATGCTGGCGAGCAAATACGGTGTAGACGGCGGCGACGCGGAGGCAATTCTCAAAGCGCTGGACGAGGATAGCAGCTTCTTTGAGGATGAGGCTTTTAAGCGCGGGCTCACTGTCGAACAGTTTAAGGAATTTCGCAAAATGGAGCGCGAGAACGCTGCGTTTAAACAGGCGGAGCAGGAGACGCTTCGCCGCCAGAATGCAGACCGTATTTATGCCCAGTGGCAGGAGCAATCGGAGGGCTGTAAGCAGTTCTACCCGAATTTCGAGCTTCAAGCCGAATGCTCCAATGCGGAGACTGGCGAGCGCTTCCTCAAGCTCTTAACGAGCGGCGTTGACGTGAAGACGGCATTTGAGGTCATTCATAAGGACGATATTCTTGGCGGCGCGATGCAACATACGGCCCAGGTCGTTCAACAGAAAACGATCAACGATATTCGCGCTCGCGGGATGCGCCCTGTCGAGAACGGCGGCAGCGGCAACGGCGCGACAACGCCGGGAAAGATTGACGTTGCCAACTCTACCAAGAAACAGCGCGAAGAGTGGGCAAAACAGGCTATTAACGGGGGGCGTGTAACGTTCTCCCAGTAAGGAGATAAATTATGGTTAAGCCAAAGATATTAGTTATCCTGAACCTCCGGTTGTTTGATACGCAAACGACCCTCCTAAACACGCCGGGCAACGATTTGAGCCCGGAGATGAAAACATACTACGATAAGCGGCTCATCGACAACGCGGAGCCCAATCTCGTATACAATCAGTTCGGCGACAAGAAGCCGATCCCAAAGGGCGGCGGCAAAATCATCGAGTTCCGCAAATACACCCCGCTCGATAAAGCGACCACGCCCCTTACGGAAGGCGTGACCCCGGAAGGCAACAAGCTCGACGTTACCAAGATCAACGCCGAAGTGGATCAGTACGGCGATTTCATCGAGATATCCGACGTATTGGACCTGACGGCGATTGATCCGAACCTCGAAATAGCGATGCAGCTCTTGGGCTCGCAGGCGGGCCGCACGCTGGACACCGTTACCAGGGAGATCGTTACCGCCGGTACAAACGTCACCTACCCGCCCAAGGCGGACGGCTCCGAAGTGCTCATGCGCGGCGACATTGACGGATCCTGTTTGCTGACGCCCAAAGTTATCAATCAAGTTGTGGCGAAGCTGCGGCGGTATAACACGCTCCCGTTTTCGGACGGCTACTACGTCGCCGTAATCCACCCTGACACCGCCTGCGATATCATGAACAGTGACGGGTGGACTGAGGCGCATAAGTATACGACGCCCGAGAACATTTACAGGGGCGAAATCGGGCGGCTCGGCGGCGTTCGCTTCGTCGAATCCACCGAGGCGAAGATCGTTGGCGGCGCTGGCGCTGACGGCTGTGCGGTTTACTGCTCCATGTTCTTCGGCCAGCATTCCTACGGCGTGACAAGCGTTGAGGGCGGCGGGTTGAAGCATATCGTGAAGCCGCTCGGCTCCGCCGGTACGTCGGACCCGCTGAATCAGCGCGCAACGGCTGGCTGGAAAGCTATGGCCGTGGCTGAGATGCTGGTACAGCAGTATGCGTGCCGTGTTGAGCACGGCTCGGAATCGAACCCGATGGCGGAATCAAATTAAGGAGGAGTGTATGAGCAAGTCGAGCACAGAAGATAAAACGCCGACCAACGAAGAAAACGGCGTCACCACCACCGGCGAAGCCGCCGCGCCCGTTGAGGAGGCTCCCGCAAGGCCAGACCCTTATGAGCTGGTTGAAATTAAGCTGCCCCTCACCAAAAAGGGACCAAAGCGCGTCTTCGTTTCTGTAAATAACCGCACATTTTCGATTGCCTGCGGCGTGAAGGTCAAGGTTCCGCGCTACGTCGCGGCGGTTATCGAAAACGCTGACAAGCAGAATGAGGCTACGATACAGCTAATCGACGGCCTTGTCGCTGAGGCGGCGGAGAAACTCAAGGATTAGAGGGGCTTCGGCCCCTTCGTGCCGCGAAAGGCATTGCCGGTTCGATTCCGGCGCGCGGCGGAGGTATTGTATATGACGATACAAGACGCTATTACGCAGATAAACAACGTCAAGCCTCACCATTACGACGATGCGACGGTTATTCGTTGGCTCTCGGACTTGGACGGGCTTTTATTCCATGAAAATGTCAGATGGCATAGGAGCTGTGACAAAATACAGCACGGGCCGTATTGCCCCGACAAACTCAACACCGTGCTTATGGTGCCGGAGCCGTACTCGGACGTCTATATAAAATATTGCGCCGCTCAGATCGATTACCATAACGGCGAAACAGACAGATACAATCAATCTGTGGTTATGTTTACGCTTACGCAGGAAGCGTTTATAGACTGGTTCAACCGGACGCATATGCCGAAACAGCGCTCGTACATCAGCATTTAGGGGGCCGGATGGGATACACATTGCCGATGCTGAAACCAATGATTACCACCCGCGAAATGATAAACGATTTCGGGGGTTATAATCATAACCTCCGCATTCAGGAGAACGAATTTTACGATATGCGCAATTGTTCGGGCGACCTCTATCCTCTGCTGGCTCCTCGGCGCAGGCGCGGGATACTGAGAAAGTTCGCGAAGCCCAACGGCCTGTATGCGCACGAAAAACTGTGCTGGGTAGACGGTACTGATTTTTATTACGACGGCGCTATGGTCGGAACGGTCAAGGACAGCCCGAAGCAATTCGTAGGCATGGGCGCGTATGTGCTTATATGGCCGGACAAGGTTTATTACAACAGCACGACCGGCGAGTTCGGCTCGCTGGGCGCAAAGACAACTACCGGCGGTACAGTGACAATATCGCTCTGTAAGCTGGACGGTACGGACTATACAGGATATACAGTTTCGGCGACGGCTCCGGCCAGCCCAGCGAACGGCGCGCTCTGGATCGATACAAGCAGCACGCCGAACGTCCTCAAAATATACTCATCCACTCAAGGCATGTGGCAAAGCGTTCCCACCACTTATGCAAAGATATCTGCGACCGGCATTGGAGCCGCGTTCGGTGAGCATGACGGCGTTAGTATCTCGGGCATGGACAATACTGACCTCAACGGCGAATTTATCCTGCAAGCCGTAGGAGATGACTATATAATCATCACAGCGCTTATAAACGCGGTTGCAACTCAGTCTACGCCCGTTACAATCGAGCGGAAGATACCCGATATGGATTATCTTTGCGAGAGCGAGAATCGGGTATGGGGCTGCTCTTCTGAAAAGCATGAGATATACGCCTGTAAGCTCGGCGACGCTAAGAATTGGAACTGCTACATGGGCATATCCACCGACAGCTACGCCGCGACCGTAGGCACCAGCGGAGCCTTCACCGGCTGCTTTACTCACTTGGGCTACGTTCTCTTTTTCAAAGAGGACGTGATACATAAAGTTTACGGCAATAAGCCGGGCAATTACCAGATTACTAATACGAACTGCCGAGGCGTAGAGAAGGGCAGCGAAAAGAGCCTCGCGCTCGTAAACGAAACTCTTTACTATAAGGCGCGCGGGAGCGTTGTCGCGTATAATTCCGCCCTCCCCACCACTATATCCGACGCCCTTGGCAGCACATCGTACATGAGCGCAAGAGGCGGCGCAATCGGGACGAAATATTATATTTCGATGCTGCACGACGATGGAACTGGCGTTATCCTCGTCCACGACGAGCGCACGGCCATGTGGCACAAGGAGGATGATATCTATGCCTCCGACTTCGCCGCGCTCGATGGGGAGCTGTATTTTATCGCGGATAATACACTGTACTCGGTGAACGGGAGCCTCGACCGCTACGGCGACGGCGCGAAGCTCGAAGGGCCGGTAACGTGGTATGCCGAGACGGGCGATATCGGCATGAACAGCCCGGACAATAAGTATATTTCAAAGTTGCAACTCCGCATTGAGGTCGAGGATAATGCGCTGATTCACGTTGATATCAGATACGACGGCGAGGATGCATGGACCGAAAAATACCGTATCAATATAACGAATAAGCGTTCGTTCACCGTGCCGATAATTCCGAGGCGCTGCGATACTATGCGTATACGGCTTTGGGGTACGGGCGAATGCCGCGTTTACTCCCTTACCAAAACTATTGAGCAAGGGAGTGAGATTTAGTGGATTTATTCTCCTTGCCCGATATAAAAGAAAGCGATTTGTCCAGCGAAAAGCAGCGTCGGCTTATACTGGAATACCTTTATACGCTGACGGAGCAGCTTCGCTTTGTCCTAAATAATCTGGGAGCCGAGAACCTTTCGGACGAGCTTAAAGAATCCATCGAAGGGGCGTATCAGAAGGCGTCCGCGCTCTCCGACGATCTGCAAGACGCTTGGGGAAATATATCATCCATCAGGCGCACGGCGGACAGTATTCAGCTTTCCGTGCAAAACATGATGGGCGATATCTCGCGCATAGACCAGTATGCGCATAGCCTTACGCTCTCCGTATCAAACGGCGCGACTTCGAGCGTAATACAGCTTACCGCTGGTAATACCGTCATTGCCAGCCAGACAATAAATATGTCCGGTCTTGTATCATTTACGAGCCTTTCGACGCCCGGCGCGACAACCATCAACGGGAGCAATATTACTACCGGCTCCATCAATGCGGGGCTGATTACAACAGGAGTGGTATCCGCGAACTATATTGACGTGAACGGCCTGTATGTAAGGCATCTTAATGCGGCTGACGGCACGTTTACGGGCACGCTATCCGGCGTAAATGGTACGTTCTCAGGAAACCTATCGGCTGCTGGCGGAACGTTTACGACATTAAGCGCTGCAAACGGGCAAGTATTCTTCTATCCAAACTATATAAGTATAGCTGGAATCTATATCGGCCAAGTCAGCGGGTACAATGACGTGAGTGTTATTCCGCCTTCTCACCAACGAGGTAATGTAGGCGTCGGCGGGCGCGCTTGGAGCCAGTGTGTCGCGCAATACCTCTATTCCTCCGGCGGTTCCGTCGGGAGCTACTCTATGCGTAGGCTTAAAGAGAATATTAAGCCGTTTTCCGAAGACATAATCGACAAGCTTAGGTGCGTGCGATACAACATGATTGATGATCCCGACAAGACGCCGCAAATTGGTCTTATTGCTGATAATGTTAAGAAATACTGCCCGGAGCTTGTTCGAAAGTTTAAAGATTGCAGCATGAAGAAGCAAGTGCTCACACTTGCATACGACAGGATTACCGTTATTTTGGTTGATGAGGCGCAAAGGCAGCGCAAGCGCTTAAAAAAGATAGAGAAACAGTGGGCTCGCGCGCGTAAAGACATTACGGCGCTAAAGCGGCGCGCGAACGCGCAGGAAAAACGCATAGCCGCACAGGATCAGCGCATTGTAGCGCTAGAAGAACGGCTTTTAAAGCTGGAAGCAAAGGAGGCTTAACATGGCGGCGTCGATAGGCAATATCAAATTAGGACAGAGCGGCAGCGCTGTTTCCGAGATTCAAAAGCTGCTCAATCAGAATGGCTATAGTCTCGCCACCGATGGCATATTTGGGAGCCAGACGCAACAGGCCGTCCGCGATTATCAGCAGAAGTATGGCCTTCAAGTGGACGGCATTGTCGGCACGCAAACTCTATCCTCCCTATGGCAGAATACGGGGAGTACAAATTCTACGCAAGCTCCGACGAACAACAATCCTACCGTCAATTTTCTCACCAATTACGGAAACAGGCCGTCATATTCCCCGAACTACGGCAGCGCGCCGACATACTCGCCGTCGGGAGCCGTCAATGATGCGGCGGCGCGGCTCGCACAGATTGAAGGCAGCAGGCCGGGCGCTTATCAGAGTAATTATGCAACCCAGATACAAGGTATTCTGGATAAAATAATGAACCGCGAAAAGTTCAGCTACGACTTCGCCTCAGACCCCATGTATCAGCAATATGCCCAGCAGTATCAGCAAAAGGGCAAAATGGCGATGCTTGATACGATGGGAAACGCGGCGGCGCTCTCCGGCGGATACGGCAACTCCTACGCGCAGACGGCGGGACAGCAGGCGTACCAGGGATATTTACAGAATTTGAACGACGTTATCCCCCAGCTTCGCGACGCCGCCTACGGCATGTACCGCGACGAGGGGCAGGAAATGTACAACCAGATGGGGCTTTTGCAGGGCCTTGATAATACGGATTATGGGCGTCACCGCGATACTGTCGGCGATTGGTACAGCGACAGGGGTTACGCCGCCGACCGTTACGACGCGGCTTATGCCCGCGATTACGGCGCTCATCGGGATAACGTCTCGGATTGGCAAGACAACCGTAACTTCGGCTACGGCGTGTATCGCGACCAGGTTAGCGACTTCGAAAGCGACCGCGCTTTCAACTACGGCGCGTCACAAGACCAGTTGGCGCAACAGAATTGGGCGCAGCAGTTCGCCTACCAGCAATCGCAGGATTCGCTTGCGCAACAGAATTGGGAGAAAGAATATGGGCTTGCCGCGCAGAAGGCGCGAAGCGGCGGAAGCTCGGGCGGTTCGAGTAGTAAGAGCAGTTCCAAGGCCGTCGATCCATACAAGATGATAGACGGTAAAACTGTCGATCAGCTCGAAAACGTTGTTATTAATATCTGGAATAGCGGCGGCGGAATGCGCGACCCCAGACAAGCAATTGCAGGAACAAACTATACAGCCAAGCAGAAGAATGCAATGTATGAAATGCTGGAAGAACTGAACGCGTATACGAGCGGACGGAGATAGCCTATGTCGATTATAGACAAATACGAGCGCAGGAATCGCGGGATGCGCGATACCCGCGAACAACGCAATGAAGAGAAGCGACCGCGACGCTACCGCATTATTAATAAGCTCGAAGCCGGTTTCAAACCACCGGGCTCGGCAGCAAAGCCTATTCGGGCGTCTGATTACTATGCGAGCGTCACACCGCAGCCCAGGAAGAACGAGGACGAAGAACGCATTGTCACGAGCATGGCGGCAGAGCGGGCGCGTAATCCCGTATTCGACGCGTTGAACGCCAATCGTCCTGGTATTAAGCCGCTTATTAAGCCGCTTATTAAGCCGCTTAACCCAGTGTATTTCGAACAGGCTATGAAATCAATGGCGCGGCAGATGGTTGATGATCAGGAGCGTTCAAAGAAGTTGGCAAACCCCTACAGCTTGACGCCGGAGGACGTTCCGGGACTGCAACCAGTGAAAGAGGTTAGTCGACAGCCTTGGCTTAATGAGCTGAACCCAGCCAATAGGATCAATATACCGAATGAAACGCGCGCCGCGCGTTCTCGCCTTTTAGACGCGCAGAGCACTTACGAGCAGCAGCGAATGGATAAAGCCTTGAAGCAACAGGAGGACGCAGAGGCGGAGCGGGAGCGCCTTTTAGACCTTGACCTTGCCGCCGGGCGCACACAGCTAGACGAGCTGCGCGAGCAACAGGCGGACGCGGAGGAAGTAGTCAAGCGCGCTAATGCGGTAAACAACCGTCCCGGCATATTCGGCGGTACTGCGAATATTGCTCATGCACAGGCGCTAAACGACGCCGCGAAAATCGCTACGGAGCGATTAAGCGGATTGACGCCACAAGTTCGAGCGGCGGAGAGTGATTACCGGCAGGCAGAATATTTACAGCAGCAGGCCCGGTATGAAAATGATATTGGCTACGGTACGCCGGAATTCAAGGAGCTTGCGCGCCAGGGCAGGCAGATACAAACTGACAAAACCCGCGCGGCGTCCTCCTCCGGCGATTTCGCGCTTGGGCTTGGGCTTGAAGGAATTGCGAGCCAAGCGACCGGCGGAAGGAACGTTGATCCAGTGCTCACCAAAGGTATCGGTAATACGCCATACGACCATAGATATAGAACCGATGCGGAGGAGGACGTATTCTACGCTATTCTAGCAAAGCATGGGCCACAAGCCGCCTCGGAATACACTGGATTTCTCGATACCTACTTGAAGGAGCGGAGCGCGGCGTTCACCTCCGAGCTGACACAAAAGGCGGCGACGGAATATCCAGTACCCGCAAGTATACTGTCCGTATTGGCCGCTCCCGCTGAAGGAGAGGCATTCGTAAAATCCGTGGGTAAGCAAATTGCGGGCGCGAAGATTGATCCAAACGATCCAATGTTTGACGCGTCGCGCTTCCGCAGCACAACAAGGGGTGCGGTTTCGCAAAATATAAAGGGCGCGCTACCGGGCCTCGGCGGCGAGGCGGCGGCGTTTTTATACAACACGGGCATGTCGACAGGGGATTTCCTTGCGAACAGCGCGTATTCGTCAGCTTTCGGGCCGTGGGCGAGTACGGCGGCAAGCGTCATTATGGGAACCGGCGCGGCGACGAACGCAACCTTAGACGCGCTTGACCGTGGCGCGACACAGGAGCAGGCGCTTACCGTTGGATTTTGGAGCGGCATGGCGGAGCTGATATTCGAGAAGTTCAGCCTGGATCATTTCATCGGCTTAACCGGCGTAGGGCGCGGCGATTTTATAAAAAACACGTTTAAACAGGCAGGAATTGAAGCCTCCGAAGAAATGGCTACCGAGATAGCCAATATAGTAGCCGATAACACGATCATGGGCGACATGTCCAACTATAATAACGCCGTGAAAAGCTATATACAGGCGGGCATGTCGGAAGATGCCGCAAAGAAACGCGCCTCCGGCGACATGCTTGTTAATATCGGTTTAGCCGGGGCGGGCGGCGCGCTTTCGGGCGCAGCGGTTGGCACAGTCGGTGGAGCCGCCGGGCGGATCGGCACGACGCCTTCCAACAACACACAAACTCAACGGGCGGCAAGTACAACCGCGCCGCCGGATGATATTGCCCGCCGGGCGGAATATGAAGCCGCAGCCCCCGGTGTTGCCGCAGAACAGGCGCAACCGACGCGTCCGACGAATGACGCTCTTTCCCAGCCACAAACGCCCATAAACCCGATTGCAACCCGCTCAGCCGCCGTGTATAACGACACCAACGCCGATACGGAGGTTACCGGTATAGCCTCCGTCGAGGACGGGAAGGTAAACGTTCAACTTGCCGACGGCGAGACGGCGGCGCTGGACGACATCACCATCGACGATACCGCCATTGACCGGCTATACAATCAAGCGCGCATGTTCGACACGAGCGCGGCCCAAGCGCTTATAAGCGGATACGACGGCTCCGACGTTGCCGAATACACGAAGGGCTTTAGCGCCGTCTATAACGCAGCTCGAAATGGGAAGACGTTTGAACAAGCCGTTACAGGAAGCTTAGCAGGAAAGCAGCTTTCGCCCGAGGCGCGGAAGGCGGCATATTCCGCCGGGCAGAACGCCGGGTCGGTTGCGCGGGCGGAGGCTCGTTATTCCGCGCCGGTACAGGGATACGAAGATTCGGTGAACCGCGAAATAGTCGACGCCGTCGAGGCGGTTCGAAGCGGTTCAAAAGAATATATAAAGCCAATTACAATGTCCGAAGCTTCTGGGCGGTTTGCCAGTGATATAAAGGAGCTCACAGGAGTTGATGTTACAAACTACAAGCACGGTATACAGCGAGACGGAATCGAACATATAGACAAGAGGCACGGCCCGGAAGGGCAGCAGGATCAAAGCATGGCCTCGGCGGATGATATTGGGCGGATTCAGTTTGTTATTGAAAACTATGATCAGTCATCGCTCGTATATAACGATGAAGGCAAGCAAGTTCTAAGTTCGAAATACAAGGATTCAAGCGGGAAATTTGCGCCGGTCGTAGTGCTATCAAAGAAGGTTAACGGCTATTATTATGTTGCCGAGGCGGTTCCCGACGCCAAAAGCAAAACTATATGGGTTTTAAGCGCTTATAAAAATAAGAACGGATACTCTCATGTGCCTGATGCTGGACTTGCGCCCCCGCCAGACTATACGGCCAATACCGAGCATGAATCTGATCCGTTCAACAATAGTATACCCACTACGCCCAAAAATGTCAACGAAACTAGTAAAACACGCGCGACAAAACACCCGCCGCCTGCGGGCGCCACCCTCTTTACTAAAGAGGGTATGGGAAGCCAGCAGGAGGGTACGCCCGGCGTGCGGCGTGTGCATCCCAAAGAACTCTCCGCGAGGCAGTTAATGCAGATCGATGGGCTTGAAGCGCTGGGCAAGAAGCTCGGTGTGGGAATCGCCATTGTGGACAGCATACAGACCGAGAGAGGGAACGCCAACGGCAAATTTGACCCCGAGACGGGCAGCATAACCATCGCGCTCGACGCCGTAGACGAAGGGTATATGTTCGTCGCCGTGCATGAGCTTACCCACTTCATAGAGGAATACGACCCAAAGGGCTTCGAGATGTTCGCGGACTTCGTTCGGGAGGCCTTAGAAAAAAACGGCGTTGACTTCGACGCCGAGGTCCAGTATCAGATGGAAGCATTCAGGCTGAGCGAAAAGGACGCAAGGGGCGAGGTTATCGCCAATAATGTGCCCGCTATACTAACGAACGAAAGCTATGTTCGGCAGATATTCGAGGCGGACAGGACGTTATTCCAGAAGATCGCGGACTTTATTAAGAAGTTTATCGACGATCTGAACGAGATTTATAACAGCTTAGCCGGAAATAAGAGCTGGCAGCAGATGGACGCGCTGAAGGGCGATATCGAGAGCCTTCAGACGATATCGGAAACGTTTGATACCATGGTGCAGGACGCGGGGGAATATAGGCGGCAGCGGGCGGAGACGGGCGGAGAGGTACGGCTATCTCCCCGGCTGGACAAGAACTTCGCCGCGACGCAGGATATTGAGGCTAATTATCGCACTGTTGCGAATATGGAGCCTGTGGCTACTATTACTGGGAATGAGTTTCAAAAGGGGCAGATTGATCTCGTAACTCAGGTAGAAGAATATTTCAAGAGTATAGGCAACGAGGCCATTAATCCCGACGTTGGCAAAATCAAACTCGACAGACTGAGCGTAAAAGCGGATATTGCTCACGGTATAGGACGAGCGAAAGCGGCGTCATTCAAGGCGGTACCCAGCGTGATCGAAAAGGGCAAGATATTGGATATTCAGCACAACTGGAAAAATAGGAATTACGATACCGTCGTCGTAGCTGCTCCGATAAAGTACATCGGCGAAGATGCGCTTATGGGTGTCGTGTTGCGAAAAAAGGTCGATGAGGACGACTTTTATTTGCACGAAATCGCAATAGAAAACACGTCTGCGTTCAAGACCGGGCCGTCCCTTGCGGGCGCGAATTCCGGCGCAGGCGTGTCTTCCTTGTTTAGTATACTGCAAAAGATACCGAGTTACAAGGGCGAAACGTTGGGAAATGGGAAAGATATTAACCGATTCTCATTGAAAGACGCCAACGCCGCTTATACGCAAGAGCTAATCGCGAACGGAAAGATAGAAATAAACGACGCTGGGCTTATCAGAATTAACGACGGCGACGCCATAAGCAAAGCCACTTGGAGCAAGATTAGCACGGCACTAAAACGCCTTGGGTTTGACGTTCGGGGCGCAGACGACGCGAAGACGCTTTATACACGAGGAAACTTCCTTCGCGATATGCAATCTGAGGCTGTACGGAAGATACTCGGACTGGAAGAAGTTCCTGACGAACAAGCAAAAGCGGACGCGGCTAAGGCGGTTGCAACCAAGGCGGCGCGCCGTTTCGGCACGACATCGCGCTTCGACTTGGCCGGATATCTGACTGTGAACGGCTCGTTACTCGACTTTAGCGAAGGGCAGCGCTCCCGGACGCTGGATCATCGAGAAATAAGCGATATCCTTGACTTGCCCGACGACGCCGGCTATAGCGACGGGCTTATCGAGTTCATGAACCAAGGCAATGTTCGCCTTCAAAGCTACGGCATTGATATATCCGTCGAGCCCAACAGCAAGCAAATACCCGTACTACGGCGCTTCTTCGAAAGCAAAAACGGCGAAATCGTCGTCGATTTTAGCGCACAGAACGGTTATAACATGGATTCGGTAGAATACCCGGAAGGTACGAGGGCTGATAGAATCATCCGGGATATAAAACGTTACTTTGAAACGGGCGAGGCACCCGTTATATCCGATGTTGCGCGCTTCCGCTTCTCCCTCCAAGACCCCTCGCCCGTCGCCGAGGATACCTTCAAGCGCTATACCAAATTCAAGGAGGCGGAAAGCATCGTAACCGAGCTGCATAAGACATTATCTGCCAGCGGCGCGCGCGCGCTGAATAAGCAGACAGTGGAGCGAATTGCTCACCAGTTCATAACGCGTATAGGCAGTAAATACGATGCCGCTACCTTCGCGGAGAACCTGACCGAGCTTATCGGCACATACGCCGAAAACCCGGATATACCGGCGCGCGACTTCATCGAGGCCGGGGCCTCCGTTATGAAGCCCGTGCTGGAAAACGCACGCTCGTTCGACCAAATCGCATTCGACGCCGACGCGAACGCCCGCGAATACATGAAGAATACTCCTATTGTATTAAGCGACACACAGCGGCAGGAGGCGGAATACGCCAACGGCAGCTTCCGGGCATTTCGTAATTCCCTTTTTGGCAAGGTGAAAATCGTCAATAAAAACGGCGTGCCTCTGGACAAGGCTTGGCAGGAGCTATCATCAATGCGGCCCGACCTCTTTCCCCCGGATACGAACGAAGGCGACCAACCCGCCGTCCTCTATAACGCGGCCCAAAGCCTAAAGAAGAGCGTATATTACCAGAACGAATACGGCTACGACCTGGACGGCGCGGCGGTCGACGCGTTTTTGACCGCGTTCGCGGAATACGCCAACTCCCCCGAGATACGGGGGAGCCTTGTCAAATCGCGCGCCTACGCCAAGGAGCAGATGGAGGCGCGGCTTAAGAGCATTCAGCAGAGCGCGTTCGCCCGGCGGCAGGAGCTGGAACGCCGATATAACGAGGCGGCTACCCCTGCAGAGAGGATCAAGGTTAGGGATGAATTCTTTAAACTGAAGGGAAAGGACCATTTGGCGTTGCTTGAACGGCAGGCGCGCGTATCGGACTGGCGGGAGGTTGAACGCGCCGGGCGCGACGCGGCGGAGAAATACTTGGACAGGATATTTCGCAACGCGAAGGATCTGTATATACGGCTCACGCGGCCTTCGGACAAGAAGCATATGCCCGACGCGCTGCGCGAGGTTGTCGGCGGATTGGTTCAGGCGCTGGACTTTACGAAATATCATAACGGCAAGGAGATCGGCGCTTCCGTGCTTTGGAGCACGAAAATGCGCGCGCTTAGCAAGGAGCTATCCAAGGCGGAGGACGGCGCCGACAAGGCCTACGCTAATTCCATGATCGACGTTGACCCGGATATCGTGAACGATATCGACGTGTTCATCGAGCGGAGCGAAAGCGTCGGCTCCGTCTACAACATGAGCGTACGCCAGCTGAAGGAGCTGGACGGCCTGCTGGACCGGGTTAAGCATATGATCGTGAACGCGAACGCCACCCACGCGAACGAGCGGTATCAGACAACGACGCGCCTGGGCGATGCGTCCATCGCGGAGATGAACGCGAAAAAGCCGAGCACGAAGATTGATATATCCATGCTGGACGCGTTCTCCTTCTTCGAGCGGCTGGGCCCGGCGGGCGAATCCGTCTTGAACGCGCTGCGCGTGGGCTTTGACGCGAAGGTACGCAACATCAACACCGCTATGGAGTATATGAAAGAGGTTTTGAAGGGCGTGGATATGCAAAAGCTCTCCGGCCCGAACGCGCCCACGCAGACCTTCGAGATATTCGACGAAAAGATCGAGCTGACCAAAGCGAACATCATGGAGCTGTATATACTGAACAAGCGCGAACAGGCGCGCGGGCACATCTACGGCTACGGCATCAAGCGCCTTGATTCAAAGGGCAAGAACATATTCTACGCGCCGGCGCTCGTCACCGAGGAGGACGTGGAGCGCATTACCTCCACGCTTACGAAAAAGGAAATACAAATCGCCGAGGCTATGCAGAAATTCCTTGGAAACGACGTTTCGCAATGGGGCAACTATGTATCCATGACGCTTTGGGGGTATAAGAAATTCCGGGAAAGGAATTACTGGCCCATACGGAGCGACAGCAACTATACGCGCACGCTGAACAAGGACGGCAATAGTACCGCAGACATATGGACCCTTAAAAACACCGGCTCGACTAAGGCGACCGTCGAAGGGGCGAATAACGCGCTGCTTTTGGGCGATATCTTCGATACATTCGTCCGCCATGTGGATACAATGAGCTCTTATAACGCTTTTGTTATTCCTCTTTCCGACGCCATGAAATGGTATAACTACACCGACGGGGGAGTCAGCGTTAAACAGAGCATCGAAAGGCTCGTCGGCAAGCGCGGGCAGCAGTATTTCATTAACTTCATCGTCGCCATAAATGGGACGAGCTCGTCGAACATCGGGCTCGGCTGGATGGAGAAGCTTTTACGCAACGCTAAGGTATCCGCCGTGGGCGCGAATGTGCGCGTTGTTTTGCAGCAGCCGACGGCATACCTCCGGGCGGCGAACATGATTAGCCCGAAATACCTTGCGGGCGGCGGTTTCGTGAAGGACGGCGTACAGAAGGCTTTGAAATACTCCCCCATCGCGCAATGGAAGGACTGGGGCTTTTATGACGTTCGCACCGGGCAATCCATGCGCGAAATCATTGTCGGCGACAAGAAGGGGCTCGATAAGGTGCGCGGGGTATTGCTGGCCCCGGCCGGGTGGGCGGACAAAATCACCTGGGGCGCGCTTTGGGGGGCCGTGGAGCTGGAGACGCGCGACCGTCATCCCGAACTGAAGCGCGGGAGCGAGGAATACAATATCGCAGTGGGCAAACGCCTGTCCGAGACCCATAACGAAAGCGTCTTTGTAAGATATTTCGCCCTTTTGGCCCTCTTTTTCACGGGCCCTGCCGGCAAAGACGAGCAGCGCCGCAGTGAGCAGAAGCATCAGGCCCACTATCAGAAGGATGGCCGGAGAGGCGAGCATCGCGTTGAGCTGGTCGCGCAGCAGAAAACCCACCAACCCGACAGGTATCACCGACAGCAGCAGTTTCAACGCATATCCGGTCTCGGGAGTGCGGCGCCACGTCGTTGCGCCTGTCCATAGCCCCCTGAAAAGCCCCGCCACCTCGCGCCACAGCACCACTATGGTGGCCAACACCGTCGCCACGTGCAGCATCACGTCGAAAGTCAGATTGTCGGTCAGCGTAACGCCGAGAACCTCTTTTGCTATCTGGAGATGTCCGCTCGACGACACCGGCAGGAACTCCGCAATCCCCTGCACCACACCCAGTATGATTGCTTCCAATACACTCATTTTTCTGTTTTTTTGCCATTCACGGCCTTAATCATCTCTACCATTGCGAA
>QMCD01000201.1_pt1 | contig 42576 bp, 28 predicted proteins | sample 1821841 | NCBI WGS metagenome assembly QMCD01 (sample SAMN01991225, study PRJNA193472) | Termite gut metagenome, whole genome shotgun sequencing project. | isolation source: worker | host: Macrotermes natalensis
GGCTTATGCTATCCTATTTTCTCGTTATTAGCCCACTTTCAGGAGATGTTTTGTTCCAGAATAAATGTAATCATTTCGATATCTCTCTATCAGTCTGACACTTAACTGCTTTTTACTCGCGTATTTCCAACCAACCTTGCCTTCGGGCGGAAATATCGCATTCTCAGCCAACTTAAAATACAAAGTGTCAATCTGACAATCCCCTTAACCTTGTATTATTCATGCGAATCAGGAGTTAACGTATGAACCATGCAGACCCTATCACACACTATCTGCTCCGTATCAAGTCCGTACCAACTCCGTACCAAAGTCGTATAAGGGTACCTTTATACGGAGCGGGTACGGACTTGGTAATGCTTTGACACGGCCCTGGTACGGGGCAGACACGAATTTAGTACGGCGATAACTCCTTTAACCTGTATTATTCATAGTGTAAGTACTTCGTAATAATTATTTTTACTATAAATGAGAGTTTAGCGAAGAATGGGTATCTATTAATCATTCCCACCGCTAAATTCTTCATTTATGACGAGACACTTATGAATAATGCAGGCTAACTCCTGCAATATGAATAATACAGGCTAAGCCAACTTATTGGCTTTTCACTATTTTGCTTTTCCAGATATGATATGTCCATTCGGCATGGTTGCTGCCCGAAGGGTGCACATCGGGTGCAGCTTTACTAACTGTAAAGTAGAAAACCGGTTCTTCCCAATCCTGTATGTGTCCGAAGTTATCCCTCAGTAGCGTTGCATTATGATTCCTCGGATAGCCTGTATCGGCAGGGGTAATTCGGTATATGGGTGTCCAACTACCGCTCTGATTCATGAAATCCGAAAGATTCATGTAGTCTATTTCCAGCGAACTGTTCAGGTAAGCGGGGTAATCACCGGGCATGGGTTGCACGGGGCGTATCATGACAATTTTATCCGTCTCTTGGTTGATGGCGAATTCAGAATTGCAGGTGTAATCCCTTGATTGGTTGTCAATAGCCGACAATCCGCTTTGCACGATAGTCATGGGTGTGTTTATGGTGTAGTTATCCATGTTGCTGAAGTCGGCCTCAGCCCATGCTATTCGCGTGCCGCCGATATCGCCGATGGTATAAGTCAGTAACACCTTTCCTTGTTTGTCTAAAGATACTGCGGACGGTTGTCCTACTCCCCACGACTTTCCGCCACCACCAATCTCCTGGTCTGCATTGCCCGACCACGTCTTCCTTACAATCTGGTTCGGGTATTTCACCCAACTGTCGGCATCCAGACTATTGCTGAATGCTATGCCGATTTCATTGTAATACACTCCGTACATATTGCTGAGGAAGAACATGGCGTATCTGTAAGTCGTATTGTTCCAACTGAAACGACCTTCGATGACCGAAGGGTCGCAGGTATGATGGTCGTCCCATGTACCTGCAACACCCGGTTGGAGTACGCTTTTAGGGGCAGTCTGCGAGCCGTCCGGATTGATTTTTATATGGAAGATGTTATCAACCATAATCCGGTTCTCCGGGTTTCCGCAGAAAAACAGGTGTACGCTGCCATCCTCTTGCTTCAATGCACTCGGACAATAAGAATACTTATCCTCTCCCAGGAAGCCGAAGACAAACTCCGGCTCACTGATGGTTGTGGTAGTAGTCTGTTTGGGAGGGGTAGGTGGCTTTTCTTCCGGTGTGCTGTCCGAACAGGAACAGAATAGCCATATCCCGATAATGTAGAATAGATGTCTGACCATGGTATCTGTTATTTCGTAAAGTGAGCAGGTTGTTTGGTAACGAGCTTGACGAAGTGCTGCTTGATGTTCTCTGCCTGAGTGGAATCTACTGTGAGGTAATAACGGTTTCCGGCTGCATCGGGTGTGAATTCCGTAGAACCTTTATCCGTTACGCTTATCTTGCCTGCGGGTGAAACGGTGAAGAAGGAAGTACCTTCAACAGAATACAGTACCGAAGTTAAATCCCACGTCGGACGGTCGTACGGCATTTTCTGGTAACTCTTATAAGCTTCCACTGCCGGATGCATCGGTGCCCATTGGAAATCGTTCTCAATACTGGTGGCGGGGTAGTTGATGGCGATACCTACCTCGAAGGGAGAAGTTACCAGCGTAGTGGGCCATTCTGCAAACACTTTCTTTGCTGCCGGAATATCTTTCACAACATTGTATTCATACAGCTCGGGGTTATTGAAACATCCTGCCATGGTACACAACAGTTTTACTTTCCGGGCAATCAGTTCTTTGCCTGTCAAAGGCGAGTATTCGTCGCCCGGAGTATCCAGCAGGCGTGCAAGGTTGGTAGAGAAACCTACGGAGACAATCGTAACGGAGCTGTCCGGCTGTTGCGCCAGTACCTTGCGATAGAGGAGATGGGCTTCCGGTAGTTGGTCATAACCGCCTTTTAAAGAGCGTTTAAATGCCGGTTCGTTGTTCTTATCCTGTATCAGGCATACGGCTTTGGCATAGTTTGTGGCATCATTCTCACAGTCCGCTCCGTTGTGTATGATACCGATGGGTATTTGAGGATAACCGTACCAGGTATTCATGATGTCCGTATACTCGGCGGGATAGCTGCCTTCCTTGTTTATCATGATGCCTAATAAATCAATATCTCCTGCATCCATATACTTGTAGAGCATGTCCAGTGCCAGGGCATCGTCCACATCATTACCGATGTCCGTTTCCAGGATAATCTTTTCTGCGCTTGAAGCGACTTCAGTTTTCTGCTGTTTCCCGGAGGAAGTGCAGGACAACAAGGCCAGTATAAATATGCCTGATAAATAAAGTTTGTTCTTGATCATAACAGTATGTTTTAGAAGTTAATTATTCGGTGAAAGGGAAATCTTTTAGATTAAATGTCGCCGAGTACAGGTCATAAGACCATAACCAATTCTCTCCCGTCATGGCGGGGGTGAAGTACATCACCAGTTCGTCATCACTGAGCATATAACCTTTCGTGTCCGTCAGGATGCCCGGGTTATGGTTTCGCGGGAATCCTGTTTCTTCCGGTCCTACATGTCCTATTTTAATCCAGCCGTCTTCTTCGGTGAACAACCCTTCGGCTCTTGGTTTGTAAGCTAAGCGGGATACATCGCCTACCCAAGTTGGTATCTCTGTAATGGGAGATACACGGGTTTCAGATACCATGTAGATGTTTTTTTCAGACATGGCGGGGTAGCTGTTGCTACCAATGAAAGGTACATTCTGTTCTTCGCCTGATACGATATTATCTAAGTCGTCCAACTTGATTTCTCGCATACAGAAAGGTCCGTTTTCTGTGGTTGATGTATAGAATAGCTGTATGGTAGTGGAATCCTTGACAATTGTAGTACTTTGTCCTACACCCCATTTGGTGGTATCTTGATAGGCTACCAGCGGGTTTTGGTCGAACTTAATATAAGGGCCTTCGATGTTTTTAGAGATGGCAAGACCTATCTGGTTATGGTTACAGTCCCAACGGTCTACGCCCAGATAGGTCATAATCCAGTTGTAGGTTTCCCCTTTATAGGTTGTTTTGAACTCGCGTACGTCAGGGTCGCAGATATGGCAGTTGTCCCATCCGCTTTCGGAAGGTTCTACAATTTGTGTACCGGGTTGCCATACGTAGCCTTTCTCTGTGGGGATTCCTTTATACAGATAAACATAGTCCACTATCTTAAACGGGTCCCGGTTCTCGCAAATGAACCCGTAACGGATGCCGTATTGGTCTTGGATGATGCTCGGAGCATAGTTATAGTGTCCCGCACCTCCGCTGAACTCATATTGTATCTGCGGACTGATGGTATGCGGTTTGTTGTCGTTGCTGCTTTTGCATCCAAGGAGGATGGCTGCGGCGAGGTATAGACATAACTTATAGTATTTCATGATATTAGCTGTTTATATGGTTGTTTCCTTTACCTCTGTTGCAAAAGATACTACCTTGTTGCAACAGAGGTAAGGAAGTTTAATTGCCTTTAATCTTCTACTTGAATGTTCTTAACCGGGCGTATCATGCCTGCCCGGGGCTTTTGTCCGTCGCCCCAGCCCCATGTATCCCGGTATCCGCCCGCATCTCCCAGTGACATGCCGCCATGCGTGGGGTTTAATGCATTGGCGGTGCGTACTGCACAGAGCCATGTGCGGTCCATTAGTCCGGCTTCACTTCTCCAGCCGCTTTGGGGCAGGAAGAGGCATCCCAACTGTTTCAGATTATCCTTGGTGGCGCGTTGGGCCGTGGCTGCATCTACACCGATAATCATTCCGTCAACCCTGAATCCGGTTTGGGCGGCTGTCACCCATGTAGCACCCTTTTCCCATAAGGCTGCCATTTCTTCTGTGGTAGGCACCCGCCAACCTTCGGGGGAAGGGTCATTTTCAGGAAGCCAGTTGGTGCCGTCGTTTGTGTAGCCGGCAGGCCAGTTGGCCGGTGCGGGGTCATCTTGCGGGCCGGCGGGATAACCCACTTTGCGGTTGAACTGGTACAACTTTCCTATCTCGTCGGAAGCGCTTGCGAAAGTTCCGGGAGCGTCTACGTTCTTGGTAGACCATACCATGCCGTTTATCAGTACTTCGTCTTCGCTCAATACCATGGTTTCTTGCAGTACTTTGGATTTCAAGGTCTTGTTGCCGCCGCTTACTTCGATGAGGATAGAGCGATTTTTAACGAAGGAGGTACTTGGTGATACAGTGAGCGTGATTACCGTCTTGCCAGTGCCCGAAGTTGTGCTCAGTGTACACCAGCCCTGTGCCGAACTGTTGGAACCGGTTAACCTGGCTGTCCAGGATTCATTACCGGTAACTGTCAGTTCGTATGTTCCACCATCCGCGCTTACGGGTATGGCTATCGGGTTTATGGCAAATTCATTGGGATTACTTCCGATTACATAGTCGGAATCGTTGCCGCATCCCCATAAAGTCAGCAGTGATATGACTGCTCCTATCAATAAATATCTTGTTTTAGTCATAACTCAGATGTCTTTGATTAATATTGATCATTTTGTTTCAGATTCGGGTTGTTGTCTACTTCGCTTTGCGGTAAAGGCATGCGGATGGACTTCCCGATGATGAAATTATTGAAGTCGCTGTCGCGGGCTTTCAATTCGTCCAGTTTGGCAGTGTTGTCGATGCCCCAGCGCTTCAAGTCAACCCAACGTACACATTCCATGGCAAGTTCCAGAGCGCGTTCAATCTTCAGATGTTCGCGGAAGGCATCTTTATTACCGGTAATCTGGGGGGCGTTGTAGTAAGTGCTGTTTTCTATATCAGGCAAGTTTACACGGTTGCGCACACGGTTGAGGCATTCGATGGCTTTGGCAGACGGGGTAGTACCCAGTTCGTTGAGCACTTCGGCGTAAAGCAGCAGCATATCTGCATAGCGCAATGAACGGAAATTGTTGTCGTTCCAGTAATATATAGGGGAAGCGTCGGTGCTGTACTTTTTGATGAACACGCGATTACCCCAGTCGCTGTTCCAAGGAGCTCCGTAGATCAACTGGTTCGGATATTCGGGGAAGTCGGATGCGGCTCCATCGTACCACAAGGTATGGAACAGGCGGACGTCATTCTTTCCGTCCGTGGTTTGCTCGCGTTTGTAATAGTCCACTAACCAGCGTCTGGCTTCAATATTGTTCCAGCCGATTCCGGTAGGGGCTTGGTTCATTTCAATCTGTGTACCCAACTGTGCGTTTGGGTCCAGATAGTTGTCCGTCTGGTCGAAGCCTACCCGGTTGGTCAGGGAGAAGTGGATTTCATACAGCGCCTCCTTGTTGTTTTCCGTTTGGTTGCTGAAGTTGTCGGCCCAGTTGGGGACAAGGTCGTAGTGCTGCTTTCCTTCACCGTCGATGAGCCATTCAAGGCATCTGCGGGCGTCTTCCCATTTATGGTGTTGTGCATAGGCTTTCGCCAATAGTCCGTAGGCAGCACCTTTCGTGGGACGGCCATAGTTGTTGGCGTTGCGGGTGGTCGGAAGTTTGGTGATGGCATCTTCCAGGTCGGTTTCTATCTGGGTAAGCACTTCGTCTGCACTGGCTTGCATGGGCTTGTCGGAAGCCGACGAGGTCTGTAGTACGAGGGGAATGTTATCCCACAGAGTGGTCAGATAGAAGTAATAGAAAGAGCGCAGGAACTTGGTCTGGCCTATCAGGTCGTTCTTATGCGTTTCGTCGGCAAAGGTTATATTCCCTATGTTGTCCAGCACTTGGTTGGCACGGAAGATGGCGGTGTAATGTTCCCGATAGATTTTCGTATTGGTTTCCCCAAAGTTATAGTCGGTAAAGATGAATTTGGTGTATTCGTTCAGTTCCGTCCATCCGGCATAACTGACACCTTCATCCGCCATACCTATCATCTGTGTATAGATATTGCGCGTCCATGTTCCCTGACGGTAGAACATGCCATATACGGATATTACACCGGCCTCAATGTCAGACTCCGTTTTCCAGAATACGCCCGTACTCAGGGTGTTCTCATTTTGCAGGTCGAGCAGGGATGGGTCGCACGACGTAAATAGCGCTGTGGCGCCACATATAATATATAGAGCTATCTTTTTCATATCGACAGTATTTAGAATGTAAATGATAAAGCAAACTGTACGGCACGCGGGTTGGGGAACGAGCAATAATCTGCTCCCATGGTGAAGATACCACCGTCTGCAAATTCAGGATCCAGGCCTGAATATCCGGTGAAGGTAACCATGTTCTGCAAGGTGACTGATGCGCGGAGCCTTTCCAAACCGATTTTCTTAATGTAACGGGCAGGAACCGTATAGCCTAAAGTAATATCGCTCAAGCGGAAGAACGAACCGTTTTCCAACCAGCGATCCTGATCGCTCCGGCTATTGCGGGAGTCTCCGTATACGATGCGCGGGCGGTCGCTTACCGGATGTTCCTGTGTCCAGGGAATAATGCCGTTAAAGTTGTTCTGGTTGTTGGCGAAATCGCCGGCTGCAGATGCCGAGCCGTTCCATACTTTTTGTCCGAAACGGCCATAGCCATTGATACTCAGGTCGAAGCCCTTGTAGGAAGCGCCGAGGTTTATGCCCAATTCGAGCTTAGGCCAGGGGCTGCCTACTATCTGGCGGTCTTCTGATGAGATGATACCGTCGTCGTTATAGTCATCATACTTGATATCACCCGGCAGCGCGGTGGGCTGGATAATTTTACCTTCTGAATTTACGTAATTTTGTATCTCTTCTGCGGACTGGAAGATACCAAGCATTTTGTAGAGGTACCACATGCCGAGAGGCTCACCAATCACTGTTTTAGCCAGATTTGTATTATAAACGGTTTGTCCGTACCCCAAGTCGCGCACTTTGTTTTTCAAGTGGGAAACATTCAATGAAGCTGAGTATTCAAAATCGCGTATCCGGTCATTCCAACCTATCTCCATTTCAAAACCTCTGTTTTCGAGGCTGCCCGCATTGACTGCAGGTGCACCACCCTCGTTACCCGAACTCATCAGGATGGGCAGGTAAACCAGCAGGTCTTCACTTTTTGAGTAAAAATACTCGGCGCTGACGCGCAGGCGGTTGTTCAGTGCCACGAGGTCGAAACCAACGTTGGCAGTCGTCTTCTTCTCCCAAACCAGGTTGTTATTGCTTAATTGTGATTGGGTCATACCTATCAGTACATTCTCCGGATTGCCGAAGACTGCACGTGGAGCTGTGTTAATGGTGGCTTGGTAATCCCAGTAGCCGATACTGCTATTGCCGAGCGTACCATAGTTGGCACGTATTTTCAAGTCATCAATCCAGGATACATCGAAGAACTTTTCACCGCTGATACGCCATCCCAATGATACGGAGAGGAAGTTTCCCCAGCGATCGTTTTTAGGCAAACGGGAAGTTCCGTCGCGGCGGGCAGTTATCTGTGCCAAGTACTTGTCGGCATAGGAGTAGTTGATTCGTCCGAGGTAGGAGATGAGGGCAGATTCGCCATAGTTACCGCCTGCGGTGGTATTTCCGGTAGCGGAATCCAGTGAAGTAATGTACTTATCGCCCACCATCAGCGGGTCTAACTTTGTTATCCAGCGTCTTTCTTCGTGGAACTTGTTATAAGTGATACCGAACAAGGCATTCACATCGTGCTTACCGAATTTATGCTTGAAATTGTAGGTCTGCTCAATCAGTATGTCATGATTCTTGGCGCTGTCGTAACCTAAGTGTGCTGCATCGTCTCCTTGTCCCATTGTCCAGCTTCCTTTCTTACGCAACGAATTGGTGATACCCATATAACTTTTATAGGCAACGTTCAGTTTGGCATCAAACATTCCGAAAAGTGATATTTGTCCGTATATATTTCCTGTCAGGTACTCTTCTTCGTTGTTCTGCACAAACAAATTTTGCATGGCTACAGGGTTCAAGCCGTATGTGTTGGCCCGCTCTACATCCCCATATCCGTATCCTCCGGGATGTGCTTCATCATATACCGGAATCGTTGGCGCTATACCGATAAAGTCACTCCATGGATTACCATTCAGGTTTTTCCGGTTCGATTTGGTGTAGTAGAAGTTTTCACCATAGGAGAAGATACCCTTCTGTCCGCTTGTATTAATGCGGAAGCCATATTTATCATATTTGGTATTCAACAAGGCACCGTCATCGACCATACGGTTCAGTGATGCGTAGTATTTCACCGTCTTGGAACCACCGGACAGAGAGACATTGTAGTTTTGTAATGCACCGGTGCTCAGCATTTCGTCCTGCCAGTCGGTATTCCCATCATAGTGGTTCTGGCGGTTGATAATGCCTGATACGCCTGCCAGCATAGCTTCGTCATAGGCGCGGTCATCGTAGATTTTGTAAGTTTCAGCATCCATTAGGTCGTAACGAGGCAACCAGCTTAATGTCAGTTGGGAGTCGAACTTTACTTTCAGGTCGCCTTCTTTACCCTGTTTGGTGGTGATAATTACAACACCATTGGCTGCACGCGAACCGTAGATAGCTGCCGATGAGGCATCCTTCAGTACCTGGATAGATTCAATATCTTCCACGTTAACTCCCAAGTCGCTGCCGCCATAGGCTCCATCAATGATAAATAGCGGATTATTGTTTGTTAAACTGCCTAAACCGCGGATGGTAATGTTGGCATTGGAACCCGGTTGTCCGCTGCTCGTAATCTTTATACCGGAAGTCAAACCGCGCATCGATTCCACTACATTGCCTGAAACACGTTCGGCTAAGGCATCTTCTTTAACGGTAGATATGGAACCCAGTAAGTCCTTCTTCTTTACAGTACCGTAACCGATAACTACGACTTCGTCCAGTAATGTGTTTTCGGGTTGCAGGGTGATGTTGATGACATTGTTAGTGCCTACTTTCACTTTCTGCGTGGTAAAGCCGATGAAACTGAACTCAAGAGTGGCTCCTTGATTGACGTTAATCTGATATTTACCATTAATATCGGTGGTGGTGCCGTAGCTACGGTCGCCGTCTTTCGCCAGGATAGATACTCCAGGGAGGGCTTCCCCGGTGTTATCATTTACAATACCTGTGACGTTGACTTGTGCGTACAAGTCAAATGAACACATGCACAGGCAGAATAATATTGTTTTAATTAGTCTCATGTATTAAAATTTTTTAGTAGAACAAAAATGTATATTTAGAAACTGTTTTAATTTTGTTCAGTAAGGAAAATCAAAAGAGTTTCTTAGTTCAGGCAATTTCTTCTTTCGCTCAATGAAAAGTAGAAAAAGAAAGCATTAATTATGAGAACGATTAGAAGCCGGTTAATTGGCTCCTGAGATGATAATTGCTCCTAAACCGGATATAAACAGAACGAACATACAGGCCAAAAGGGTATTTACCGTCCGGGAAGAACCTTTGAACTCTTTCCAGATGAATATGCCCCACAAGGCGGCAATCATAGGCGCTCCCTGTCCCAGTGCATACGAGATAGCCGCACCGGCTTTACCTGCTGCAATATAACTCAGAGCCGTACCTAATCCCCAGATAACTCCTCCCAACACTCCGACCATGTGCGTGCTGAGTTTGCCTTGGAAGTACTCTTTGTAGCTTACCGGAGTACCTGCGAAGGGTTTCTTCATCACGATGGTGTTGATCACGAAATTGCTTATGAAGATACCTATTGCGAATATAAAGAATGCCGAATACGGAGTAGCCATTGAGGGAGTAGGCGACTCGAAGTTATTTAAGTCCATGGCAGCGGCAACAAACCGGTAGAAGAAGGACATCAGTACGCCTGCAATAATGGCAATAATAATTCCTTTCTTGTTTGTACTGCTTCCTTTCTTATTCATCTTTCCGGCAGCTATGGCATTGAAAACGATGGCGAGTACCACCAGCGCCACGCCGCTGAACAGAGTCATCGCATCACCTTTGGGTTCACCAAAGTAGTTGACAAAAACTCCTAATACCAGTGCTATGCCAACTCCCAGGGGGAATGCTACCGTAAGTCCGGCCATTGAGACGGAAGCTGACAAGAGGATATTGGATAAATTGAATATAACTCCTCCTGCAAAAGCGCTTGCATAGTTCTCCATACTGATTTGTTTCAGGTCTTCAACAAAGCTGCGTCCGGTGTCTCCCGTACTGCCCAGCGTAAATCCTAAAAGAAGGGAGAAGACAAGGATACCGATAACGTAATCCCAGTAGAACAATTCGTAACGCCAGGTCTTCCCGGCAAGCTTCTGCGTATTGCCCCACGAACCCCAACAAAGCATCGTGACGACGCAGAAAATAACGGCTAATAAATAACTGTTGACAATAAACATGGTATTTGGATTTTAAAGTTATAATTTATAAAACATCTATTTCTTTGCGATAAGGCAGGGAGGATTGCGCTCCCATACGGGTCACTGTGATGGATGCACACTTATTGGCGAACTTTACGGCATCCGGCACATTCATATCTTCGGATAAAGCAACGCATAAGGCTCCGCAGAAAGTGTCTCCTGCTGCAGTGGTATCCACCGCTTTCACTTTGGGGACGGAAACTTCATGATATTCGTTGTTCTCCTTAATCAAAGCCCCTTTAGAGCCTAATGTAATGACGACAATGTCCACTCCTTTGGCGCTGATGATATCCGCAGCTTTCCGGGCGCTTTCCCAATCGGTTACTTTAATTCCCGAGAGGATTTCGGCTTCCGTTTCATTAGGGATAATCATATACAGGTTTTGCAGTAGCTTGTTAGAGAGTGCACGGGCGGGTGCCGGATTCAGAATAACCTTGATACCTTGCTCGCTTGCTATCTGGGCGGCATATTCCACAGTCTCTATAGGAATTTCCAGTTGCATCAGCAGGATGTCTCCTTTCTCAATGGCGGGTTGCGCTTTCCGGATATCTTCGGGACTCAATGAACCATTGGCTCCGGAGGCGACAGCGATACTGTTTTCTCCGTTCACGTCCACCATAATCAATGCTACTCCGGAAGGGAGAATAGGGTCTGAATAGACATTATCAATGTGGATACCTTCGTCTTCATATTGCTCTATGGAACGTTTGCCGAACAGGTCGTTACCGGTCTTGGCGATGAAGTACACATTTCCTTTTAACCGGGCAGCGGCTACAGCCTGGTTGGCTCCTTTGCCTCCGGGGTTCATCATGAAACTGCCGCCCATTACTGTCTCTCCGGGAACAGGGAGGCGGTCGGTCTTGATGACCATATCGGTGTTGCAACTGCCTATTACAATGATATTTTTGCTCATGGCTATTAATTAGTTTAAGATTTAATAATTCGGGACTGTGCTTTCTTTTTCTATGCCAAAAGTATGTGATAGATAAATCATAAGCAAACAAAAAGAACGCAGATTAAATACCGGTAAATCTATGTATTTCTATTTACATAAGAGATAATATGCTGATATATAGCTTATTAAATATATGAAATGTGTCGCATCTTAATAGTTGTAATCTCGTCGAAGGTTATGTTATTCCACGAAAAGATTGTTTCCTTTCATTTTTATTCCTACCTTGCTTTCGTTATTTCAAAAACCTGCTGATGCCATGCTAAAGTCCGAATCACTTATCCAATTGATAAATAGTCTTACGAAGCAAGAGAAGAAAGAGTTTTCTATCTATATATCCAATAAGTCTGAAAAAGACTATATATTCCTTTTCAGATTGATTGATGATAAAAAAATTAGCGACCCTGAAGAGTTGAAACAATGCTTCCTGAAAGCAAAGCCTACCTCCTCTTTCAATACCGTGATTATCTATTTGTTCGACTTACTGATAGAAATACTGACGAAGTTGCGGACAGAACAGGATAGCTATTATCTGCTATTCAATGACTTGCTGCATGCCAGGGTTTTGTATGAGAAATCCATGTATCAGGAATGCTTTCATGTATTGAAAAAGGTGAAAGAGAAGGCTGTTTACTATGAAAACCATTTTGCATTGCTTGTGGCGCAGAGGTTGGAATTGAACTATCTCCTGACGCTGGACTTTGAAGAAGTGGACGAAAAGAAGCTTCTGAATAAGCAGTATAAAATGAAAAATACGCTGAAAAGTATCAGTCAGTTGAATGAACAGTCTTCATTGTATGAGTTGTTGAAGCATCGTATGTTGAATAGGGGAGACTCGAGGTCGTTGGCGGAGACTCAGAAGTTGGATGACTTGGTGACCAGCGAGATAAGTATTGTGGCAAGTGCGGGCGTCGAGAACTTTGAGATAAAGAAGAATCACCAGCTTTTCCAAGCCAATTATTTTGTAACGGTAGGCGACTACAAAGCGGCATTCAATTCATTCGTGGAACTGAATAAATTGTTTGAGGAGAATACCCATCTTTGGAATAATCCTCCGGTATATTATCTGATGACAGTAGAAGGTATGTTAGAGAGCCTTCGCATTATGCGCAACTATGAAGGAATGAATTATTTCATTGAGAAGCTGGGCAAACTCTCTTCGCCGTCTTCCAGTTTCCAGCTGAACGTAGCGTATGTGATATTTATCTACCGGCTATTTTCGTATATAGATAGGGGAGAATTTGAGCAGGCCGGTTTGTGGATTACGGAGCATCAAGCATCTCTGATTGACAAAATGCCTTTACTGAAAGAACAACAACAGGCAGAAATGTCATTGTATATAGCCCTTGTCTATCTCGGAAATGGGGAATATAGAAAGGCAAGAAGACGCTTGAGTACGACTATTGGGAGAGGACATTTGTATTCTCTTCCACTGTTTCGTACCATTAGGATTGTGAATGTGATGATTCATTATGAATTGGGTGATGTTGATTATATCCAGTCCGAAATACGCTCCATCAGGCGAGAGATGACCAAGAATAGGGGGCATAATCTGAAAGTAGAATCATTCTTGCTTAAGTTCCTGAATTATTCTTTTGTGGATAAGAGCCGGAAAAAGAGAGCGGAGATATGGGAGGGCATGGCGGAGGAAGTCCGATCCTTATACGCAGATAAGTATGAAACCCAGATATTGCGTAGATTCGACTTTGTGGCGTGGGTTGAGGCTAAGATATTTGAAGTGCCGTTGAGTGATATCTTGAAACGGGAACATGCTTACTATTTTTCATCCGCAGATGGCACGGATTAGGCGAACTCATGTTAAACTCTAATCTGTGTCATCTGCGTAGTCTGCGGATGAAAAATGTCTTTTTGGTGCGTCATCTTACAAGCGCCTCAAGCGTCTTTTGCTGCTTTATAAGATAGACTATCCTTATGCTTTCTTCTTCCCGTAGAAGAACATAAAATACACTCCAATTATCACGAACGGAACACTCAGCCATTGTCCCATGTTCAGTGTCATGCCGTCCTCGAAGTTCACTTGGTTCTCTTTGAGGAACTCGATGAAGAAGCGGAATATGAAGATTTCCGTCAGGCAAAGTCCGAAGAAGAAGCCGCGGCGCAGTTTCTTGCTGTAGTTCTTATACAGGAAAATCATAATGAGGAAGAAGATGAAGTAGGCGATAGCTTCGTAAAGTTGTGCCGGATGGCGTGGCAGCATATCTACCTTCTCAAATACGAACGCCCAGGGCACGTCCGTGGGCTTACCGATAATTTCAGAATTCATCAGATTGGCAAGGCGGATGAAGCAGGCGCAGATGGGTGTTGATACGGCTATCATGTCTACTACATCCAGGTAGTGCATCTTCACCTTGCGACAGTACAGCCAGAGGGCGATGATTAATCCGAGGGTGCCGCCGTGACTGGCAAGCCCGGCATAGCCTGTCCACTTCCAGCCGCCTCCGGGAGGGAATTGTATAGGCAATATCATTTCCCAGAAGTGATGCAGATAATATTCCGGTTGGTAGAACAGGCAGTGTCCCAACCTGGCTCCGACGAGGATACCGAAGAAGCAATAGATAAACAGCGGGTCGAACTTAGCGTCGCTGATTTTCTTATCTCTATACTGGTAGCGAACTACAAAATAGGAGCAGGCGATACCAATGACCCACAACAGACCGTAGTAACGGACTGGCACATGACCGAACAGGTTGAACAGTTCGGGGTCGGGGTTCCAGTTGATGGTTAGTAATGAAAACATATCTTCAATTGTATTGGTTATTAAGCTTTGAACTTCTCCGCCACCATCCGGTATGTCGGAATAGCTATTCCCTGTTCCTCGGCAGCAGCAATCATATCAAAAAGTAAACCTTTCACTTCCGACTCATGTCCTTTGGCCATATCTTTCTGCATGGAAGCGGTACTTTCAGGAGCGAGTTTGTCGATGACTTTGAGATTATACTCTACTACATCTTCTTCGAACTCAATGCCAAGTTTAGCGCCCAGTGCGGCGCTTTCGCGCGAAAGTCCGATGAAAGTATCCCGTACCTCTCCGGGCTTTTGTACTTCGCCCATAGGGACATCGTAATAAGCTCCGGTAACAGCCATAGCGGAAATGAAAGACCACTTTATGAAAGTATCCCGGTTGATGTCAGGAGATATCTCGGCTTTGATACCGCTTTCCTGCAAATCACTTTGTATTGCTTCCAATATCTCCTGAGGAACGATTGTGCCCTTGTGCGCACCGTAAACCAGGCGGAATATCTTGCCCATTTGGGTAATTTCACCTTTACCCGAAATGAAGCCGACGATGTAAATACAGCCGTCCAGTACGGTTACTCCGGGAACGGTTCGCCGGATGCGGGGACCTGTGCCGTATACGTTGAGGATGGGAATGACTACAGTATCCTTGTGGGCGGTGCGTTTTATCAACTCCGTGATTGAGTCCACCGAGTAACCTTTGACGCATACGAAGATAACGTCGACTTTGTCTTGGAATTCTTCGGCAGTATATGCTTTTACCGGCAGAGTGTGTTCACCTTTCAGGTCGGAGTGCAGATGCAGTCCATGCTCACGTATGGCAGTAAGGTGTTCACCGCGGGCAATACAAGTCACATCCTTTCCGGCAAGAGAAAGGAAAGCGGCGATACAGCCTCCTACGCCACCTGTGCCGACTATGAGATATTTCATTTTCCTATACATTGAAGCGGAAGTGCATGATATCCCCATCCTGCACCACATATTCTTTACCTTCCACGCCCAGTTTCCCGGCTTCGCGTACGGCAGCTTCACTGCCATATTGAATGAAGTCTTCATACTTGATAACTTCGGCGCGGATGAATCCCTTTTCAAAATCGGTATGGATAACTCCGGCGCATTGCGGTGCTTTCCAGCCTTTCTGGTATGTCCATGCTTTCACTTCCATTTCTCCGGCGGTAATGAAGGTTTCCAGATTCAGGAGATTATAAGCAGATTTGATTAGGCGGCTGACTCCGGATTCTTCCAATCCTACCTCTTCGAGGAACATCTGGCGGTCTTCATACGTTTCCAACTCGGCAATATCCGCTTCGGTCTTGGCGGCTACAATCAGGATTTCGGCATTCTCGTCTTTCACAGCTTCGCGTACCATGTCTACGTACTTATTGCCGCTTACTGCACTCGCCTCGTCCACGTTGCAAACGTACATCACCGGTTTGCCGGTCAGGAGGAAAAGTTCCTTGGCAACCTTTTGTTCATCTTTGGTTTCAAACTGCACGGTGCGTGCGCTTTTGCCTTGCTCCAACGTTGCCTTGTATTGCATCAGGACGTCGTAAGCCAGTTTGGCTACTTTGTCACCTCCTGTCTGTGCCTGTTTATACACCTTTTGAATACGGCTTTCAACGGTTTCAAGGTCTTTCAACTGTAACTCGTAGTCAATGATTTCCTTGTCGCGTACCGGATTGATACTTCCGTCCACGTGCGTTACGTTTTCGTCGTCGAAGCAGCGCAATACATGGATGATGGCGTCCGTTTCGCGTATGTTTGCGAGGAATTTGTTGCCCAGTCCTTCACCTTTGCTTGCGCCTTTTACCAGTCCGGCAATGTCTACGATTTCTACCGTAGTGGGCACGATGCGTCCCGGATGTACGAGTTCGGCAAGTTTTGTCAGCCGTTCATCGGGCACGGTGATAACACCTACATTCGGTTCTATTGTACAAAAAGGAAAGTTTGCCGCCTGTGCTTTCGCATTGGACAAACAGTTGAAAAGCGTCGACTTGCCTACGTTGGGTAGGCCGACAATACCACATTGTAATGCCATTCTTTATTTAGTTATTACTTATTTTCTGTTTGCAAATGTACATGATAATATTTAGATTCCCATATCAAGTTATAAAAATGCAGGGTAACTGCATCAAAATTATATTTGTGCCTATCTTGAGTTAACTCATTTCTGATAAGGTATGAAGTTGTATGAAAGCAATTTTTTAGACGCGGATAACGCGGATGACGCAGATCTGTCATAAATGATAATTTAGCGGTGAGAATGGGTACGCGGATTAAGCGGATGAACGCGGACGAGCGCGGATTCTTCTCTTCTTAGTGATTAGCAATACTATCTCTATTAATCATTCCCACCGCTAAATTCTCATTTATCGTAAAAATAATTATTACGAAGCACTTACACTATGAATAATGCAAACTAAAAGAAGCAGATAAAAATTCTAAAAAAGGGAAATCAAAACAGTTTCTTAATGCTAACTTTGCCGATAATTGAAACAATTTCTGCCGTAACCTTGTAAATTGTAAATATAATGACTGTTATTCATCCGTCTCCCATTTTCGGCCCTGTTCATTCCCGCCGCTTGGGGGTATCGTTAGGGATTAACCTACTGCCGGAAGATGGCAAGGTATGTTCGTTCGACTGCATTTATTGCGAATGCGGTTTCAATGCCGACCGTCGTCCTAAAAAGCCGTTACCTACCCGTGAAGAAATTCATAATGCCCTTGAAGCGAGACTCCGGGATATGCAACAAAATGGGCCTAAGCCCGATGTGTTCACCTTTGCCGGAAACGGAGAACCCACAGCGCATCCGCATTTCCGGGAAATTATAGAAGATACATTGGAGCTTCGTGATAAATACTTTCCGGAAGCCAAAGTCAGTGTATTGAGTAATTCGACTTTTATCGACCGCCCCGCCGTATTCAGTGCATTGAATAAAGTAGATAATAACATCCTGAAGCTCGATACGGTGGACGAAGAGTACATCCTCACCGTCGACCGTCCGAGCAGCAGATACTCGGTTGCTGAAATCATTGAGAACCTGAAAGCGTTTAAAGGCAACTGCATCATTCAAACCATGTTTATGAAGGGCAGTTACTTGGGGAAAGATGTGGATAATACTTCCGATAGATATGTACTTCCCTGGCTGGAAGCTATAAAAGAGATAAAGCCGCGCCAAGTGATGATTTATACTATAGACCGTGAAACGCCCGATCATGATTTGCTTAAGGCTACTCATGAGGAACTGGATCGTATTGTGGCTTTGGTAGAAGGAGCGGGTATTCCGGCAAGTGCATCCTATTGATTCGCATAAGTAATGCGAGTCGGGAGTTAAGGAGTTATAATAACTAAGAACCTGTTTAAATTTTGCTCAGCATTAGTTTCACTCAACACATCTTTCATTATTAACACTAATATATAGTGTTTTGAGAGTTATTTTTGAGGAAGATTTAAACAGGCTCTAATATAAAACCATATAGTAACATGAAACCAATAACAATTAAAGACCTTTCGGAAAACTTCTTTGAAATTATAGACAAAGAGTGGATGCTGGTAACAGCGGGTACGCGAGAACACTTCAATACTATGACTGCCAGTTGGGGCGGCATAGGTATCTTATGGAACAAACCGGTGGTTTATATCTTTATCCGTCCGGAACGTTATACCTTTGAGTTCATAGAGAAAAGCGAGTATTTCACGCTTTCTTTTCTGGGAGAAGAGAACAAGGTTATCCATAAAGTATGTGGCAGCAAATCGGGTAGGGAAGTGGATAAAGTGAAAGAAACGGGACTGAAGCCCCTTGTTACGGAAAAAGGTAATATCCTTTTCGAACAATCCCGCCTTAGCCTGGAATGCCGCAAACTGTACACGGACGTGCTGAAAGAAGAATGTTTCATCAACCCGGCCGTTCTTAAGCAATGGTACGGCGGCGCTCATGGCAATCTGCATCATGTCTATGTAGCGGAGATAACCGGAGCATGGGGAAAGTAGTTAGTAGATAGTAGTTAGTAGATAGTAGTTAGTAGGTAGTAGATAGTAGTAAGTAGATAGTAGTAAGTAGATAGTAGCAAGTAGTTATCACTTCGTTAGTAGTTAAGTAGTTAAAGATTAACCGATGCTAACTATCTACTACTATCTACTAACTACTAACTACTAACTACTAACTACTTACTACTTACTACTAACTACTTCAACCGCTCTTTCCAATGCCACATTAATATTGGGGCAAATATTCTTCTCGCCCAACAATTCGTAGAAGCCGGATTTTTGCAATATCTTGTGTACCTTCTCGTTAACTCCGGAGAGTATAATTTCTGTTTTCTCGCGTTGCGCCATTTGACAGAGGCTCGTCAGGTTGTGAATGCCCGTTGAGTCAATGAAAGGCACCTTACGCATACGGATAATCCGTACTTTGGGGCGGTCGCCCAGCTGAGACATGATTTCCTCAAACTTGGTGGCAATACCAAAGAAGTATGGGCCGTTGATTTCGTACACTTTCACACCTTGGGGAATAATCAGGTGTTCTTCGTTTACATGGATATCAGACTCCGCATTCGGGTCTATCTCATCCTTGATGACAGATATTTCCGTAGTTTCCATTACACGATGCATGAATAGTACGCAGGCGATAATCAAACCTACTTCGATGGCAATTGTCAGATCGAAAATAACCGTCAGGAAGAAAGTTATCAGCAGAACGGTTACGTCTGATTTAGGGTTCTTCAGTAATGCCCTAAACGTCCGCCAACCGCTCATATTATAGGCAACAATAACCAATATACCTGCCAGACAAGCCATCGGAATGTATTGGGCTAAAGGCATCAGGAACAGAAGAATCAGTAATAGCACCACGGCATGCACCATACCCGCAACGGGCGATTTGCCGCCGTTATTGATATTCGCCATCGTGCGGGCAATGGCTCCCGTAGCGGGTATGCCGCCGAATAGAGGCGTGATTAGATTGGCTGCCCCCTGTGCGATAAGTTCCGTATTGGAATCGTGTTTGTCGCCGATAACGCCATCGGCTACTGTGGCGGAAAGCAATGATTCGATGGCTCCTAATACGGCGATGGTAATGGCTACCGGAAACAAGTCCTTGATAGCTTCCCAATTCAGAGAAGGCATTACTGCGTCGGGAAGTTCGGCTCTGATACTGAAACGGTCGCCAATGGTATCAATGCTGTCAATGCCGGCGTACGTTTTCATCAGATATACTGCTACTGTCACTGCGATGATGGCAATCAGCGATCCGGGTATCTTCTTCGAGAACTTCGGCGTAATGGTGATAATTGCGATACTAACGATGCTGACAATCGTATTCCACCAGTTGATGGTATCAAAGTGGCGGAAATAAACCATCCATTTACCCACAAAATCTCCCGGTACTTTCTCTCCGCTGAAATTCAGACCGAAGATATCGGCTATTTGTGTGGTAAAGATAGTAACGGCAATACCGCTTGTGAATCCTACAATGATAGGGTAGGGGATGAATTTGATAACCGCTCCCAGTTTGAATACCCCCAACAGTATAAGAATGACGCCCGCCATCAGTGTGGATACAATCAGTCCGGCTTCTCCGTATTGCTGGATGATGCCGTAGATAATAACGATGAAAGCTCCCGTCGGCCCCCCTATCTGTACCTTACTGCCTCCCAGCATGGAGATGATGAATCCGGCGATGATAGCCGTAATGATTCCTTTTTCGGGTGATACGCCGGATGCGATACCGAACGCAATGGCAAGCGGAAGGGCAACAATACCAACAATGATACCTGCCATCAGATCCGCCATGAATGAACCTTTTGAATAATTTTTCAAAGCCGTGTACAATTTCGGCTTGAATTCGAACGCTTTCATTGATAATTTGTCTTTTTGTGAAACAGGGTGCAAAATTAGACAAAATAAAGCACATTGCAGTTCTTTTAACCTGCATTATTCATGCAGGCTTAGTGATTAGCAGAAGTAACTTGCTTATAGACTCCTAAGTATGAACATCTACTTAATGTAGACTAAAACATGAATTATTCAGGTTAACTCCTACAGCATGAATAATACAAGTTCACTCCTTGTATTTTGTCTCGCGCGCGTGCGTATACGCGTGCGCGTATGCGCGCGCATTCCCAGAGTTTTGGCAACTTACCCTCACGCTCTCACCTTTTCTTTTGTATCCCTTTATTCATCGGCGTTTGAGCAGGTGAGGGTAAGCGTGAGGGTAGCGTGAGGGTAAAAGTTACTCTCACTTTGTTTACTGCCTACGATTCACGGTTGCAACATGCTGATATACAGTGTCCACGGGATATATATGGTGCGGGAACGGGATATATGCGGTGCGGGAACCAGATATATCCCGTGTTTGTACCGGATATATCCCGTGCGCGAACCGCATATATGCGGTGCAAGTACCATCTATATGCGGTGCAAACATCAGATTTTGGTCTGAACTGCATTGTTCATACTGCAAGCTAAAGCCTCGGAATTCATCCCGTGAGACGATAACATTCATACTATTTTCTGTTAAAGGCTTCCCGTTTTTTGTTCATTTGAACGATAGTTACAGATATTTGGGACAAAAACGCAATGTTTTGCCGTTTTCTTTTCCTACATTTGCACCGTGTACGCAAACGAAGTACGTGAATAAACGATTTTTATAAACTTAAAATGCTATAGAATTATGAAAACGAACTATGAAATCCGCTATGCGGCGCATCCCGAGGATGCAAAAAGTTATGATACCAAACGCATCCGTCGTGATTTTCTTATCGAAAAAGTGTTCGCTGCCAACGAAGTGAATATGGTATATTCCATGTACGACCGTATGGTTGTGGGTGGTGCAATGCCTGTGGGAGAAGTTTTGAAACTGGAAGCAATCGATCCGTTGAAAGCTCCTTATTTCCTGACTCGTCGCGAAATGGGTATCTATAGTGTAGGTGGCCCCGGTATAGTGAAAGCCGGTGACGCCGTGTTCGAGTTGGATTATAAAGAAGCCCTTTATCTGGGTTCAGGCGACCGTGAAGTGACTTTTGAAAGTAAGGATGAGAAAAATCCTGCTAAATTCTATTTCAACTCGCTGACTGCACACCGTAATTATCCTGACAAGAAAGTGACGAAGGCTGATGCCGTAGTAGCTGAAATGGGTAGCCTGGAGGGTTCCAACCACCGTAATATAAACAAGATGCTGGTGAATCAGGTATTGCCTACCTGTCAGTTGCAGATGGGTATGACGGAACTTGCTCCGGGTAGTGTGTGGAATACAATGCCGGCACATGTTCACAGTCGTCGTATGGAGGCTTATTTCTATTTTGAAGTACCCGAAGAGCATGCCGTTTGCCACTTCATGGGCGAAGTAGATGAAACCCGCCATGTGTGGATGAAGGGCGACCAGGCTGTATTGTCTCCCGAATGGTCTATACACTCTGCCGCAGCTACGCATAACTATACCTTTATCTGGGGCATGGGTGGTGAAAACCTTGATTACGGAGATCAGGACTTCTCTTTGATTACTGACTTGAAGTGATTGAGTAATCTCGTCGCAATTGTTTTGATATTATAAATGATAATTTAGCGGTGATTCAAACACAGAGACACAAAGGCACAGAGTTCTCTTTAGCACTGCCTTGAACAGAGAAGCACAGAGTTCTTTTCTTTTTTATAGAACACAAAGGCACAGAGTTTTTTCTCTGCGACGTAGTCGCCCTCTCTGTGTACTCTTATTCAGGTTCTTTTCTTAAAAGAAAGATAAACCTCTGTGTCTCTGTGACTCTGTGTCCAAGCATAAATTATCATTTATAACATGTAAGATATCATTGCAACAAATTTCATTTAACGAATTATTATATTAACCCGAAATAGAAAATAAATTTATGGTAAACTTTTCATTAGAAGGTAAAGTGGCGCTCGTAACCGGTGCTTCTTATGGAATCGGTTTCGCTTTGGCAACTGCCTTTGCGCAAGCCGGCGCTAAAATCGTATTCAACGACATCAAACAAGAATTGGTGGACAAAGGGATCGCCGCTTATAAAGCCGAAGGTATTGACGCCAAAGGTTATGTATGCGACGTAACCAATGAAGACCAGGTGAATGCCATGGTCTCCCAAATTGAAGAAGAAGTAGGCGTAATTGATATTCTGGTAAACAATGCCGGTATAATCAAGCGTATCCCGATGCACGAAATGTCGGCTGCCGAATTCCGTCAGGTGATTGATATCGACCTGAACGGTCCGTTCATCGTATCCAAAGCGGTTATCCCTTCTATGATTAAGAAAGGTCATGGCAAGATTATCAACATCTGCTCCATGATGAGCGAACTGGGTCGTGAAACTGTGTCGGCTTACGCAGCCGCTAAGGGCGGTTTGAAGATGCTGACCCGTAACATCGCTTCCGAGTACGGCGAATTCAACATTCAGTGTAATGGTATCGGCCCGGGCTACATCGCTACCCCGCAGACTGCACCGCTCCGCGAGAAACAAGCTGACGGCTCACGCCATCCGTTCGATGCATTTATCGTTGCCAAGACTCCGGCTGCCCGTTGGGGTACTCCCGAAGATTTGATGGGACCTGCCGTATTCCTGGCTTCCAATGCTTCCGACTTTGTAAACGGTCATGTTCTTTACGTTGACGGCGGTATCCTGGCGTATATAGGTAAACAACCGTAAGTAAGTGGTAAGTGGTTAGTAGTAACTACTAACTACTTACTACTTACTACTTACTACTAACTACTAACTACTTACTACTTACTACTATCTCCCAACTACTAATCAAATTAAAATATGAAAAAGTTATTCCTTTTATTGGCAACAGTATTTATCTGTTTTGCCTGTAACAATCCTAAGAGTGTGGTTACCGTAACGGTAAGCAATCCTTTGGCGATGGAACGTTCCGGTGAAATGGTTGAAGTGGACATGAGCGACATCTCCAACCAACTGAAATTGGCTGATACGGCGCAAATCGTCGTACTGAATGTTGACGGAGAGCAAGTACCCTATCAGCTTACTTACAATGAGAAAGTTATCTTTCCCGTAACTGTAGCCGCTAACGGTACGGCAACTTATACCATTCAGGCGGGTACTCCCGAAACTTTCACCGTGAAAACTTGCGGCAAGCATTATCCTGAACGTGTGGACGATGTAGCGTGGGAGAACGACCTCGTCGCTTTCCGTGCTTACGGCCCCGCTTTGCAAAAAACAGGGGAGCGCGCTTTCGGCTATGATGTATGGACGAAGTACAACACCTCTGAACCGGTTGTTGAAGCCCGCTATGCAGGCGAATTGAACCCTGAAACCAAAGCAAAGATTGCCGAATTGAGAAAGACCGACCCGAAAGCTGCCCGGGAATTGTACCAATCCGTTTCCTATCACGTGGATCACGGGAATGGTTTGGACTGCTACAAAGTAGGTCCTACGTTGGGTGGCGGTACGGCTGCTTTGATGCCCGACGGTGAAATCGTTTATCCGTATTGCTATGCAACTCAGAATATACTTGACAACGGCCCGCTGCGTTTCACTGTGAAACTGGTTTACAATCCGTTGAATATCAAGGGCGACTCTACCGTTATTGAATCACGCGTTGTCACGTTGGATGCAGGTTCGCACCTGAACAAGACTGTTGTTACTTACGAAAATCTGAAAGAAAATACTCCCGTAGCTACAGGCATCGTATTGCATGAACCCGACGGCGCCGTGGTAGCCGATGCTGCCAACGGCTATATTACTTACGTAGACCCGACGGACAATGTAGATAACAATAACGGTAAAATCTTTATAGGCGCTGCTTTCCCCGCTGCCGTGAAAGAAGCTAAATCATTGCTTTTCTCCGAAGAAGAAAAAGTGAAGGAACGTGGTGGCGCTGACGGTCATTTACTGGCTATCAGTGATTATGAGCCGGGTTCGGAATATGTTTACTACTGGGGTTCGGCTTGGGATAAGGCTGATATCAAGACTCCGGAAGCATGGAATGAATACATGGCAGGTTACGCTCAGAAAGTGCGCAATCCGTTGGCGGTAACGATTAAGTAACCGTTTCCTTTCCTGTATACAAGTAATTTTTCAGGCGCGGATAATCCGTATCATCCGCACCTGAAAAATTGCTTGCGTTACGCAGCAACCCTACTTTCTTTCCTCCTCTTCTTCCAGTGTAAGAATAAACAGATTGTTACATTCGGTTACTTGTGCAACTTCCGAAAGCCCTTCTACTTCATTCAGAGGGATTATAGTTCGCGGTAGGCTTGTAATATCTCATCAAGATTTCCAGCATTGAACTGCTAACGTTCATCATTAAAATTTAAAAACAATATTTATTCCTTACGAATGTGTTTTTTCGGTTAACAACTGCTTAAGCAATTATTTCTTTTTCATAAGGACAATTCTTTAGAGATGTTTCTTTCTTGGAAAGACAAAAATGCAATATCTTTTCTTTTTTGCAAAGAAATTAAGAGGTTTTGTAGAGCAAACACATCTCGCTGTTCAACAGAATAGCACTAAACTTACTCAAAAACGATAAAACAACCAAGGCCTTACTCAAAGGCAAAAACAGGATGGGACAAGCAATCTCTAATCAAATTAATCAGAAATTAGATGCATCTGCCCTGATGTATGTGATATAATCCTTAATTTAATAGCTTTTTAATCCTTAATTTAATAGCTTTTTAATCCTTAATTAAGTCTTCTTTCTTTATTTTTTTAATCTTCACTTTCTATTTTTGCACTTGTCCGTATAGAGAATGATTCCATGTACGGACGATAAAATGCAAATGATAAAATTATGAATAGTGAAAAACAAAACAATCATGCTTTTGCAAGTAACGTGAACAGATTGGGTAACATGCGCACAATGATACTATGCGTACTGTTCACCTGTCTTGCATCTTGCAAGGAGAAGGAGGATGTGCGTCTGAACTTCGCTCTCGAACAAGCCGGAGCGAACAGGGCTGAACTGGAGAGAGTGTTGCATCATTATCGGAATGATAGCCTGAAGCTGGAGGCAGCCCGTTTTCTTATAAGAAACATGCCGGGTCACGGTGGTTACGAAGATTGCCGGTTAGACAGTGTGAAAGCAGTGATGAAAGCTTCGGTGGATGCTAATATAGGGGGTTATCTGCCTGACAGTGAATGGAAACGGAAGTGGCTTTCATTTGATTACAAATCTTTATCCATACAGTTGGATATTAAATGTATATCTGCCGGTTATCTGATAGAAAATATAGACCAATCTTTTAAGGTATGGGAAGAATGCCCGTGGTCGAAAGATTATTCGTTTGATGATTTTTGTGAATGGATATTACCTTACCGGATAGCCGACGAACCGTTAGAGAATTGGAAGAAAGAGTATTATGACCGTTATAAACCTCTTCTTGATTCGCTGTACACGGGTGATGATATGGTAGAAGCCGTCAATCTTTTGGCGAGGCATTTCAAGCGCACCAACCTCTTTGTTCTCACCACCGAATACTGCATGCCTCATCTGGGCGCCGGTTTCCTGTCCGAATATCTGGTGGGTACTTGCCGTGAAATAACCGACCATGCCGTTTATGTGTTCAGGGCATTGGGCTTTCCTGTTGGTATTGATAAATATTTATATTCTCCTTCCAATCAGCACGATCATGTATGGAATGTACTGAAAGACTCGGACGGAGGTTTCATTCCGTTCTGGTATATGGATTCATCCGACTTTGTGGTGAAGCGCGGGGTTACGGATGGCAGGAAAAAAGGAAAAGTCTACCGGAATACTTTTGCTGCGCATTATGGCAGGACTGCTCCCTTGTCCGGTCTTTTCAGCCGGGATGTGACGGCCGAATACTTCGGCGAGAATGAATTTAAAGTGAAAGTGGATAAAAAAGGAGAAGACAACACTGTCCTTTTGGGGATGTTTACCCCTTTCAAATATGTTCCTGTGGATGTAGCTCCTTTGCGGTTTGGTAAAGCGAGAGTAAACAATATAGAGCCGGGCGTCATCTTTCAGCCCTTGGTGTACGAGGATGGAAAGCAAAAGCCTGCGGGATATCCTTTCATGGTAGAAAACGGAGAGGTGCGTTATTTCCGTCCGCATGTATCACAAACCACCACCGCTCGTATACGCAGGAAATATCCGTTGCGGCAATACCTCTATGGTTACATGGCAGCAATGACCGGTGCCCGTATAGAGGCAAGCAATGATAAGTACTTTCGGAACAAGGAGTTACTCTATTGCATCACGGACAGTCCGCGCATCCACATGAATCTTTATTACCCTTCAGTGCCTCGTCCTTATCGTTACGTACGTTTTACTCCTCCTCCTCAAGCTCACCCTACGGATGACTGGCGAGCGGAGGTGGCTGAATTAGCGTTTTTTGACAGCATAGACAGTCAGGCGCACTTGACTGCAAAGGCCGTTTACGGTGGTGCTCCTGTCGATGGGAATCCCGCTTACGGCATAGACAAGGCTTGTGACGGCGACTGGCTGACTTTCTATTATTCGGCAGCCGGTGGCGATTCTATTGTATTTGACCTGCAACGTGCCGGCGTAATAAAAAAGATCCTGTTCGTTCCCCGCAATGATGACAACTTCATTACTCCGGGTAACAGGTATGAACTGGTGTACCAGAATGGCGTTAATGGTTGGAAAACCTTGGGTGAACAAGTTGCTGCGACTAACGAACTGGTGTATGAAAACATTCCTGTGGGCGCTCTGCTGTGGTTACGCAATCTGACCCGTGGAAAAGAGGAACAGGTGTTTTATGTGGAGAATGGAGAACAAAAGTTTGTGGGATATGAATAAAAGGAGCAGAATGATGAACTATTTAATCTTGCCGGATTTATCTGTATATCATCTGCTCCTTAACCCCTAAAAAAAGGAGGTACGGCAAAGATAGTGAATAATAATGAATTGTGGCAAATGCGTTTTGCTGTTCTGTTGAAAGGATACATACAGATTTGAGAATTAATTTTTTCGTTTAATGAATTATGGTTTGTTACAGATAGTGATTTTTATATGCAATGAGTAAGAAATATAAGAGAGCATTGATTGTTATTGTATTGTGTGCTTTATTCGTAATTATTCTTTTGGATTTTCCTACAGGAAAGAATGAAGCGTATGTAAAGCAGTGGTATCAGAAGACGATAGTCTTCCCTGATAGTATGACTTTTTATCATTGGGGCAAGGAACCTGTTGATTATGATTTTTCAGATGCACAATATAAAGTATTAGTTCTGCTTGATTCCGTGTCATGTATAAGTTGCCAATTGCGGCTTGATGATTGGCAACGGTTTATAGCTGATATAGATTCTCTTACGGAAACAAAGTTTAGCTTTGTATTTGTTATGAAACCTGTGTCTAAGCATGAACTATATACGACTCTTAGGATTGAGAATTTTGAAATACCTGTGTGTGTCGATGATCGTAAGATACGTCAAATCAATGATATTCCCAATGATGGATCTCATGTATTCTTACTTAATCATTCAAATGAAATTATTTGTATCGGTAATCCTATAGTTCATAGAACGATACGTGATTTGTATTTGGAAATCTTAAAAAAGAAACAATGATGAAATTTAAAAATGTAATTTATGTATTGGCAATCATGTTTGTTGCCGTATACACTTATCAGAGAAACAGTAACCAACAGAATTCTTTTTTGTTGGCAAACATTGAAGCCTTATCGAATAATAATGAAGGTGGTGGTCATGACGAGATAGATGAAACGCTTGTGCCGTATAAGCAGTTATCTTCGATAGATGTGTTTCTTGGGAATAATCTATTTCCTACAAAAATACCATGTTGTATATCACATAGCAGCAAATATAGCGGCTGTGCTAAAGGATTGACCGACTGCTGATAATTAGTAACATGAGAATTATGTCATTATTAATATTGGCATAATTCTCATTTCATAGATTTATATTAAAATGGATTAATATTATGAATAAATATTTTTATGTAGTAATTGTTTTTTGTTTGCTGGCATGTTCTTCCGGAGACAAAACTACAGATGCATTTACTGTGCATGTTGATTTTTCTAATTGTGACGAGAGTTATCCGTTATCTTCTTTTATTGATAGCGTACATTCCATTCGGTTGGAATTGCCCGACTCACTGTTTTTTGGTGAAGTATCTGATGTCCTATTTGCAGATACGAATATCTATGTAACAGATTCCAAACAAGCTGTAGTATATCGTTTTAATTCGACAGGTGAATTTCTTAATAAAATAGGGAGTCGTGGTGGCGGTCCTGGAGAATACACCTCTATGAATTCATGCTTTTTAGGTAAAGATGTCGTTTTTATTGATGACCTTTCTGCACGCCAGATATATAGTTATACTCCCGATGGGGACTTCATTGACAGAATTTCTTTTCCTTTTAGTTTTGTATATACTGATATAATGTGTTTGCCTGATGGTGATTTTTTGTGCCACGGATTATCTCCTGATTCAGAAGAACCGGAGAAGAATAGAGGTCTTTGGATAATGAATTCTAAAGGAGAGAAAATTAAAACAATATTAAGCATAACGGATGTATATCCGTACATCTCTTCTCCTTTTTCATCTTTCCTGCCTGGGGAAGATGGTTTGATTTATATATGCGAACCGCCTACAGGTATGACTTATTCGTTCAATCTGAATAATCATGAATTGAAAGAAGTGCTTCGTCAGAGATCGGATGTTAAAATGATTTCTGAATTCAAGGGAATGACGAATGATTTCTCTGTAAAAGAAGATCATACTTATTGTTACACTCTCGTGAATTCCGATCATTATATTTTTTCATTATGGCCTTTACATACTGAAGCACCAATGTGGGCTTATACGTTATACTCCAAAGTGACTCAAAAAATGGAAGTCTTTAAAGATACATCGTTTGATATTCCCGGGGTGTTTTCTTTGGGCAGGAGTGTTATTTCTAATATTCCAAATACATTAGTTTCCTATTTTTTTGATGAAACAATAAGAGAGTATTTTCCTGAAGAACACGAAAAATTGAAAATGAAAGAGAATATTCTTATCGTTAAAAAGTTTGTTTTTAAATAGATTAATGCTGATAACTAAGATTAATATAACTATACCGGTTAAAGTCCTGTTGGTATTGGCAACAGTTTTCGCCTTGTGCACAGTCCTGCTTACCTCCTTAGAATTACCTCCCGGAGACATGGAGAAGCAGTGGCTGTGGATTGGTGGGGCATGTGCTGTTTTTTGTATAAGTGGTATTTTTGCAAAATTGCTAATAATAAAAGAACAGAGTATCAGTTATTTCTTCTACATAATAATTGTGTGGAGCTTAATAGTTTTGGGTGGCATAGAGGCGACAATTGGTTTTTTGCAATTATTTGAAATAATTCCATCCAGGCATTCCTTGTATGCTTTTACAGGTACTCTTTATAATCCGGGGCCTTATTGTGGATATTTGGCTATGATATTTCCCATGGCGTTGAACGAATATTTGAGGTTACATACTTTAAAAGTAAAGAGAATTGTTGAAACGATTGGCTGTTATTTGTCTCTTAGCGTTTGCTTGGCACAAGTGTGCTTGCTCTTTGCCGGTAGTAGTCGGGCTGCTTTATTGGCTGCATCCATATCGGGGATTTGGACGTATTGTAACTTTTACAATAAGAAAATACTGGATTTTGTGCATTTGTTTCATAAGAATCGTTTTTTTAAGGTTAGTGGGATTGTGTTATGCGCTCTATTAATATGCATTGCTGCTTTCATGTTAAAAAAGCAATCGGCATTAGGGCGACTATTTATGTGGAAAATCAGTGTTTTAGCTATTTCAGAATCTCCATTTGCAGGGCATGGATACAATAGTTTTACCCATGCTTATGGTGAAGCGCAGGAAAAATATTTCTCAGGGAATGATTATTTGGAATGGGAAGAATTGGTAGCGGGAAGTCCGGATTCAGCTTTTAATGAGTATCTTCAAATTGCTGTAGAGTATGGTGTTGTCGCTTTGGTGTTTATGATTGTTTGTATTTGTTTTTGTCTTTATAGAGGTTATCGAAAAAAGAGGATAAGTGCGTGCGGTGGGGTTATCTCATTATTAATATTTGCGATGTTCTCTTATCCGATGCATATACCTGCATTTATTATCACTTTTATTTTCTTATTAGTGGCTTGTGCTGTTGACGATAGCTGGAAAGAGTGGGGAGGTTTAGCATTATTATCCGGAATCTTATCTTTCTATACATTAAAGAATAATAACTATGATGAATGTTGTGAGTGGTATGATTGTAGAGCGCGATATCAGTTAGGAGCTTATGAGGCGGCAAAAGAAGGATATGAAAAATTATATCCGGTTTTGGATAAGAAAGCTTTATTTCTATATGAATATGGACATTGCTTACATAAATTAAAAGAATATGATGCTTCTAATGAGATATTGAAAAAAGCGATGGTATATAGTAGCGACCCTATGATATTGAATATTATAGGGGAAAATTATCAGCATAAGCAGCATTATGATAAAGCAGAAGAATATTTTATGCGCTCCGTACATAGACTTCCCGGGAGGATTTATCCTTACTATTTATTATTTCAACTTTATGCTCAGGCTGATTATTTTCACGCTGATAAAATGAAGCAAATGGCAAACATCGTATTAACTAAACAGCCTAAAGTATATTCAGGAGCTATTGACGAAATGAGAAGAGAGGTGAAAAGTACCTTGGAGAAGCATATAAATTATTTGTCTAATTAATGAATGCTTTCGGATGGTTATGATATATGAGGGAAAAAGTAAGACGTATATGTAAGAGTTTGCTGTGTGTATTATTAGGTTTGTTCGCTTTGTTTCAAATCTATCTTTTCATCAGGCTGTACTGGCTTGCATCCTGTTCTATCCCTACCTACTCCATGTCGCCTACCTTGATAAATGGAGATTATATTCTGGTATCCTTGCAGATTCCCGGACGCAGAGAAATCAATAAGGATTCCGATTCCGGCAAATTGTCAGTACATAGAGTAAAAGGAATGCGCAAAGTACGGAAGGATGATGTTGTCGTATTCAATTTCCCTTATGCAGAGAATGAAAGCAGAATGACACTCGATATGAAGATATTTTATTGCAAACGATGCGTAGCTATCCCGGGAGAGGTTTATAGCTGGCAGTGGGAGGAAAAAGTGGATAGTGTATATCTCCCTCATGAAGGGGAATCGTTGCCTGTTGACTCCTTGAACTTGCGCCATTACAGCCGTCCCATAGAGTATGAGACGGGGCGGATGCCGGAACTGGTAAACGGAGCGGTGATGCATGCCGATACCTTGATGAACAGTTATCGCTTCAAAAACAGTTATTACTTCATGCAGGGTGATAACTATGCGGACTCTTACGACTCCCGCTTCTGGGGGATAGTGCCGGAAGACTTTATCTTGGGAGTGGGGCTGTTTACGTGGTATTCCGAAGAACCGGAAACGGGAAAGATTCGCTGGGAGCGAATGTTTAAAAGATTATGAACCTAACCAGCATTACTCTTGCTTATCACTTATCACTTACCACTAATCACTACTAACCTCCGCTTCGCTTCGCTAAATTTATGCGAAATAAGTATAAAAAGCGCCCCTACAAGATACGATTAAGTACTTGTAGGGGCGAAATCTTATTTTACCGATTTGGTATCTATCTTTCCGGGAGCCTTATTTCAAACTCTTTGTAACCGTTCCCGGCGGGTTATTATCACCATCGCCCGGAGTGGTACGTTCCGTGCGAAGAGTGGCGTAATAGCTGTATCCTACTCCGTTCTTGTTCTTGGCATAGGCACGTACATAATAGTAAGTGTATGCTTTCAGGGTTGTGAGGTCAATGGAGAATTTATTATCCTCATTCAGAGTAGCTTTGATGTAATGGTCTGTTTCCAGAGCGGGTTGCGAGTTGTTCTCGCTCCAGCAGAAGCCGACTTCGCTTATTTCGAGACTTTCGCTACCGTCACCGCCATCGTTGGTAATCTGGCCTTCCAGTGTGGCTGTGGTGCTGCCTACGCTACCTTCTTTTACCGTCATGTACGTACTTGGCACGGAAGTATAGGAAGTGAGGAAGTTTGTCGGCAAACTGTAAGAAGTACCTTTGGAGTTGGTGGCATAGGCGCAGATATAGTAGAGAGTCTGGTACTGCAATCCTTTCAATTCCGCGGTAAAACTGTCACCGGCAGAGTTGGATACCACTTTAGTTACCCCTGCAACGCCTATCGTGGGGCTGACTACTGCGGTGGAGTACACGAATCCTTTCTCTGTGATGGCAAGCCCGCCCTTGTCGGAAACTACCGCCTGGGCGGTAGAGTGGTCGTCGTGAACTGCCGTCATTTCCATATTCACTACTTCGGGAGCCTTTGTCAGCGCTGTGGTAAATTCGGACGTCGGGCTGTAACCTGTTCCGTTTACATTCTTGGCGTAGGCGCGTACGTAGTATTTCTGCCCTTTTATCAGTGAGGTCAGCTTCAGGCTGAAATCGTTGCCTGTACCTCCGGCTTTCATCGACTCGTCGTCGAGGGTGGGAGTGGACGAAGTACTGCTCCAGCAGACGCCTCTTTCTGTCACCTCACGTCCGCCGTCCGTCTTGATGCCGGCGTTTACGGTCACTTCCGTTTCGCCTATGCCGGTTATTTCGGAGATGGCAACAGTAGGTTCATACGTACGGCTCAACGTGAATTGAGCGGCTTCGCTATAGAATGTACCGTCGCGTGTCACGGCGTATGCGGTGGCATAATAAGTTGCACCTTCATCCAGGTTTGCCAGATTTATGCTGATGTTGTTACCTTGGCTGCTGTCTACCGTATGGTCGCCGTCTGTTGCAGGTCTTGTGGAGAAAATGCTGTAACAGATACCTTTCTCTGTGACTTCCACGCCGGAAGGTACTGTGATGGAACTGCTCAGAGAGACGGAAGTTACGGCAATGTTGCTTGCAACGGGTTTCGTCAGGGTAGCTACCTGCTTTTGTTCGGTATTGAAAGTGAGGATATTGCTGTATCCCGTTCCTTTCTCGTTGATGGCGTAAGCCCGCAGGTAATAAGTCGTTTCAGGATTCAAGTCTTCAATGATTTCACTGAAAGCGGTTGCTTCATCGGTGCCTGCCACAATCTTCAGGTTCTCGGTGGTGGGCACCTGGTTTTCGGTACTCCAGCAGAAACCGTATTCCGTCACTGTGAAACCTCCGTTTGTGCTGATAGTAGCGGAGGGCGTGGCGGCAAAAGCTGTGACGTTACCCATGCTGCATGTCAGTTGAGGAATCTTCAGTTCTTCGGTGGTAAAGATAACGGCTTCTCCGTATCCTGTCCCTGCCCTGTTGATGGCATACGATCTGGCTATGTATCTGGTCAGGGGTTGCAATTCGGAAAGCTGGACACTGAAAGTCTCCGCTTCCAGGCTCACCGCACGGGTCTTGTCGTACGTAGTAGGCTCCGGCATACCTTCCTGATAGATTTTATAGGCGAAACCGCGCTGAGTAACGTTTTGTCCGCCGTTATCGGTGATGTCACTGCTTAAAAACGCTCCGTTTTCATTGACATTTGTCGCTACGGTTGTTGCGGGTACGGGAGCGGTGCTCGACAGTGTTTCGAACCGGATAACCTCTCCTCTTGCCACACTGCCTCCGCTGCGGGCGCAGATACTGTAGCAATATTCGTTTCCGGGAGTTAACCCCTCAATGGTACATACGTATCTGCCTTGCGTGGTGTTGTCCGGGGTGGCGGTCAGTTCTTCCGCATCTACCAGCGTGCTTCCCCGGGCAAAGAGGAAGAACACCTGAACCTTTGCAACGCTGTTTTCCTGTTCCACAATATTGCCGGACAGTATTGCCTGAAAACGGGTCAACTCTGCGGCGCTATTGGTTATCAGCGTTGGCGGATATGTTTGCGGTTCTTTATCCTCGCTGCAACCTATCAGGCAGAGTAGCAGCAGCAAGGGGATAACCATTGTTTTAATCTGATTTATTTTCATTGTAAATCGTTTGTTAGTAGGTTAGAATACGAATCCCAGACCACCGGTTGCTTCGTGGTACTTACCATTCACGGTGTGGAAACCCAATGAGACGCAGAACTTGCCGAAACGCAGGATGCCACCCACTTCGGCGGCTACGCCCGTAGCCGACTTATCCATGTCCTTCACCTGTGTACCTTCGGCGTACTGTTTCTCGCCTATGGTCATTGGAGCGGCGAGTTCGTAGGTCAATGTGCGGCTACCGTATCCGGCGCCGGCATAGAGGTAGAAGCTCTTGCTCAGTTGGCGGAAATAACCGCCTGTGACAGACATGCGCGATTTGTTCTTTATCCCTTCCTTATAAAAAGGAGCGGTGGTTTCTTCGCTACCTGTTATGATACCGTTCTCATCACATTCCAGTTCGCCGCTTGCCGAACCGAAGTCGCTACGGAATCCTACATAGAAACCGTTTTTCCGTCCGAAGCCGAGCATGGCGCCAAGGGTGGTACCGTTGGGGTTGTATCCGGCTTGGAGCATGATGAGGGTATTCATCGGTATTTTGGGCTTGATGGTGGACTCCATGACGAAGGTGGGACGAACGGTTTCACCGGCGGTCACGTTCAGCAGGGTGTCGATGGGGAAGTAGGTCTGTTTCTCGATGCGTACCTTGTACTCCTTGATGCCCATGCGGTCGCTGCGATAAGGTGTTTTTCCTACCAGAACGCTGTCAATATACACATCAGCGTCTTGTTCGGGCAGGGAGAAGATCTCCACGTAGCCGAATTTGGGCTTCAGGGTAACACTCTTGATTACCTGTTCGTTGCCCAGTGTAACGACTCCGGCATCCGGCTGATACATGGGGGCTTCCACGCGATATGTATGTTCGCCTTTGGGCATGGTTGCGGAGAAGAGACCGTTTTCGATGGGCACTTGCTCGTCGTCTACATATACGTTGGCGTTGGCGGGTTCGGGACGCAGTACGAAGAACTGCATGTTGTTTTCCACAACGGGCTTGTCTTCGTTGTCACCGGTGTTCAGCACCATTTCGTATACGGTTCCTCTTTCAACGATGTCCGGGTAGAAGTAATTTCGCATAATACCCAGTTGGTCGTGCAGGATAGAGATACGGCGGGCGCCGCGCGGAACGTATAACCAGATTTCACCGGTTTTGTTTTCGCGCGCCGTGATACCGAGTGCATCCGGTTCGAACATCAGATCCTTTACGTTGGTCACGATGCGGATCAAGGCGCAGATTTCGCCGTTCTGGTCTTTCTTCGGGGCGGTTACGCGTGCCGTGATGTCCGTTTCCATGCGGTTGAACGACGCGACGGCTATTTTGCTTTGCTGTGCCAGTGCGGCGGGGCAGCAGACCACTGCTACCACAACCGCTGCCAACCAGCATTTCAGTTTATTTGATTTCATTCTATTGTTCGTTTATTCACGTTTCTATTCCGTTTTCACTCTCTGGGTTATCGTCCTACCATCACTTTTTGTCCTTCCAGCAGGTAGATGCCGCTGTCCAGTCCGTGTACTTCGTTCACGCCTTCGCGGGCTTCGATGATGCGTACGGTACGTCCGGTAACGTCGTAGATGTTGATAATGCGGTCTGCATCCGTCGTGATGTAAATCACACCGTTGCGGCTGTAGGCTTTCGTAGCTTTGTCCGGAGTAGCGGGCAGGTCTCCGATGCCGGTGATTGTACCGTCGCCTCCGCCGATGCTATAGAACATGGGCGCTCTGGCCGATGCCGGAGTTTTGCCTTCATTGGTTACAAGGTAGACCTGGAAAGGATAAACGGCGGGATATCTGGAGTTGTTTTCGTTATAATTCTTAACGAACACGCTACCGGCGCTGTAATATTTATCATCGCCGGAATACCCGCTGTTTTGATTCAATACATATACCGTATCATGCTGCATCACTCCGTCATACGTGGGTACCAGGTCAAATTTGGTTCCTTTACTACGCTTCAAAACACCTTGGGTTGCTCCGAGCGTAATGCCGTTGGTTACATCGGATGCGGCAAACTTCACATCACCACTGATATTGTATTCACTGGGGTATTTGTCATTGTTCGGCATACAGATCAGGTAAGCCTGGTGCGCTTTGATTTCCGTTGCGGCTTTGTACATGCCATCCGTTCCCAATTCATATAGCCAGAAAGGCAGTGTTCCTGCTGTTTCCAAAGCTGCGCTTCCGAAAGGAGCTAATGAAATAGTCTCCTGCTCTTGGTTGTATCGTTTGGTAAAACTGATTTCCTTTACATCGAAAGGCAATACAATTGTTTGCCAGCCGGCAGCATCGCCGTAACCGCTCTGGCTATAGAATGATTTGGTATAAGTGACTTTCTTGGTTTTCATTGCCGTAGCAACCGAATAACGGTTGTTGGTGTAGGCAATGGCGATAGAGTCGGTGATACCATTAAAGAATACGTGTCCTATGTTGTCTGTATTACTAACCTTTCCGTCGGCAGGTAAGTAAAGGTTGTCTATCTCACCGAATTTATCTTTTGGGAATTGGGCGGAAGAGTTCCAATAAACGTTAGGCAAATGATGGTTAACATAGTTCCCATTTTCATAATAACCGTAGGTGGCACGGAAGGCATTATTCCCAAGTTGTATATTCTGGGAAGGAGTAATATCTAAGGAAGTTTTAATATAAGTGTAATAGAATGCGTCTACGCCTATGGAAGTTACATTGTTTGGTATCACAACTTGGTTGTAAATTCCATTGCTGAAAGCTCCTTGTCCAATATTGGTGACGTTAGCGGGTATTGTCAGGCTGTTGATATTACTGTAATTCAAAGCGTATGCACCGATAGAAGTCAAAGCTGCCGGCAGATTGATTTCTTGTATAGGACAATTGCTGAAAGCATTATCTCCTAATGAAGTTACGGTTTCCGGCAATTTCACAATGCGCAGGCTATCTGCACCACTAAACCAGCTATCGATGGTTGTGAGGGAAGTAGCGGAGAAATCCACACTCCTGATTTTACGACTACCGCCGAAAGCTCCACTACCTATACTTTTTACACCGGCGGGGAAAGTGATTGACAAAAGGGAGTTATTATAAAAGGCAGACTCTTGGATAGTAGTAAGAGTAGCGGGGAGTGATGTAATGCTTTGCAAGCTGTCGCATTCATAGAATACATAAGCTTTAATAGTATCCAGCTTTGTTGTGGAAAGGTCTATGCTTTTGAGATTGGTACATTCGTAGAAAGTACGACCTCCTATTTCGGTTAAAGCTGCTCCTGAAAGGTCTACTGTTTCCAGTTTGTTACAGCTAAAAAAAGCACCGGAATAATATGAATTACCGCCGATTATTTGTTTCAGCGATTGAGGCAATTTTACACTCTTCAGACTGTCGCAATTATAAAAAGCGGCAGTCTGAATTGCTGTTACTCCTTCGGGAATATTAACGTTCCTTAGATTTACGCATTGATAGAATAAATTGTTGGGAATTATTTTGATAGCAGTAGGCAACGTGACACTTTGCAGTGCGCCACAGTCAGAGAAAGCATATTCACCTATTGTTTCTATGGTATTGGGCAAAGTCACTGTTACCAAGCTGTCGCAATTCTCAAAAGCGCGTGCGCTGATTTCGGTTGGTGTAGCTCCTTCTGCAAAGAGTATGTTCTTAATACCGGTATCGTTGAAACCGTTGATAGTCCTCATGCTGGGTGGGAAAGTAACGGTTTTCAGAAGGTCACAACCACTGAAGCTATTATTGCTGAGATTGATAACGCCATCGCTTAGGATTACTTCTGTCAATCCACTGTTTCTAAATGCTCCTTCGCTAATAGTCTGCACACCACCGGGAATTGTTACTTTTCCTAAAGAACTGCAACCACTGAATGCGTAGTTTTGTATGGTCATAAGTCCGCTGGGCAGAGTGATATCTTTCAACTTTATGCAATTCTCGAATGTATATGAGTAGATCTCCGTTATGTTAGGAGGGAAGTTGATACTCTCTAATTCCTTGCAGTCCCGAAAAGCATACGCTTCGATTTCTGTTAAACTCTGTGGTAATTGAGCTTTCTTTAGTGCCGTGTTAGCAAAGGCATAGCTTCTTATGAGTGTCAATTTGGTAGGGAAATTGATGTTTTCTAATGAAGTACAATTCCAAAAAGCCTCTCCGCCAATTGTTCCTGTTTCTGTAGAAAGAGTTACTTCTGAGAGTGCAGAACAATTATAGAAAGCACGATAACCAATATCTGTAACTGTATTAGGTATTGCTATGGAAGCTAATGAGGTACAATTAGAGAAACAATTGCTAGGTATTTCTGTCAATTGATTTGGCAGAGTAATGGACGTTAGTGATGTACAACCAGAGAAATTGGATAAAGATAATATTCCATTTGGCATAGTCAAAGATTGCAGTGCGCTACATCCACTAAAACTTCCTGTTTGCGTCAATCCGTCCGGTAATTGTAAAGCGGTTAATCCGGAGCAACCATAGAAAGCACTATTTAGACTTAACAGACTACTTGGTAGGTTGATGGATGTTAATCCTGTACATCCCCTAAACATATAAGGAGCAAGGCGCTTAATGCCATTGGTTATAGTAACGTTGGATAGTTTTGTACATCCCCAAAAAGTGTAACCAAAATAGCTCTCACTATTGTAGTTGTTATTCTGTTCACTGAGATAACTCCAACCTAATATCTTTCCTATTCCCAAGCTTGACGGAATTGATACCGTTGCCAAATCCTGACATTTATTGAATGTATAACCTCCCATTGCCTCTACACCTTCAGGAATACTTATTGATGATAGCTTGATGCAATAGCTGAATGCCTTAGGGCCTATCCATAATAAAGTAGCCGGAAGTTCTACTTCTAGCAGGTTGACACAACGGGCAAAAGAAGAACAACCGGGGCTCGAAGTATCATCTTCACTATCAGCCCTGACTACTTTAGGTTGTCCGCTTACTCGTGTCTTCTCTACATTCCACGGATTATCATTGTTCCATGTACCGATAGACCATACTGCCTTTGGCAATACGACTTTTGTCAGAGCCGTCATACCATAGAACATACGATCTCCAATCACATCATTCTGTGTATAATTACCATTGTTGCCTGTATCGTAATAACTCGTCACTTTATCTTCTACAATATTGGCTTCTTTCAGGTTCAGTACCTTCAATGTACCTGACAATGCGCGTATTGTCAGTATATCCGTTCCGTTCAGCGGCCCGCTTATAATCAGTTCGCTTATCTTAGCCCGGTCTTCTTCGCTTGCCGGAAGTTTACCGGAGAGTGTTCCGGCTTGTGTTAGAGTCACGCTTGTCTGTGCATTGATGCTCAGAATGCTTGCCAGCACCATGCATACACTTACATAGAAATGTTTCAGCTTCATAGTGGTATATTTTTTATTATTATTTTTCATTGAATTTATTTATTGTTGCGGGTATTGGTTCCCGGAGGTGGATTGTCACCGTCTCCCGGTTCGGGTTTGTCCGCGTCCTCGGTGGTGAAAGTCCGGCTGCTACCGTAACTGATGCCTTTGGCATTGATGGCGTAGGCACATACACGATAGCGGGTCTTACCTGTCAGCCCGGTTAATTTGTGGCGCATGGAAGTACCTTCGGTAGTGATAGCGACCTTTGTTCCGTTGGCGACAGTGAGTTCGGTTCCATCATCTACCATCCAAAGGAAGCCTTTTTCGGTAACAGTCAGCTTTCCATCATCCTGAATGCTGGCGCTAAGCCAGGCGGTCGTTGCGTACACTTCCGATACAGTTGTACTACCTACCGATGGTTTCTTAGTTCCGTCGTCATCGCCCGGTGTAGGATTGTCACCTGCGCCCGGAGGCAGCTTGGAAGTATTGAAGTTCCTACTGTAAGTAGTGGTTTCCCCATTCTTATTGATTACGTAGCCATACACATTGTATGCGGTATTCTCCGTCAGTCCGGTAATGGTTCCCGTCACGATGTTTCCGGTAAGTGTTCCCGGCGCGTCGGTATATTCACTGTCGGTTGTCTTTCTCCATTTAAAACCTTGCGCTGTCAAATCCGCTCCTCCGGTACTGCTGACCTCGAAAGAGAAACTGAGGCTGTACGCTTCGGTCTTGGTAGAGTTCAGTTCTCCCACGATGGCTGTAGAGCTGCTTCCGGTCTGGAAAGAGAGTGTATTGCTATAGCCTGCTCCTACATTATTGATAGCGTACGCGCGTATATGATATAATGTATTGTAGCTAAGCCCGGTCAACTTGGCGGCAAATGCGGTTTCCGTACTTGTTGAGACGAACTTGGTGCTGTATCCGTCAATCACAGGATCGCCATAAGTGGAAACCACAAAGCCACGTTCTGTTATCACCTCTCCTTCGCCGCCGAGGTTGGCAATGGAGGCGCTTGCCTGTGCATTGTCGTCCTTGATGTTAATTACATTCAAACCGTTCAGTACAGGCTCGGTGTGTTTTGTGGTAGTGAACTGCTCAACAGTGCTGTATCCTGTGCCTTTGGCGTTGGTGGCAAATGCGCGGACGTAGTAAGTGACGCCGCCCTCCAAATCGCTGAGGCTGGCGAGTATGTTATTGTCTGTTTCCGTAGAGATAACTGTGAGGTCATCCAGCGTAGGCTCGGACTTGGTGTTGCTGTAGCAGACGCCCCTTCGCGTTACTTCCAGTCCGCCGTTGGTGGAAATCGTAGCCCGTACCTTGGCTCCTGTTTCCGTTTTGTCGTATACGGAAGGTCTGCTGACGGTGGGGCTAAAGGTGGTTTCGGTATTGAACAGGATATCTCCGCTGTAGAAAGTACCGTCGCGGGTGATGGCGTACGCGCGGGCGTGGTAGGACGCTCCTTCCGTCAGGCCGTTGATTGTGGCGGTTACGCTTTGTCCCGTACTGTTGTCGGTCACTTTGGTTCCACCAACGGAAGGGTTCACTTCCGTGCCGTAGCAGATGCCTTTTTCCGTTATCGTGCTACTTGATTCGTGCGCCATCTGCGCCGTAATGGTAGCGGAGGAAGAAGTCAGGGCAATGACGGTGGCTTGGGTGAGCGATACCACTTGTTCCTTGTCGGTGGTGAACTCTACCGTGGCGCTGTAACCTACCCCTTTCTCGTTCTTGGCATACGCGCGCATGTAGTACTTGGTGCTGGCTGTTAGTCCCGTCAGAGTAGCTGAGAAGCTTGCGGAACCATTCTGCGCCTGTACGTACTGGCTTGATTCAACGACAGGTTGCCGGCTTTCGGTACTGTAGCAGAAACCATATTCGGTGGCTGCGAAACCGTGATCTTCCGTGACAACGCCCATGCAAACGGCTTCGTAGGCAATGGCTTGCACCGGTTTGTCGGCAAGGCTGCCTGTTCCGTTGGCTATGACAACCGGAATCTTTTGCTGGGTGGTAGTAAACCGGACGGACTCACCGTAACCCGTCCCTGCATCATTGGTGGCGTAGGGGCGGACGATGTACGTGGTGTTTGCCGACAATTCCGTCAGTTCAGCAGTAAACTGGTTGTCGAATGCCATTACGGTCCGGTCGTCTATGGTAGGCTCGGAGGCATTCTCTATGTATATGGCGTATGCAAACCCACGTACCGTAGGGTCGTATCCGCCATTATCCGTGATGGTGGCGGAGAGGGTGGCGCCAAACTCGGTCACTTCGGTTGCCTCGGCGAGGCTCAGTGAAGGCGGAATGGCGTCTTCGGTGCTGAAACTGTTGATCTGTCCCCTGATAACGGATTTACCGCTACGGGCAAAGATGCAATAGTAATACTGCTCTCCGGGTGTCAGTCCTTGAACTGCGGCGGTATAATTGTTACCGTCTCCCAGGGTAGCGTTTACTTCTTGTGCGTTGTTGAGGCTGGATGAAGTAGAATAAAGGAAACCTATCTTCAAATCACCGGTACTGCCGGGGTGCTTCATTGCCGTTCCCTGGAAAGTGGCTCCGAAACGGCTTAAGTCTGCGGCACTGTTGGTAGTCAGTGTCGGCGAATAATTTGAAGGTTCCTTGTCTTCTTCACAACCTATCACAAGCAGCAACAAGAATAATGACATACATACATGCTTTAACACGCACGCATGTCGAAATGCGTAATGTTTACTCATAGATAATAAATGTGTAAAATACGGTTCTTACTCTTCGTTACAATATATATAAATAATTTAAGTTTCTCAAGTTACTTATATTGTTGATAATCAAGAGTATCTCTATTCTCCTCCTCCCGGGAGGAGGAGTACCCCGCAAGGGGGGAGGTGGTAGGTAAAACAAATACCTATTAATCATAAATTTAAGGAATTCTTTTTCACCTACCACCTCCCCCTACGGGTACT
>QMCD01000527.1_pt1 | contig 42495 bp, 64 predicted proteins | sample 1821841 | NCBI WGS metagenome assembly QMCD01 (sample SAMN01991225, study PRJNA193472) | Termite gut metagenome, whole genome shotgun sequencing project. | isolation source: worker | host: Macrotermes natalensis
ACACTTTGCCCCCAAGACCGGACACATCCCCCCTAATCCCGGACACGTCGCCCCTAAGCCTGGACACGTCGCCCCTAAGCCCGGACACATCGCCACAAAGACCGGACACATCGCCAATAAGCATGGACACATCGCCGCTAAGCCCGGACACTTTGCCCCCAAGACCGGACACATCCCCCCTAATCCCGGACACGTCGCCCCTAAGCCTGGACACGTCGCCCCTAAGACCGGACACATCGCCACTAAGACCGGTTACTTTGCCCATAAGCCCGGTAACATTGCTACAAATATCGGACACATCGCCGCTAAGCCCGGACACATCCCCCCAAAGACCGGACACGTCGCCATAAAGACCGGACACGTTGCCCATAAGCCCGGTTACGTTGCCCATAAGCCCGGACACATCGCCCCTAAGCCCGGACACATCGCCACTAATATCGGGTGGAACTCCATCAATGCGATTACTATCCAGATAGTACCATATCAAGCACATTTTTTTATCCAGCTTCTTTTTCATTCTTCACCCCTCTTTTATACATCTACGCAAAAAAACGTATAACTGCTGCTATCAGGGCGGCTACCACGGATACTCTTACGACTATAACCACCGTGTCATAATCGTAAGAATTTAAGATATAACCGGACTTTTTATTGGTATTTCGGTGGCCCTCGGACAACCGGACGGAAGCCCACAATCTATCCAGGTCTTTCTCTGATGCTTTTATGTCAGAGACATCTCCCAGGATAAAGGGCACATCGTCTCTTAGGTTATGTGTGGCCATGTCGATTGTGTCGCCTCTTAAGTATTGTTTGTTTTCCATTTTGTTCCTCTTGTTATAAAAAGGCATGATTGCCTCTTAAGTAAGAGACTACCACGCCCTTCGGACAAAGTCAACAATTATTTTTAAAATAATTTATAGATTATTGCGGCAACGCATTGGGATAAAATGTTACATTGAGGGTCTCGCCTAGGCTCAAAACGCCCGAAACAGATATAACGTCACCAGTGCTTACCTGCATAGGATTAGATGGATTTGCATCACCGCCAACAGGTAGGCCAAGAACGGAAAGAGGGCTTGTCCAGGTGGTAGAGCCGCCCGCCAAGTAGGTTATGGTTATAACCTTAGCAACGCCTAAAATGGCGTTACAGCCGCAAATTATAGCGCCATTGGCCACGCAAGTATAAGATGTTTGACTGGCTAAATCTATCAGGCCATTATTGCCTATGATAACAGTAGGCTTGGTCATATCGTAGGTTGGTTCAATGCCTTCATAGACATCGGCGGCTATTTTATAAGCCTCGGCAATAAGTTGTGCCTTGAGGTCCACCAAAGAATCAGTAATTGCTTGCCAACGGATTTGGCCGTCCTCTTTATGGGTGGTCAAATCAGCGCGGGCGGAAATGATATCAGATTCCGCCAGGGCCATACGCTCTAAAAGACTGGTAAGGTCATTTTGCATTTGTAAAAATGTCTCATTTGTTTGTAGCGCATTGGCAACAGCGGCATCCACATCAGACATTTTAACGAGTTCGGATATGATTAGTTCTGTCATTTTCATTATAGCGGCCCTCCCTTAAAGTATAACGGCCAGGTTGCAAATATCGGCTGTATCGGGGGCCGTACTATCGGCAAGAACCCGGATGGTATAGACACGTTCAGGGTTATCGCGGTCCATTGTGGTAAGTGTATGCAATGTCATGCTGTCACCACGGCCAATGTTCGGCGCAATTATATGCCAGCTATCGGAAGTTGTGGTAACATCCGCGCCAAGACCACGAGTGACAGCGCCATTTACAGAATAGGTAGCTTCCACATTACCGGCCAAACGGTAGTTAGAGCCGGATACAGTGGATTTAACCACAAGCGAAGCCATGGTGTTGGGGTCTATGGGCGGGTCCTGGGCGGCCAAGGCGGCGGCTATATCGGGATTGTCATTGCGTATAACGGCAAAGGTCATGCCATTGGCCTGGACAATGAGGGATTGCGAGGCGGTAACAGTCCCGGCCACGAGCGGCCCCTTACAGCCGCAAGGGCCTACCGGGGGCACTTCCCACGATAAGACTGGAAGTTGGGCAATGGCCTGGTCAATGGTGAGGGTTCCGGCAACCACCTGCGCTTCCAGGTTATTATCAATGACGTATTTCCATACAGCATCATAGGCGGCGTTAGCGGCGCGGCCATCGGAAAGAAATTCGGTAGAGGTCGCGGCTTGCTTGGCGGTCTCGATGCTGTCATACCCGCGCTCTTGCACCCATACGTCTAAATAATGGGTTACAGCCGCATTAAAATCACTGGCTATATCTACAGGCAGGTAAGTGTCTAAAGCATCAGCCATGGCCACGCGGCGGCCGCATACAGGGCAAATCCAAGTATCTTTCCCCCAAACCTTCTTGAGTTGCATTTGGGTGGCGCAATAATGACAATTGGCCTGGAAGGGCGGTTCTGTTCCAGTATCTTCGATGGGAGTTTGGGTCTGCTGGTCAATTTGGTCGAACGCGGCTTTCATGTCGGCCAGGGTCTCGCTGTAATTAGAGCCCACCATATTCAACTTAGTATCATTGCGGATTGCCCGCATAGATAAAACAGTACGCGTTTCTTGCCCTGCCAATAGCAATGGCTCGTATTGGGAGGTGATGTCGGCCCGAGACGCGTGGTATTGCTGTTCTTGGGGCGTGCCGAACCAAGCATCTATTTCATCTTGTGTGGCTACGCGGTCATTACGGGCCATTTCGCCGCTGTAAATCGTACCGTCCTTGATGGATATGTAATAAATCATTTTTTTATCCTCTTCTTATGCTATTTCAGAATAACCGTTGTAACCAGCCGGCAAACTGACGGCCCTCCATGTCAAGCCAGAATCATAAGACGCTACGCACCATGCTTGAGGACCCTGCCGTATGGCTATAAATGTTCCATTTTTGGCGGCCATATTTACCATATAATTGTTACCGGATCGATAGGGCAATGATGTTTCTACCCATGTCAATCCACCATCTATACTTCTCCACACGTATGTTATTTCGTCACTTGAGTTTATTATTATAGATGTATTACCATCACTTGCCAATGCAAAAACAGCACCCGCTGTAGATGGGTTTCTTGGTATTGGTGAAGATAACCACGTTGTACCCATATCTTTACTTACGTAGGCAACGGGAGCGGCGTTGTTGCCACGCCCATAACCTAGAAAAATAATATTCCCTTGCGCATAGGCCAATTGCTGGTATAGGTTTGTAACAAATTGACCTGCGATTGGAGTAGGATTTGAGATAAACCACGTTTCGCCCCAATCCCTTGATATATAAATAACTTGCTGTGGGGGCTGTACAGTAAATTGTTGCTCAAAATAAGCGAGTATAAATGGGCCAGTATCGTCATAACACAATACGGCAGAAACACCACCAGTCGGTTCTGCATTTATAGGATTTGTCTTGGGAGACCATGTCTCGCCATAATCAGAGGATAAGCTTAAATACTGGCCAGTAAAAAAGACATAATGCTCACCATCTCCAACTAATCCATATGGTATAGTATTAAAATACTCACCTCCAGTTATATTTCGGTCTGGCAACGGTATCCACGTTTGCCCGCCATCCCTTGTACGCCAACGTGAGTTACCGACAAGATCAGTAGAACCTATGGTAACAAAGTTTAATCCTGACCCAGCCGCATTACGTTGTCTCGCGGATGCTACAGAATAATAAATGTTATTATCAACATTGTTTGCTATTGTGAATATTTGGCCTCCATCATTAGATTTCATAATACATTCTGTCGAGGCGAGACTTGTACTATTAGCCGCACCAATAATGAATTCCCCGCCAGTAGCCTCATTCTGCTTGTAGCGGCCCGCTATGGCTATCCACCCCGGGCCAGTTGAAGGTAATGCCGCCACGCGCCATGAGCCAGTCTCTTCTCGGTGAATCACCTGGCCGGTGCCAGTTGAAATGCAGAAATTGGTACCATCGCCGGTTATCTGACGCGTAGGCATCACTATCGGTATATTAACCTTAGTCCACGTCACGCCGCCATCAAAACTTTCCGCAACTTTTGTGGTATCTGTAGCGGCAACCATCATAAAATGATTTGGTGTCCCCGCCACGTAAGGCGTTGAAACATTGGTGGATAATACAAAAGGTAATCCTGCCGTATTCCATGTTGCGCCGCCATCTTTTGTATACAACACAAAATTATTTGGCCCTGTCGCTTGCGGCCGCCCCACGGCTACATAATTGGAACCTTCACCGGCCCAATATAACATATTATCAAGCGCGATAGGCAACGTCGCTTGTGTCCAGTTGATACCCCCATTATTGCTATAAACGTATATATTTGAATTCAAGGCGAACATAAATATATTGGTTGTACTATCACCGCCTAAAAGTGACCATCTCTGCGCAGTAGGTAACGTACGAAGCGCGGACCAAGTTTTACCACCGTCTGAACTCTTATAAGGCGCTGCTGCTGTAACGCCACCTGATTCACCACTGCTATAGCCTGATATAATAAAATTAAGGCCATTACCACTTCCTACACTCCAAGCTTTAAAGGCCGGAAGCGATGTTGTTATCCATGACATTCCACCGTTCTCACTTCTTAATGTCGTATCACGTAATCCGCTTAATAAAGCCATTAGATTATCATTATTACCAAGTATCAAAGTTGAAGGCACAGTGAGTGGTAAAATTGTAGGGACCCAATGGAAGCCCCCATCTAGACTATAAGCTCCATCTGTACTATTATTTTTAAATATCGTATACTTTTTCTTAGGATATACGGGGGGGTCTGGTTGCCCCTGAAGGTCGCCAAACATACGCAGGACCAAGCCAATATTGCCAATATTGGTGGTATCGGCGGCGCTTCCATCTTTATTACAAAAATTAACCCCATTATGTGCAATGCTTATCGTAGTGTAGTCAATTGTGGGTTTAGGCTCTGTCACAACATCACCAGAAACTACCAGCGAAAAAGGAATATAATCACCCATAGCCCAACCACCAAAAGGCGTGATGCAAACAACTTGAACGTCACCCAAGATTATAGTTGGGTCCGCCAAATCAAGGTCATGATTAGCGGAAACTCGGCCCGGTGTCACTGGCTGTGGAGAGCTTATAAAGAGGCATTCGAAATCAGAAGTGCCAGGACCATCAGAGCCGATATACTTATCAATTAAACCTTTGACACCTGCTGGGGTCGCGGCCTTCCCACGCTCTGTGATAGGCGCATTATCAGCGGCATAAATACCGAGGCCGGGCGTTCCATCTGTGGTTTCAGTCGCCGCACCGGCAAGCGGTATAGGATTTTGGCTCGGGTCGCTCCAGTCAGCCGGGATACTCATAACCCAATAATTAGTATTCGGTGGTGCTACACTACCACCAGCCGACGGACCACTAGCTTGTGTAGCCCTATAGATAGCACCATCGCTACCCATGGCCATGGCTTGCACCGCATAATCAGTTTGGCCAGACCATGGCATAATCCCATATTTTTCGGCGGCTTGGGCTACACCGCTTACTGAATACATAAGCTGATTATATTTTGAGGATTCCGCTACAGTCGCATAAAGTTCACCCTTAGCTATTTCATCCGCGCTTAAATTTATATCGCGGTAGCTATGGCCAGCCGCCGGGGGATTGGGGATAACGGTTTCGGCATCCTTGGCCCAGACTTCTTTAATATTTGCGGTTCTCTCATTTATAGCCATTGTGTAGCATCCTCTCTAATTATATTAGCGTATTCTTGGTTTCAACTGCAAATGGTGCGGTATCCCAGCCACGCCCTTTAACATCGAAAATCATAAAATTTTTGGGCACGAAAACGATATTCTCGTCAAAACTCAACGTAGCCGGGAAGGGTGCCCAAAACTTCCTATCCGCCGTTGAATCGTTCCATGGCTGGAATAGCCTATACATGGTATTGGTCGACACACTGGAATCAATATAAGGCTTGACTATATTGGGGCCGGTCTTTAAAAAACTGCTACCAATGCCATAGGCCATTTCAATTAGTTCGGTGACTTCAGGTATCGACGCGGTAAGGGTATGATTCTTGATTGCCTTAAGTACCACATTAATACGATATTCGTTATCGTCAATTGTCTGGTAGGTACCCATGGGAGCACCTTTAACCCACATTGGCGATTGGTCGTAACCTTGGCCAGCGCGGTCAAAGAACATCCAAAATTCTTCACTGTATTGCCATTGGCTTCGGTCCTCCCCCACAATGCGGCCTAAAGCGCTTAAATTATCTTCCACCGCCTCATAAACCGTGCGTTGCTCCTGCATGTCTATTATGGCCTCATAAAGCTCATCAAAGGGCTTTATCAAGGTCGCAACGAACTGCCGCAAAACGCATTTATCATAGTGCTGTGAGAGCATACGGCCCAATGCACGCTCAATGCGAGAATTAACGCGGTATTTCGAGAAATCAACTCTATATTGCGCATTGATTGGCATTAAAGCACTCTTACATTGATACGCGCCGGGTCAAATCGGGCGACTTCATTCCATTCAACCGGAATGTCTACTTTGCCCATCGCATCAAGGGACAAACCAATTGTCATGTTCGCGATTGAAAAACCAGGTACGGTATTAATCGGGGTAAAAAGACGTGTCCTCACCACTGAAACACCAGGCGGGAAGCCTGAATTATTGCCACCATCACCGTATTGCGCATAATCCATAATGGCTTGCTGTATGAGGGCCGGGGCATTTTCAGGGAATTCCATCCTATCGGTTATGGTGATATCCACATCAACGTATATTTCAACGTCCTGGGGGCGTGAAAAAGATATCGGGTTAGGGAATCCTTGCAAATCATCAACTGTTACGGTGGTTGACCCAAATCCCACTTGGCCCGTAGGAAGACGCAAAAAAAGCATTTCAGCTATTTCTTTATCATCGCCGCCCTCAACTACCAAGGCGACTTCTTTAAATGGAATACCGCGTTCGTCTTCGGGGTAAACGAGGGCATTTTGGAAGGCGCGGGCGTATAACACACCGGGAATATTAACGGTAGCGGCATAAATCGCATCTATAAGACGATAACTTGTAAGGGATGTACTGCGCTGTTGCCGCATCCGCAGTTCCTCGTCTGTCTCTTCATTTGTTCCCATGATTAAGGTATCGACATTTATAGCCGAAAACCAGCCGCCACCGGGAGCCGGGGTCAATATCTTAGTGACTGCGCCTATATCGGGGACAAAGTCGCCCACGGACTGGGCCACGGCGGCCACATTACCAGCTCCGTCAACGTCAAGAATTAAATCCTCGACTGTGTTGAATATATGCAATCCATCAGTTGAGGAAACCATTGAATTTGCGGGTATGAAAACGCCGGGATTGCCGGTCATCGCCATGGCCAGCATCGTGGCCACACCAGGCTTGCGCAGAATAGCGTTCAACTGAACGGTACCGGATTGACCCGCGCCTGAATTCTTGAGCGGGTCGAACTGAACGCTCCCCTCATAGGCCGCGTTCCAGCAATCGGCGGCGGCCTCGGCCACCACGGCTACCACCTGGCCTATGATACTATCATCCGTGACGTTCAGGAAGGGAGTTTGGCCGGTCGCCGGGTCAACAATCGCCTCTAAATCGGTGTGCATATCGGCCAGAATTTCGGCCATACGTTTGGGACGAAACCCCTCTGGGGTCATGCCAAAAACTTCAGCCATTACAGCACCTCCATGTTAATTGTCCACGAATCTTCAACCTCGCCTACTTGACCAGTAATGCGGACCATGCTCGGAAACTCTTCAATCAATATTTCCATATAAATGGATACTTCGCGTCCTATGTACACCGTGCGCATTACAAGAATACGCAAAACGCCGTCTGTCTTGAGGGTCTCGCGCCGGATAAGAGCGTCAAGCTGTGATTTATTGCGGCTACCCAATAGACCGCGTCCATGTTGGTACCAGGGGAGCCCTACTGTCACATCAAGAAACCATTCACCCAATTCGCGGTTAAGGCGCGTTACAAGGCGCTGAATGACCTCATTCGGGCCACTTACAATGCCTCCGGTCATGTCGCGACTAGATATGTCAAGTGCAAGGTCCCACATACTTATGACCCCGGGATAGGTTCCAGAACATTTTCGCCATCAAAATCGTGCCTATGGGTGGTTATAGTTATGGTGTCAATACCTTCTCCGAACTCACCTTCCCTGGCTATAACTGTGCCCTTATTAGCCACCAAATTACCACCATAACTTCTTATAGTATCTCCCGAAGTTATAGTTTTTGATACTCCCAAAGTACCTTCTATACCAGTATCGCCAGTAATAGAGTTGTTTTCACTTTCAATCCTAACAGCGGTCGAGCTTTTCATTGTTATATCGGCCTTGCTTACAGTGTCTACACCAGCGGGAGCGTCAACACTCATTTTACCATCTTTTATTATAACTGTGGCTTGACCATCAGTCATGGTTATTCCCTGTGCCGCATTCAGGTTTATACCCTGCTCTGCGGTAATGTTCGCGCCTTTAGGCGCTACCAGGTCAAACTTACCTTCTTTCATGTTCAAGGTGGCTTCCCCATCGGTCATGGCTATACCTTCGGCGGGGTCCAGGCTTATGAAAAGCTTTCTATCTTGAGTTCGCATCTCTACCGCTTGATTGTTCCAGTCTGGAAGGGCCTGCGGGTCGGCGGATAACCCAGGGATACAAATAGCATCCGTAAGGCTATGGGAACGTGGCTTGGTTGTCTTTTCGTTTACTGTCCCGCCGGGCCGCTCTTCCTGGCCGCTCTGCAAGAAATTACTGATAGAACGGTCTGCGAATATCAAAAGGCAAGGGTCTCCCGAATTTATCGGGAAAGTGACGGCCACTTTGCCCCCAAAGGCCATAGGCAGAACAATAGGTACATTCAGTATTTCAGGCATAGACTTATACTCTGGAATGCCGTCAATCATGGTTTTCATTTGTATAGCGGGAATTGCCGTTACTCGTTGTGTATCGGGGTCAAAAGACTGTATAACACCAGGTACGGCCACACGAATCATGCCAGCTTTGCGGTCAAATTGCTGTTCGAAGTCACCTGCTCTTGTGGGGAAAGAATTATCCGCCATTGCCGAAATTCTCCTGTTTCCGCCAATCCGCAAACAAACGAAAAACTATGCCAATTGAACCATCAGGAGGCACAATAACGGCATCGCCTAATTTCGATACAATATTCAACCCGAAAACAGGCGCTGATATCGTCTCACTATCGACTTCAACTTTGAGCGTGCATTTTATTCCGCTATAGACTACAAAATAACTTATATATTCGCCAGCTTGCCAAGCATCAAAGGGGGACAAGCACACGACTTGCACATCACCCAAGGCAGAGCTGGCATCATTTATTATTTGATTGTGATTAACAGATATTAAACCATCTGTAGGGGCCTGGGGGGCACTAACAAAGAGACATCCCCATTCTGATGTGCCAACATGGGCCCCATCGTCTGGGTTCTCCATAGAGCCAACAATTTTGCTCCAGGCATAGGCTGGCGTTGCGGCTTTATTTCTGGTAGTTTCCGGCTCATCGTCAGAAGCCAAAATTATACGTCCCGCTGTACCATCCGCGATAGGATTAGCCGCGCCAGCCATTGGTGCAAGCGGTATAGTTCCATCATTCCAGTCAAGTGGAACGGATACGGCCCAATATGCGGAATTCGGGGGCGCAACATTGATATTGTCCACCAATGCACGGTAGATGATACCATTTGTCCCCAAAGTCAAAGCTTGGGCTGGATATGAGGTTTTACTTGACCAGGGCAAAACGCCCCATTTTTCAAGCTGGTCTAATACGCCGGTAGACTGATATAAAACTTCATTCCACACAGAGACATCGGCTATTGTGCTATAGCCTTGGCCCTGTGCTATTATATCAGCATCCAACTCTTTTCTATAAGGTTGATTGGGGACAGGGGGCATAGGAATATTGGTATTGGCATTGCGGCCCCATTGTGACAGGATGTGTGCGCCTCTTTCATCAATTGCCATTAAATTGCCCCTCCCCCATAACGCAGGCTATCTATATCCATTGTCCAATTATCTGTGTGAGTGTCAAGTGAATAATTTACAGTATGGACACGATAATCACCATTAAGGTCCTCATCGATTGAACTTTGTACTCGCACGGTAGAACCAGCCTTAACGCCAGGCGTAAAAATAGCCTTCATCTTTACACCAGTTCTTATTTGCATGGGGCCTTGCAAAATAGGAGAAACCATAATCAGCCCCCCATTTTGGCCATTTAGAACCGTGATTCCATCGAAATTGGATTCATCGCCAACGGCCTGGAAAGTCCCATCGTCCACTGTCCACGAAAAACCGTACTCATTGGCCAAGTCAGTAAGACCGTCTTTAACCGCGCCTGCAAAACTCCAGCCGCCTTTATCAAAGGCTCCATCGATAGCCTTCAGGCTTTCAGCGCTTACACTTACACCCTCCAAGTTGCTGGCCATGTCCTTTACAGCCGTTAAGAGGGGTACACCTTCGGCATAGGTGACTGAAGTTGTTGCCCGCGTTAATGCGCCATATCCTGGGATAGCAGATATCTTAGATATAATATCGGCCCCATTTCTTTCGTTTACAACGGAAACAACAGAGCCTTGAAAAATCTTGACCAATTCAGTATTGCGCCACCCGGCTTCCACGGTAATTTTCGTCAAACTTCTTTGAATAGAACCCCGCGTCCCTCGCGATAAATTATAAATAGATATGGTAGAAGGATTTGGCATCCCCATAATGGTCTTACTTATATTACAAACAACACGTAAGGTCTGGGGCGTTCCATCAGATTCAAAAGCTTTCACATCACCACTTGCCGCGCCCTTATATTCTTCCAGCGGCCCGAGAGTAACCCGGATACGGCGAATAAAGGGCGAAGTGGTACGGCTCTCTGCCATTACGCAACCTCGGGCGGATAATATGTTTTGTGAGGCGGTATGGCCATCATGGGGTCACCCGGAATGTAAAGATTCTCTTCGCCAGGTTCATACAAAATAGCATATAAAGTATTGCCCAAAGCATTCATCGCCTCGGGCATGTTGTCCATAGCCAGGATATAAAGCTGAAAGCCGTTTAAGGTATCCCCCATGCCCTTGAACACATTATCAGAACCAGGCACGAGGGCTATACCAGTTATCAGAGGTAAATTGTCCAGATTCATAACATCCATGAGCCAAACCGGAATCTGCCCATAGGTATAATAAGTCCTGAATTTCAAATATCGTCCAGCGCTTACAATAGTTACGCTTCGGGCACCGTAATCAGTAAGTGGGACAACCGCTGGCATTATAATAACCTCTTGACTGCTTGTTCAGCTTTTTCTTCTATTTTCTTTCTCATTGATTTATTGGGGGGTTTAGTCTCTTGCTGGCCACCTTCTATTTCGACATCCATTGTTTTATTTTTACCAATTTTTATAGGTACTCTTCCCACCGTTTCCAACTGAACTTCAGAAATTTGCTGAAGTGTAACTACGCCCCGGAGCCTTCCTTTATATGGAGCCTCATGGGCGGGGCTCACAGCAACGATTACCATATTATCATAGAAAAAATGTTCTGTAATCAATTCCAGTTTGTCGCGGGCCTCTAACATCGTCTTAAACGTTTCAAAAACGTCTTTGGCCGCCATAGCCCCTTCACCGGCGTTGCTTATTTCCCAACCTATAGTCACAGAGGCGGGGTCAATAATAACATGGTCCGTAACCTGTGCCCCGCTTTCAAGCGCCTGTTTTGTGGCTTGGGCTGTCAGATTATGCGTCTCATTAAGTAAAACTGTCACTTCCACGCCGGCAACAAGAGTGCCACCGCGTAAAAGTCCGCCGACAGAGGGCAAAAGCTTCTGTTGGGCCGTGGATAAAAATGTTTGGGGCGATAAAGCCATTACATCACCATAGGCGCAAAATTGCCAGGAGTATTTATCGTGGCATTATTTATGTAGTCCGCCGTAGCCAAAGCGGCCATCATCGGGTCAGTGGTATCAAACTTTATTTCTATCTGCTTGTTATCATTGTATATATTATTTTTAGAAGTATTCGCGCCAGGAACAACTTGCGAGAAGAAATCGGGAGTTGGCGGAGCCCCGCTTAATGCCTCCGACATATTGTATGCCGATTCTCCATCAGATAGTTTATTCAACAGCCATTCACCGGCCTCCATACCCTTTTCAACTATTTTTGCGAGACCTTCTATAACAGGCCCTATCAATACAAACATTTTACTTAGGCTATCAGCAACAAGGTCAAGGGCTTTGACTAAAACATCAGAAAGAAAAACAGCCAAATCCTTAAGAAATGACATAAGCTTTGGAAATTTAGCTTCGAAACCTTCAATAGATGCGCCTGTGCTGGCAAAGGCCGCATCCAAGGAATCCAAAACCATGAGGATATTTTCTTTAATAGATCCCCAAACATCTTCAGCCACACCTTTAATTTTTTCAAAAGCACCGACTAAAACCGTACCGATAAGTGTTGCCAAACTTTTGAGGGCCGCGCTAAGATTTGGCCACCTTTCTTCAAATGCGTTGAAAAAATCACCTATAACAGATTCTCCGCCCTCCATATAAACGATAAAATCTTCTATCCAGGTTGCCGCATAGAGTATAGCCGCACCCAATAACGTGAATTTAATAAGCAAAGGTGAAAGTAAAACAAGAAGGCCACCCAGGGCACCTGTCAAAAGATGCGAAACTAATTCAGCATCTGTCATTTCCGGTAGCCAATCGGCTATAGCGCCGGTTAGTGGTGCAAAAATATCTTGTAATCGTGTAATGATATTCCAAAGGCGTTCAAGGGCATTAGTCACACCTAAAACAAAGCCCTCCATTTTTTGCGCTACCAGGGCTTGATTCTCTCTAAGCCAAGCCCGCAACCCTTTAGTCACCTTCTCTATAGCCGGGACCGCCGATAAGGCGAGTGATTGCGTGAATGACCGGAAAACAAAAGTCAATTCACTAATATTCTTTTTGAGCTGTGCCGCCCTCTTAATTGTGGCCTCGGGGGTAATCACCCCCATCTTTTGGGCTTCCTCGCGTAGGGCTATAACGCCCTCACGCCCGCGTTGCAAAAGCTTTATAGTATCTTCGGATAAGCCATAAAATGAACCTATCCTTTGGGCCTGAAAATCGCTCTTTCCTTGCATCCGGTCGGCGATGTTCATCAATCGTTGTTCAGAACCACGCCGCGCCAGCCCAAAGCCCTTAGAGAGCTTTTCTAAATCTGCGTATACGCCTTTGGCATCAGCACCTACCGTTGCCGCCGCATAGCCCCACTCTTGGAGCGCGGTTGTAGACAATCCAGTTTTGCGGCTTATATTATCAAGTTCAGCCGCCTGGTCAATTGCGCCCTTGACCATGACGGCGACACCCGCCACCGCCACGCTGGCAATAACTCCAAACTGTTTAGCCGTATTGGCAATACCATCTATAGAAGCCTTAAAGCGGCCCATAGCCCCTTCGGCTCCAGCGGCTACTTTGACACCCAATACAGTTACGAGTTCATCAACTATTGCCATTTAATCCATCCGTTGCCTGGCATTTGCCATGGCCTGTGTATGGTCTTTCCATTGTAACATATACACCATGTCGAATATTTCTTTCATGGTGCAGTTCATCAGTTCGCGATATGTGCCAAAACCTTCTGTAACAAGTCGAGAAAACAACGCTCGTGCTTCCCAACCCTTTGGCACTTCCAGCCTTATTCCATGCCCGGCGCTTTCGCCAATTTTGCTATCGAGCCGCTCGCGGCTGTAACGAGCGGTTTCGGAAAAAAATCCTTGGTTAGCTCCCAAATGGCTTTAACACCCAAATGAAACATGTCGCCCGGATATTCGATGAACCATTTATTAAAGGTCGCGGCATCGGCCAAGTTCTCATTTTGTGGCGTAAAACACTGGCCTATGGCCCGCTTCATCAAATTTGGTATTTCTTTATCTTTAAGGCTGGCGGCCAGGGCCGCCCCAACCTTATCCGGGTCCCCGGCTTCCTTGACGGATTCAATTATACCCCCGAGGGCGGGCGCTACAATACCTAACACGGCAGTGCCAAATTCCATGCCCTCCATAGGGTTGAAAGGTGTTAATGTGTAAACACGTTCCTCTATAGCTATTTTTTTCAAACTTTCCTCCTCTTGTATTCTTTTTTTAGAGCAAGCGGGTTACCAGATTGACGCCTTGGGTTATCAGGCCCGCCAATTCCGAACCCAAGTTGCCAGTATCATCATTAGCGGCGGTCAAGGTGTATTCAATGCCGCCTTGCTGTTTGTCGCCGGTAGACAATTCACCGGGACGACTGATATAGGCCTCATCTAAGCTATGGAGCACGTTTGCACCGGAACGGAATACCACCTTTGCACCAGGGCCGCCGTTCTCTTGCCCCAGCCAAACGCTATCAAGAAACTCACGAGAGCGCGAAGTTTCTCGGATAGTGAATCGAATAGTCGCGCCTTGAGAAGTCGCACGGTTAATACCCGCGCCATCAGTACCCTGCGTTTTCTCGACTTCACCACCATCATAAGTAAAAATAATGGCCGTGCCGCTGTAAAAATCCTGTACAACGGTACCATCCACAGTCAGAATGCAATTTTTTTGGTTATAAACTCTCTGCATTTCGCCCCTCCTTAATTCTGCACGTCAATGGTTATCAAAACCGAATGGAAAGCGCCAGCTTCAAAGGCCTGTATCACAATAGGTGGAGCAATACGCGCCGCCCTTTCGGAAGCTGTTGCTTGGGCAACAGAGACGGGCCTTATTGAAAATGCCGGGACCATACGAGTGCCGCTTTCGGCAGTCGGGTCTAAAACTTCACTGGGGCTAAAAACACCATTACGCACATAACGTTGGCACACACCAGAAGCGGCGGAAATAAGAAGGTTCTGGCCAGCCGACGTATACGGAATCTTGGGCTTGCGGAAAAATACATTAAAAATAGCCACCTGCAATTCTTCTTTGAAGTTGTCCAAGTTGACAAGGCTATCCGTGAACCAAGTATCGGCCGACTGAACGCCTTCACGCGTTACGCGGCTTGTATTGCCCATAGCCACATAATAGTTGATACGTCGGCTATCCAGGGCCTCCACGTTCGTTATAGTAAGACGTGACGGTTCAATGCCGGTCAATTCTTTGAACTTCATCGTGATTGCGCTATCTGGTTGCGCATAATCCGTGGCCAAAGCATACGCCAAATAACTCATGTCAGGATAAACCTGGGGGTTATCGTGGTAAATAACGCTTGTACGCTTATAGCCCTTATCACTCGTATAATAGCCGATGTTCGTCTGGTCGGCGGTATCATAAGCCAGGACAGAGTTAGTACAAGCCGAGAAATAAGAAGGTTCTTTCGATTCACACCAGTCAGCAAAAAGCTTCTGTTCATCCGTGCCCCTAAAACTACGGTCCAGAACCCAACCATAAGGAGGGGCACTTGCGCATTTAGCGGCGGTATCAACCAGTGTGGCCTCATCCACCAGAGTACCCGGAACATAGCCGTCCCATATTTTCGCCCCGGCTTCGGCGGTCAGCCCCAAGAGGGTCGCCACAGGCGTGCCGGTCGCCGCATCTTCGGCATAAGTGATGTTTGAATCGTCACCTGTCGTATTAGATTGAATAAATATACCGCCATATTTGACCGAGGCAGTCGCGGCCGCACCAGCGGTGGTAAGGGCTGTATTGACCACGGTCACGGCATCCGCAATGGTCGTCACCGTAGAAAAGTCCATAGCCTCGATATCATGGGGTACATCATCAACCACAAAGCTAAAAGAACCGTCCGTAATCGCTTTAAGCTTGATAAGGTCATATTGGGTGCCAACCAAACCAGCGGCTACAGGCGCGGTAAAAACTTGCCCTATGGCCAGGCGAAGCGGACGAACCGAGCGGGCAAAAAACGCATTAGCGGCCCACCAGCCTTCAGTATTAGCCGGGAAATCCGCAGACACCGATTTCATATCCATGTAGAAACGAACGCGGGAATTATCTGGCGGGAAGGGGGCGCTTGTAGTTAAAAAACATATCAAACTCATGTCGGTAGCCACTTCAGCGGAGGGTCTATTGATGACTATACGAACATCAAGGTCGCGCGGAATAGGCTGTTTCGGGCATACAACGGGGGCATTGGCCATATTAAACTCCTTGGATAGGGAGCACAAAATGCTCCTCATAATTTTGGGCGGGCAACTCTATGCCCCATTGGGATTTATCAAAGTAATCAGCGGGGATTTTACGTCCCAAGCACACATAGAAACTAAGATTGAAAAAGGCCCGCTGTTGTATTTTGGCCCCATAGGACGTGCTTATGTCCTGAACTTGGTCAATACCAGCGTAACCCACTACGCGCCATAAATCGAATTGTCGGGCCGCCGCGTGGAAAAGTTGCGAGAGACGGTAGGCCTCGGAAAAGGCATCATCACCCCAGAAGCTTATTTGGAGCATGGCCAGGGTTTCATTGTCTTGATACTGAATCGGCTCATCAGTATCAAGTTGCCAGTCCCCTTCACTATACGTCAAGGGCTCCAAATTTTTAAACCATAAAGTACAATATGGTTTCCCATCAACTGGACGGCGGTCGGCCATGGTCTCAACCAAGACGCGGCCTCGGGTATAACCTGTCAATTGTTCAATGACTTCCACAAACATCTTGCGGATTATAGCCATTGTTATTTCTTGCATTTCTGCCATTATGCCACATACCTTAGTGCGTGATAACAGTGGAAATTAGCGTTACCCGCCAGGCTCTCATATCCGCTTCCACTGGTGAAGCCTTCACCTACCACGCGGAATTTAAGATTTTGATATTCAACTATGCTTTGCTTGTCCTGCTCCGCAGGTTCATTATTTAAGTTCGAATAATAAAGCAGTTCTTTCGTAATTAAGGCTATACCGCCCTCCGATACGTTTGCCTCCTTATAAAAATAGAGCGTCTGAACTGTAAGAGCCAACATTATGGCTTTCAATCTCTTTGGTGTTTCACCATCGGCCATTACCCGGCGTACTGGTTCACTCCAAACCCATTCACCGGGCCGGTCAGGATTATCGTATGTGCCCACCATATCGTCTACATAAATAGGCAACGGAGATGAAAAGCGGTCCATAACCCTGTCAAAATTCATCGTAACCGGCATTATGATTTATCCCTTACTACACCCTTGACGTATTTGCGCATATCGCCACTATCAATCAAGGGTTTAGATGATTTTTTTGCCGCAATTGTAACCGGAGAATTAGGGGGAGAATCAAGCGCATCAATTGCTTTGCGAACCTCCGTTTCACCCATAAGGGCCGCTGTCTTCATCAAAGTTTCTTCACTCAATTGTCCCGCTTGTATCTTGGCTTGCATCTGTCTTTGCAATTTATTCCACATCTTTTGCAAGGCAGGCCCCGCATTATCCATAAAGGGACGGCGCGGTATATTTTCCGTTCCGAAATTATTCCAGATAGCTACATCAATAATGCTTGCACCGCTATCATAATGGGGGCTAGACAAACCGTCTTGCCCCTTTGGATAGCCAATAGCAACCTCGCGGCCGGATTGCCGTTTAAATAATTTTCTTAAGCGGTCAATCCATCCTGGATTTTTTTGCTTAATAGAAACACTCATCCTATACGCCTTCCAGCCGTAGCCGCCACAGAGGGTGAATATACAATTCCACCAGGTGGGATAATAAGTTTCAACAAAGCAAGATATTCCAAACCATATTCCGTGCGAGCCATATCCACCGTCAAGGGGTCATCACTGGTTAAAAGAGCGGACGGAGTGCCGCCTTCACTTAAGCCACCAGTATTGGCGGAGTAATTAGTTGCCACAATCGCCACGCCAGTAGGTGGTTTAATACCCTCTTCAGCGGCTCCGTCCTCAATATTATAGCGGACAGCCAAATAATGCGCCGTCCACAGTTCCACCGCTTGCTCAAACCATGGTCCCCATACACCCTTGTTGAGGGTCATATTGGCGAGTTCAAGCTTACGCTCTACTGGCCTTTGCGGAAGCCCGGCAAATTCCGGGTAATCCGCAATAAAGACATCGTATGTGACATCTTGCATAGCCATTACAACACAACCTCGCCTACTATTTCCATTTCTTGGCCAGTTATTCCAGGCACAGGGGCCAAATCAGCGGGCGGTTTAGGGGTCGGCTGTTTCTTGAGCTCTTCCCCTTCTTTGGCCGCGCTCAAGCGGATATAGCCAAGGCCCTCCAAACGCTGGAAAGCTTTGGTTTTGCGAAACTGCATCATCGCATCGGCTTCTTTATCAGTCAAAGCACGAATTTCGCCAGGGGCGAGCCAAATAGCGCCACCAAGAAAGCCACGGCGGACATTACTCATATTGCTAATAACCATCCGAGAACCGCCGCCCACAATAATAGCCGAAGCGTTTTCCACGGCTTTCACCTCTTCCACAGCTTCAACCTCTTTCTTTATATCCGCATTATTTTTACGCGGTCGTGCCATTGTGAACCTCTCTCTTGCATCCTTTAGGCATGGCTTAAATGCCCAAATGGTTTAGATTTCGTCCATGTACATCATGGACCCTTTTTGCTTAACATAATACGAACCGTGCTTCTGCTCGGCGTACCACTGTGCGGCCAAGGGCGTAGGAATAGGCTGGCTCAACAGATAGGGCATAGGGAAGGGCAAAATCTGATTGTTTTTGCGCCGGTCCATGATAACCATACGAGCGGAACCGCCGGTGCCAGCATCAGACAAATAACGAGACGGATGGAAAACCACCTCACGCCCGGTCACGCTGGTTATGACATTGTTCTTGGCCAAATATTCCATGATGGTAATAGTCAATGGCGTACCATTGAGCGTCATGGGGGTAGTAGTCAAAAGCGCATACTGTTGCATGGGCAAAAATACGTCCGTGGGCTTCATAAGCGTGCGAGAGTTTTCCCACATACTAGTCAAAGCGTTATTAACGTCCAGCATAATTTCAGTAGCGGTTTTGGTGCTCCATTCGGTGTCACCTGATGTGCCAACGGCGGGCGTCACCACATCAATGCCAGGATAATTAATCCAGCCATGGAAGCCCAAGGGCTCATAACCGAAAACAACACTGGTTTCCACCAGATTGTCACAGGCCATGCGCATAGCCTCGCCCAAGTCACTGGCCAAATTGCCATTAAAGCCAAAAGTATACTGGCGAGCATCCTCATTCGTCACGACAGCGCCAACAGCGGAATAGCCAATGGGTATCTGCACCGCACTCACGGCTTGGGCCACCATCGGGATATCATTATTCGGGCCATTGCCTATAAAGGCCGCCGCGCCAGTCTTGTCACGAACAATTTGCGCATAGCTAGTCGCGCCCACATTGATATCAGACATAACTTGTTCGGCGGTAACGATGTTGCCCCATTCCAAATCAGGATATTCAACATCGAAAAAGGCCGAATCAACGGCGGTGTGGATACTAAAAGCGATATCAGAGGCCTGAACGGTCGGATTGGTGCTGTATTTCGGCCCCGCATTGTAGAAACGGTTTTTCATAATTTAAGCCTCCAGTCCGATTTCAACCAAAGCAATAGTCGCCTCGGTCGTGGCGGTAAAAACGCCTTTAAATTTAGCGCCAGTCATGACGATAGTATCGCCAGTAATTTCCGCGCCCGCAAAAGAGCCAATAGGTTTGCCATGGCCGGTGGTATCGGATTTGATAACATAAACAGCGCCGTTCATCGTAGTTGCACCACTGGTCAACTGAACCCAAATGCGGCCACCAACACGGTCGGCTCTCATGCCGTTGCACATACGATTTGCAAACCAACAAGCATGACCAACGGAGTTGCTATCCATTTGCTGATTACGCACGGTAATACCAGCAATCTGTTCGGCGGTAGTCGCGGCAACCGGCAAAGATGCATAATGCATGTTGAGGCCTTCACGATTACCGATACGAAGAGTAGCCGGAATAGGCGTGGCCACATAAGCAAGCCCCGCTTCCAAACCCAACGCGCCGATAGTAGGGTCGACGACATAGCTATCAATCAACCACTGGTCGGACGCATTAGCAATCTGGCCAGGCAATGCAGTTGCAATCTGGTCATTATAAGTGGACTGGGCAAAGCCAGCCATGGGGGTAAAGGTGTTTCCCATTATTTGCCTCCTGTTTTAATTTTCCACGCATTCATCATGCGTTCCCTGGCATCCGGCATACCCTTATTAATAACAGGGGCGGCATTGACCATTCGGCCATTGATTACGCGGGCCGTATTCTTCTGGCGGGCATCGTTGCGGCTGGCCGCGCTCAAAGCCATGGTTTCAAAAGATGCGGTAAAGGCTTCATTGCCCCATGAGGCCGGGATTTCTTTAGCGCCGCGTCTGGCCATGACGGCCCGGACACAATTTTCACGGCGTTGGGCCAAGCTGGCGCGTTTGCCGTTGGGTTTACGAATGGAGTTCAAAAACTCTTCGGTTTTCTTTTCCAATTCATCCTCATTCAGAACTTTGCCCTCCTCTTCGGCATCGGCCATGGCCTCATCAACCGCAAGGTTTTCCTCATCAAGCGACTGGTCGGCCATTTCAGCCGCCAACACTTCCTGAATTTCTTCGGAGGTAGCCTTTTCAAGCTCTTCCTTAGCGGCTCTCAAATTGGCATCATGTTCAGCCAACTGACGTTGCAAGTCCTCAATCTTCGCCTTAAGTTCAACCTGGGCGGCCAAACTAGCCTCCACTTGTTCAGCATTGAACTTACGTTCCTCTTCCACCATGATTTCCGCTTCCTTCGCATCGTCTTCGTTCTGGAAGCGGAAAGTGCGCTCGGTATTCCCGAAGCGCCTTCTCAAAGTTGTGGCCATACCACTCTCCCTTTCTTGTTTTGAGTTTACAATCCGCACATCCTCACCCAACCGGCCTCGGCCCGAAGGCAAAAGCAAAATGTGATTGAAGCGGAAATTAGTTTGCATAGCATCATATTTATGACCGTCAAACTCGCCGGGCTCTATTAGCAAGTCACCGTCATAACCAGCGGAGACCTCGATATATTCACCGCGTTTTATCTTTTCAATAGCATCAGGGCTTTTTATTATAGCGTCAACCAAGAGTTCGCCGTCTTCAACGTGAGGCGTTCCGGCCACACTCCCTACAACCGCCCCATCGCCAAAATTGTCAGCTGTTTGCCATTCGTGGCCGCCCACAATAATGTCCTTGCCCTCTAATGTGGCCAAGGCCTGGGCATCACTCATCGCATCAGAGGGGATATATTCGTGGATTATATCGCGGCCATTATCGTCTGAAAGTATTTCGTTAGCCTGGGGGGTCTCTTCGCATCCATAATCAAACACGCCTTCTTTAAGGGCGCAAATGGTTACACGGAGGTGCCCGTCTTCATCTTCACGCCACTTTATAGGCCTTAAATTCTGATATCTGGTCATACGTATTTAATTTTCTCCACATCAATTATGGGTTCGGCATAGCATCGGCAATTTATGGCAAACCCCGGGGAACCGTCCGACGGCGGCGTATCCCACCTGAACTTTTTACCATTGCGGGCGTAATGATTGCCATGTACCTTATTTCCAACCGGCCACAGGCCGCCAGGAGTACCCACAACACGACTATCGCCAGCCGTGCGCCAAATATATTCTTCAATCCCTATTTCTTCATTCCGGGCTTTGGTAATAGCTGTATTTATTTTGCTTGTCTGGTCGCGGGCAATAAGGCGGGCGCGTTCTTTTGTCATACCATGAATATGCTGAATTTCATCCGATAAACTCCGGCCCTCGGGTAACGGCAACTGCTGATAGGCGGCCATAACCGCTTGTCTAATTTTTTCGCCGTATTCTTGTGAAATATTTGTAATCAAATCACGGGCCTCCACGCTCATCAAATCAGCCGCATCAAATACAATATTATCATCAAAGACTGTGGTATAGTCAACCCCTAGTGCCCGAGCGGCATTTTTCTGAAAAGCCGCCTTCTGTTCCTGGCTCACCGCTCCCACCCATTGCCGGGCTATGATTTCGCTTTCTTTACCGTATTCGACCCGCCATTTGTCTTGTAGTTCACGGATTATACGGCTTACGGTACGAGCATCACCAGCCAGAAGCAAGGGACGAATAAGTTCGATATCAGCGCCCAACTTATCTGCTATCTTAACGAGTTCAAAGCGAACGGCGGCCTCAATTTTCTTTGGTGTCCGCGTAGCTCGGGCCTTCTTTTCGCGCCGCGTGGCCCTCTCTTTGCGGCCTGGCACTGCAATCCCGCCCATCAATAAGCCGCCCTTTGCTCTTCGATAGCCGCGCTAAAAGGATTGCTTCCGAAAGGACTTTCAAAACCCTCGGCGGCTTTGGCTAATACATCACCCATTTCAACATCCGGCTGAACAATTTTACGCTCCTTGAGCTCGGCCAGGCCGTCCTCCGGTGTTATCAATCCAGCCTCTACCATCGTAACCAATGCCATGGTATAGGTATTATCAACTTGCGATTGCTGAACCTTATCCAGATTCCAAAGGGGCGGATATTCGAATTTAATTTCGCGGGATTTTTGTGCCCATTCCAAGCCGCCCCATATATTTGCGCCTACAAAATCAAATATCCGGCGTTGTCTGGGGGCCAAGTATGTTCTTTGCCAAGAAGCGATATGGTTATAATAGTTCTCTAAATCGCTTTCCCCGGTCGCGTTTAATCCGCCAGGGGCCTGCCCTAAAAAGCGTGTGGCCGGGATATCCGAACCAGCGGCCAATATCTGCAAGAAGCTCATTATAAGTTCGGGAACTGCCCCGAAATTAGACGAGTATTGCTTAAATTCCACATCTTTTGCATCCACGATTGCCGCCCTGTACATCGACAATTGTTCCGCCATTTCGTCAAGTTTAGCCCGCGCCGGTGAATTGGTCGCGGACAATGACCGAAGTTCGGCACAAGCCAAGACAATACAGGATGCAAGGTTTACCAAGTGATAAGCCCCTTGCTGTGTTCCTATAGCGCGGGTAATCGTATCATATAGCGTGGACAATACACTTTCGCCCATACCAACAGGATTGAAACGAAAATTTTCCATAACACGTTGACCGGAGAAATTGAAAAGGGGTGCACCATCAAAAATTAATAATCGTGAAGCATGAACGATAGTGCCATTAATGTGTAGGGTTTTAATCTGATCATACTCGGGAGAGAAACAGTCATCTTCATATTCCCCACGCCCCAACTTAGAAATATCAATAACATTAAAAGTTTTCAAATCCCCCGGCAAGATGGTTACAGTTGATAACTGACTGTCTGTATCCTCATCTTTGCCCCTGGCCAAGACAGGTAAAATAAGTGCACCGCCCAAAAGGCGTTCCTGAATTAGAGCCCTGCGCAGTTGCTTTTCAGCATTTAAGGCCTCGTATCCATCCATAAGCTTCTTAAGGTCAATTTCACTTAGGCCGTGAATAGTTACCGGCTCGCGTAGCGCATCCTGAATAGGAATATCCACAATCTTACGCGCTTCCCATGAAGTCATGTAAAGTTGAACATATTCACGCCAACGAGCAATAAAGTTGTTATTGAAGTATGGATGAAGGGAAGAGGCCGCCGAAGAATGCGCGGAGCGGTCTTGTAATGTTTCACCGCCCACGCCTCGGAGAATAGTATTTTGGAATGTTTGTTTTGTTGCGGCCCTATTATGGGTTTTGCGTGCCCGGCCTTTTCTGCTCAATTTACCATCCCCCCGGCATTCTTCCAAAGGCTGTCTGCCATCGTGGCCGTGTCGCAGTGGTCATCATGGGTATGTGACATATCACGTGCAAACGCGGCGGCCTCTTCCATCAAGACGCGGGCAAAAAGTGTGACGTTTTCAGCCCTGTCAATGTCAACAATAACCGATTCTGGCCCTCTTGGCAAGTATACATGGCCACCATGTACAGAAAAAGCGAAAGTATTCATACGAGAGACCTTGTCATCTGGGTAGTCAAATTCTTTTGGGGTCCATCCTCTTGCTGGTACACCAGACGTTTTAAGCACTTGCACCAAAGGCGTTCCACTAGCTTTATCCTCTACCCAGAATTCTCTAGCCCCTCTTTCTTGCCATTTTTCCCAGAACTCCCCAGCACGGCGCAAAAGCTCTGGAAATTCCCACCGGCCATATATAGCATCAAGCAAATAGAGGCCCTGGGATGTACCTGCCCACGCCTGGATAACGGAGCGGTCGCTTTTTTTATCCTCTTTAAATGCTGTATCTGCGGTTAAAAATATAAGCCCACCCATTTGTTGTTTATCGTTGGGCTCATAAAATCGCCACCAGGGAAGTTTGATGATATTGCCGCCTTCAGATATGGGGGTCTGCTGATATTGAGCATAAAAAACATGCGGTGCCACATCCCGCATTGTCTCCAAAGATTTGACAGACGTGGTTAGAGAATTTAGCACCTTACCGTCTTGTAGGGCCGGAAAGCTTACCAAGTGCCAGTCTTCAGGTTCATTTTTAAATATCCAGCCGGTTAAATCATCGGGGTGAAGCCTTTGCGCCACAAGAATAAAAGGCGTATTGGCTATATCATTCCGGCGACTTTTAAGTGTATCCAGGTAGTAATTAACTACGTTCTCACGCATTAAAGCAGAGCGGGCATCATCGGCCTTTAGCGGGTCGTCCACAACTATGGCCCCCCCAAAGCCCTGGCGTGTCTTGCCCGCGCCCCATCCTGTTATAGTGCCCCCCAGGCCAGCCGCATAAATAGCCCCACTCGCGGTTGTCTTAAAATAATGCTGTACATCAGCATCAACCTTAGATATAGCTACGTGGGGATAAAGGTCCTTATACCAGGCCTCATTCATTATCTTTTTAACGGCGATAGCATTTGCTACACTAAGGCCCGCTGTGGCCGAAGTAAGGATAAATTCACAGTCGGGAGCTATTTCACCAAAGGCCCAAGCTGGCATATTCTGCGAAATAAAGGTGGTTTTATAATGTCGAGGAGGTATTGAAACGGCCAGATTCTTACGCCCATTAGGAAGCGTGCCCATCAAGCACCTTTCCACCCAATGGCATAAATGCTTAATATAAGGAAAGGGCACGAATGAGCGTCTAAACTCACCCGCAACCCTATCAGAAAAGTCAAATAAATCGTAATTCATGCCTATGGCTTTTTCACCTCGGAAACATACAACTCATCTTCCGTTAGGTCTTGATTTTCGCCTCTGGCGGCCCTTATAGCTTCCAAGGCCGTCTTGGCCTCTGCCGCCTTAGCTTCGCATTCCTTAACGCCTATCTTGACACCGCCAGATAATTCAAGCATTAGCTTCTCATTATATTTAGGATGTGTACGCGCCAGAATCCATTTTTCCGCGTCCATGGCTGCCCTGAATGCATGAGGTTCAATCTTGCCTTCAAGACAATCTTTTACGAGGTCAGTCATTCGGTCAAAACGTACATCAGCAAAGGCCGTCCGCGCACGCGCGTAGCTGTCCGAATCCACATGTGATAGAAAGGTTGTTCTGGCTATTCCGACAATCTGACAAGACTTCTGGACACTCTCACCATTAGAAACAAGTTCGAGCACTTTTTCAACATGTACTGTAAAATCAGTACCTTTTTTTGCACGTTCCTTTATGAATGCCAATGCCAAGCTCCCTATAAGGTGGAAATAAAGCCTTTGCGTGTGGCTTAAACCGTTATATCGTGCGATTTATCGAGACCCCAACATACAAGAATTACTTGCTGGTTGGTTGCGGGCGTAACCTGGATTTTCTCCCTCTTAAGGGGCGGCGGCTACCAAATCCAAGATATGCCGCCCTATAACCGCTCTCGTTTATCCTTTATCCCCCGGTTGGGGCGATAGGGGGCTAGAGAGGCGGCCCCCGCACGACTTATATTAAAGAAAGCACATTAAAATAATTTTGTCAATGCCTGGACTTTCCTATATTCACTTATTTAATTTCAGAACTCCATTTCTTCGAGTTTGGCAATTTGCTTTTTTAGAACCATTATTTTACGCTGACGCATTTCATCAGCCATAAATTTAGCACGTTCCAAGGTAGTAGCATATTCAGAATCACAAACCCAGATACAGGTATCAGGCTTCCAATCATCGGGCTTTACAAATATACCCTCTACATGTCTAGACCATGGATAAAGTTCAACTTTTTCAGCCTCAAGAATACCTTTCGTCAAGGCATATTTTGTTATATAAACTTTCATTTCATAACCTCCATATAAAATATGCGACATCAACAATGAACGCCAATCTGATGCAAAAATAAACTACCATAAGCCATCTTTAAGTCTCTTTATGACTTCCACAATAAACAAACCGTGCTTTTCACAGAAATCCAGTGCCTTTTGTTTCGTATCGAAAGAATTAAGCCAAAATTCGGGGTCATTCGCGTCAACCACAGACCACTTCCAATCGCCAGATTCATTATTGTGGTAAATTTTGACAGTCACCTTATCCGCTATCCTGGCGGCGACGATTTCTTTAGCCGCGACCTCCCATGCCTTCGTGTAATCTCCGACATAGGCCGGGCACGGTGGCATCTCAGAACCATCAATTGTTAGTTTGTCATTATTGGTTCTGCCTTCTTTAAATATCCATATTTTTGGCATAGAAGAAATAGGTGGCAAAGGAATTTTACATATTCCTCTCTTGCCAGAGGTGGATATACATTCTATCCACTCAGGTTCATACTTACAAGTTAATTATTCATCATCATCCTCCAATAGGCCATAAAAAGATATAATCAAGCCCACAATAAATATAAAAATAAGCATCTCCGCTATTGTCATTTCTTTTTCCTTTCATCGACCCACTTAATTGGTATAAACCATACATTTCCAGCCTTATAGGCACCTGGTATTTTACCATTACGACATAGATATGAGAGATTACTACTCTTGTTTTTATGAGACAACCCCAAAACATCAACAGCACAAGCTAATGTTACCATTTTTTTTAATGAATATTCTTTCATTCACTTATCTCCCTGTACTAACTTTGCATCATGGCGGTTATTCCATGCTTTTATAGAGTTGTTACATATATCATCAATACTTTTCGGGACAGGTGTACCAAATAAAACCGGAATACGAAAACGTGGGCCTTCTGCACCGCAATCAGTGCACCGTACCAATTTAATACTCTGACCATATCCGGTTAAAACCATACTTTCGCTACCACAAAAAGGACATTCTTTTAATGAATTCATTTTATCACCTCTGGATACAGCATAGCGCATTCCCGCTAAAAGTCAAGCGAAATGACGCTATATATAAATAGTTCGTGCCTGAATTAATTTTCAAAATAATTTATATTTTTTACTTGACAATATAGCGACATTACGCTATATTGGTTTTAAAGGATGAGGGAATTAACCCAGTCGACAATAAAGGAAAGAACCATGATACCGAAAGACGAATACGGAACTCCGATGCCATACAAAGCCACAACTAAGCGCGAGCGTGCCGAAGAGTTTAAACATTTTATCGCTGACGCACTTGAGAATCATTTTTTAATTGAATGTGAAAACGGCTCACTTGATAGAGATTCCGCGTTTGCAGTAGAGTTTAGGGCCTACGCGAAAAAGCTATACAATAGGATTGGAATTTATTCTGACCCAGCCATGTAATATCCAAGGGAATTAACCAAAAATAAAGAAGGAACAAGCCATGACTGATAAAATCTGTAAAAACTGCCGCCATGACGACAAATGTAAAATAGATGATTTGTGCAAAGGTTTTAAGCCTAAAGCGAAAGGAAAAGAGACCGAACTAGGCCCTGCCTATGCTCCCATCTTTGCCAGGCTGAAAGAAGTCTGCGCGTCACTATAACTTGCCAGTCCCCTTTCCGTAGCCGCTCAAGGGCGGCCTCTGTGAGTGGATTGAAAAGGGAGCCAGGTCAGGCCCACCAGCCGCCCCCGGAATCAGCCGCAAGCCCGGATAAGTCGCATAAATAGCAAACCCAAAAGGACGACTTGCTAGCGCGCCCCGGAAACCCGGCCCGGCCCTTAATTTAGGAGGGAATAAGATGGAAAGCTTAAGTGGATACGATGCTTGGTTGGAAGAGCCTTATCAAGACGATGACGAGGAAGTGGACAGGGAAGAAATAGAAGCAAGGCGCGAAAATGCTGAATTTGATAAAGGTTGGGACGCTTGGGAGGGTAATAATGATTAAAATGGCACAAATGACAGCCGGAAATGGGAATATTCCCCTTAAGCCTGAAACGGTCTTTTATGAGGATACGTATTTTGATTACCGTAATATGTATTGGAACGCTTTAAAGCGCGGCAAATATGAAGAGGCCTCCAGACTTCATAAAATTGCTATTAAACACCTAAAGGCGATTATCGCCGTTGAGAGGAAAGCATTCCATGTGGCACAAGATTAACCTCGAAGCGCAAAACCGCGACTTGCCGCCTATCGGCGAAATGGTCATAATGATAGCGAGAGCTGATTGCAAATCGCAAAATGCCACAATGGCTTTAACGGATTCTAATAATCTCATTTGGGAATATTGGAACGGCAAGAAAGAATATGTAGAAACAGGCGATATCTGGACAAATTTTCCAGTTGAGGAGCTATAATGACGATATCGGTACGCGCCAGTTCATTGCCGTCACTCTTCGATTGCGCCGCCTATTTCGAGGCTAAACAGTTACGCGGAATGACAATGCCAGCGACTGGCAAATCAATCCTTGGCCGCGCGATTCATGCCTCTACGGCTGTATATGATGTTTCGCGTATCATGGGAGGTGGGATAAAGCCTAATGATGCCGCCGGGGCCGCTGTAGACGTTATAAGGCAACCGGATGAAGAAATAAATTGGGGGGAAGATTTGACACCCCAAAAGGCTGAAAATATTGCAATATCACTTCATGGATTGTATTGCGATAAAATAGCCCCTGGAACAGAATATGCCGGCGTAGAAGTCACTTGCGAGGGCCTTACCATAACAGACTTGGACTTGACCATAACCGGCACTGTTGACCGAGTATATACCGCCAATGATTTTGGATGCACCACTTATGGAATAGCGGACATTAAGACAGGTTCGCGTGCTGTATCCGTTGATGGTACGGTCAACACTGCCGGGCACATGTACCAAATGGGAATTTATGAGCTTTTAGCAGAACAAGCCATAAGCCAACCTATGACCGCCCCGGCCCAAATTATCGGCCTAAAGGCGGGTAAAACAACAAAAGGCCAAAGGGCAGCCAGGGGGCATATATTAAACGCCAGACAAATTCTTGTCGGAGATAATGATAGACCAGGTATTTTGGAAATGGCCGCTAGGATGCTTCATAGCGGTATTTTTTATGGGAATCCGCGTTCCATCATGTGCCATAAAGATTATTGCCCTATATTTTCAACATGTTACTTTAGGAGGTAATAAATTGACCGAACAATCCACAAGCTTAGCGGTACTAAAACAAAATACCGCTTTAAGCCGCCCCGGCGATAACGCTACCGAAGTGGGCTTTCATAATGGGGAAGCATTCGCCTTACTTCAACGCGTTGCCACTATGTTTGCGGGCTCAACAATGGTGCCCGAAAGGTATCGAGGTAATGTTGGAAATTGTGCCATTGCAATAAACATGGCACATCGTATGGGAGCGGATTACCTAATGGTCGCTCAAAATCTTTATGTGGTCCATGGAACTCCGGCATGGTCGGCGCAATTCATGGTAGCAACGTTTAACGCTTCCAAGCGTTTTTCAGCTCTTACATACAAATTCCAAGGTAAAGAAAATACCGATTCATGGGGATGCCGCGCTGTAGCAACTGAATTGGCTACAGGAAAGGAAATTGAGGGCACGCTTGTAACCATTGGTATGGCTAAGACCAACGGATGGTACGAAAAAAACGGTTCTAAATGGAAGGTAATGCCCGAGCAAATGCTTCGCTACAGAGCGGCGGCATGGTTCGTCCGCGCCTATGCGCCGGAAATATCCATGGGCCTCATGACTGTCGATGAAGCCATTGAAATAGCAACAAGTAATGATGATGTTTATACTGCTGAAATAACCACGGAGACGATAAAAAAAGATGCCGCGCAGGTAAGTACCAGGACAAAGCACGCTAAAGGCAGTGACGAGCCCATTTCGGATTACTCTGTTGGAATTACCGCTGAACCCGAAGACAATACGCAGGGATATAAAGTCGAAATACTGCCACAAGATACCTTCATCGCCCCAGAAGAATACCAGGATGTTCCGTTTGCATTTTCGGAGCGCGATGATATTCTTGCCAATATCAGAGACGAAATGCGTCGACTAGGTAATAATACCATTCCGGCTACGCTCCAGAATCGTTTTGGAACAGAGCCAGAAGAAATTCAAGACGTGATAATTCTTAAATCACTCTTGTCAACACTTAAAACGAGGAAATAACATGTCAGAAAAAAACGCTGTTATCAGACAATTGGCTAAAACTCTTGTAGAAGATTTTGACCACACGCCATGCAATACTGTTATCAGACATTTGGCTAAAATTCTTGTAGAAGATTTTGACCACATGCCATGCAATTATGAAGAACACCCGGAATGTACTGGCGAGGGGGAACTTGATTGCATTAAATGCCTTATTGACAGCACCGTCAAGGAAGTAAAATCCAATCAATAATCCATTCAGTGCCAGCCTGGGGCCTTGTACCAGGCAAGGAATAAAAAATGTCACCACCTGAAATAGCTTGTGCCTGTACAATGATTTTATCTGCCTTGGTCTCGTCGGTTATATTATATTTTTTCCCAAAAGATATACTGAAATAAAATATCATTTTTTGCCGCATAAAAGATAGAACCATAGAATCTAGACAACATATATATCCAAAATTAGTAAAAATATTGCTTGACTTTTATTTTATATAAATTACAATAAATAAAGAGATGGAGGAATTACAAGTGAATCACTGTGAAATGATAAAATCAGAAATGGAACGCCGCCGCATAACAGTATATCGGGTTTCCAAAGAAATTAATACTCATGCAAATCTAGTGAATTGGTGGATTAAGGAACAGGTTAAACCATCATTAGAAAGCCAAAAACGTATTGAAGTATGGTTTGAAAAAAGCAAGGATATGGATTAGCCATGCGCTGGGGTAAGCACCTTACGGTCGCCAGGAATGACGAAAAAATGACCGCCCTATTAGATGAATTCGGTCCGGAAGGATATGGCGTTTACTGGCTAATTTGGGAAATTGTGGCTGAAAAATCAAATGGAATTTGCGCAAAAGTGACGCATCCTTGGAAGTTTTTCGCCAAAAACTTGGGAATTTCTGGCCAAAAACTCTCAAAATTTATCGAGTTTTTCAAAAAAACAGAATTATTTTTAATAGAAAAAACCGAAAACATGCTAACTATAGAATGCCCTAACATATTGAAATATAGAGATGAATATTCAAGCAGGACAAAAAAAACTCCCGACAAACTCCCGACAGTATCGGGAGAATATCCATCCCAAGATACAGATACAGATACAGATACAGATACAGATACAGATATAAGAAAAGAAGATAAGAATTCCCCAGCCCCCTTAATGGAGGATGAGTTACAAATTGAAAAAACTAAAGAAAAAAAATGTTTATGCCCCTATGATGAAATTTTAGCGGCTTATCATTCCGAACTTCCAGAACTTCCTAGGGTTAGGTCATTTAACGACAAGATAAAAATCACACTTCGCAGAATGTGGGAAGAGGACAAAGAAAGACAAAATATGTCATGGTGGATTAATTTTTTCAGAAACGATATCAAAAAAAGTGATTTCCTTATGGGTAGAACACAAAAAGCTTTTACTGGATGTAATTTTGGATGGATTATTGGCCCTGAAAATAGGACCAAAATATTGAACGGCCAATATCGAAATCGCGGGGCAACACAATTTTCGGAAGCTGGATATCAAACTAAAACTAATATCGAAGCTTGGGCCGCTAAAAAATTTTCGAACCAGGGAGCTTAAAATGCGACAAGATGATTTTATCTCATTTGCCAAAATTATAATGGGTATGAGCGAGACATATAGTCGAACATTGTCAGAATCAGCTATAGATATATTTTGGGAAGTCCTAAAAGAATATAGCCTTAGCGAAGTCGAATTAGCTATCCATCAGGCAATAACAAGCGGTGGCCAATATATGCCAACACCTGGAAGCATTGCCGAATTAATTAAACCTCAACAAGACATTAGGCAAAAAACTGAAACAAAATGGGCTGGTGTATTAGAGCTTATGCGCCGCTATGACGGCCTTCGCGATATGAAAGTCATTGTTGACGGTGCGACGGCTTTTGCTGTCCGTAATATGGGCGGTTGGCAATCCTTGACGATGATGGACGCGACCCAGATACCTTTCCAGATAACAAAATTTCGTGCCCTTTACGAACAAGCTTGCCAGGAAGGCTTAGAAAAAGAACAAGGTGAGATTGAAGGCCGCCGCGAGAAACATTGGCAAACTGGCGAATTTTATCCGCAAAAAATAGTTGCCGCGCCGGAAACACTCACGCCACCGCCCGGGATAATGTCTTTGCAAAGCCAAGAACAAAGGCAAATTGAAAATAAAGTGGCACAAATGACATGCACTCTGAAAGGTAAAATGGCAATAAAGTGAATTTTATCATCCCTATAATACCTAAAGCCCAGGCCCGCGCACGTGCTGGAATCAATAAGGCAACCGGACGCGCAATTATGTATACTTCCTCAAAGCAGAGGAATGACCAAAAAGATTTGATTGCGCTTATGGCTCCGTACAGGCCTGAAGGTCCAAGTACCCATGGTATTTATTTGTGGATAGATGTATATCTTCCGATACCAAAATCATGGTCTAAAATAAAGAGAGCTAATGCTGAAAGTGGAATATTTCAACCTAAGACAAAGCCAGACATAGATAATTTAGCTAAGCAAGTAATGGACTGTATGACAAAATTGTGTTTTTGGCATGATGATAGCCAAGTAGTGGAGTTGCGTATTACAAAAAGATACAGTAATAGGCCGCGTTGGGAAATTGATATAAGGGGAAGCTAAGCGTAATGACAGCCATAGAAGCCAGACACCGCAAACTGAACCCATCCCTTTTCTCATTGGAGGATATGGTCTCCGAATCCATCAGTTTTCTACGAGAGCATGAACCGCCGGAGGGCTATTTTGTGGGATTCAGCGGCGGTAAGGATTCGATAGTGACGTTGGAGCTTTGCCGCATAGCCGGGGTTAAGCATCGGGCTTTTTATTCAGCTACCGGCATTGACCCCCCGGAGGTGGTAAAGTTTATCAGGCGGCAATACTCGGAAGTGACGTTTTTAAAACCGCCTATGTCTTTTTGGGCTGGAATAAAAAAATGGTTCCCGCCGTTCAGAATGACACGTTGGTGTTGCAACGTCCTGAAAAAGGACGCATCAAAAAACATTCCCTTGGGTAAAAGGGTTATGGGCATCAGGTCAGAGGAAAGTTTTAAGCGGGCATCGAGGCCGAGAATTGATGAATTTAAAAAGAGGAATCAGACCTTATATAAACCGATTTTTGATTGGAAAGAATGGCATATTTGGGATTTTATTGAGAAATATAGTCTTGCTTATCCGTCTTTATATGATGAAGGGAATCACCGCATTGGGTGTGTGATTTGCCCGTTCATCGTAGGCCCCAGCCCGGCGGCACAGAAGCGCATAAAAATAGCCAAGCAGCGCTGGCCCGGCCTTTATAACAAATTTGAGACAACGGTGACGGAGTGGTTTGTGGCAAAAGGGAAAGAAACCAAATATGGCCAGATATATAAAACGCCGGAAAAATATCTGGCCGCATATTATAGAGGCTTTGAATTATGCCCTGGCTCAAAGACATAGCCAGCTGGGAAATAGGCAACATGATTTAACTATTGCTTTAGCCAATCAACCGGAGGTAAAAATATAAATGTGTAGTTCAGTTGAACGTCATGCCGCCACAATATGGACGTTATCGGATGCTCTTTGTGAAGGTAGCAAAGAGTTAGAGCTTGTTAAAGATTTACGTATGGCGGTTGAGAACTTAGCACAATTTGTTTGCCACTCCTGGGATACTGACCGCCCAATGTCCCGGCTAAAGGTCAAGCTTCGTGAATATGTAGCGGCAAAAATTGCACCAGCTAAATCAAGTGGAACTAATATAGGACGCAAGGACATATTAGCTTATTGTCACATGATTTCCGCTCTATCCAGTGATTTTTTTACGCAGGTACCAGAAAAGCCTTTGGACAGGGCAAAAGCATGGCTAGGATTAACAAATGCCATTTCTTTGATGATTAATACAATGGATATTGAAGTAAGCGGCTCCCAGGCGGCTAGAGGTTGTAAGTGGGCCTCTGAAATAAAAGAAATTTTGAGGAAAATATAAATGGCACGTTCCCCAAAAACAAAGGCAAAGGTTGATAGACAAAAGAAAAAACCTAACGTTTGCCCATATTGGCTAAATGTCATTATAGGAAGCCAGAAATGCAAAGATACCGCGAAAAGAAGTTACGCTATTTATAAAGACGGCAAAATACCAGGGAGGTGTTAAATGGGTTATGGTTATCGTGAAATAGAAGTCGTTTGTAGAGCATACACGGAAAAAGAGCAAATGGAATGCATACATTTTGAGAAACATAATGACGATGATAAAGCAGCCTATGGTGTTTATTATGGTGATAAAAATATGTCATTTGAAGAATATTGTAAACATAAAAATGAATACTGTCGCTATCGTTACGATGAAGACGGAATATGCAAAAAACCACTGGGGGAATAAATGAGCGTTGAAACTTGTAAATGCGTGTCCTGTAACGATGAACTTTGTCCCCATGACGATACTTTTATAACTAAGCCAAAATACACTGGGTGGACAGTAGAAGATGATTATCTGCTCCTTGAAGCATTAGAGTTTATCGGTCTTAATGGGTCTGAAAAATGGACCGCACAAATGCGTTTGACAGGTGTGTACAGGTTGTCGATAAATTGGATGATGGAAGATATTAAACGCGCTCAGGAGCGTATAAGGAATATTGTTAATAAGGCATTAAACCAATTTGTTGACGATAACAAAATGGTCAAACATGACTAATTCCAAATGTTTATGCTTGCAGTGCCATGAACCATCTTGTCAACATCCGAAAGCAAGAGCCGTTGATAAACTTATAAAATACATAATGGAATCAGGATGTTTTGAATGCCCCTGTATTGTTGAATGCCGGGGCAAAGAAGAATGTGAAAAAAATTTAAAGGCGTGGGCCTATAAGAAAGAGGTCAAATAGTGAAATATATACCTGGCTTCGGTGGAAGATATAAAGCTACTCGCGGCGGTTATATTTACAGTGTAGCACGAAAGATAATTCTTACAGGCCGCCCCAACCATAATGGTTATTTACGTGTACAGCTCCGTGATGATTCGGGGCGTATAAAAAATTGGATGGTTCATCAACTTATACTTATGACTTATCACGGGCCTGCTCTGGGTCGCGAAACAAACCATCTGGATTGCGATAAGCAAAATAATCATCCGAATAACCTTGAATGGGTAAGCCATAAAGAAAACATGGAACATGCTTCCCAAAATGGCCGTCTTGAGGCATGTTCAAGGCACATGACAGCCCTGAACGTATCCCGCGCCGTTAAAGTTCTTGGGTATGATAAAAATGGTAATTTAACTTGGGCATTGCCGTCTTTACGATATGCGGAGAGGCACGGCTTTCAACACTCTGAAATTAGTCGATGCCTGGCGGGAAAATCTAAAACCCACAAAGGCTTTATCTGGGTTAGAGCGAATGCTTAATTCGCGACTAACTCCCATACAGGGCGAACTTTTCACAGGAGAATAAAAACATGATGGAACAAAAACAATTTGCGTGTCCTTACTGCGGGTGTGCACAGTTTGAAAAAGATTGGATGCACTTTGCCCGGCCTAAAAACCTCATTCTTATAATTTGCACATTCGGCCTCTGGGTGCCCTGGCTTATATTGAAAGCCGTATTTAAAGGGTCTGCCTACCGCTGTATAAGGTGTAAAAGATACCTGCCTTGGTAACCACTAATTTCCTACCTTAAATCCTTGCCTGAATTCCTCACAAAAAAAGCCCCCTTTCGGGGGCTTTGTCGTCATAGGAACAAAACATGATGGAATGGAAAACGCGACTTCGACAATTAAGATTATATATTTTGTGATATATATTGTCAAGTAAAATGCGGAAGGCCGAGAGCTTATTTATTGCTCCCGGCCTTTTCCCGCTAAGCCTCATGATAAGAATGCAAGAGGAGTTGAAAGAATATTATCATCAATCAGAAGAGCCGTCAAGAGCATTCATCCAATTCATAATCGCAGTCTTATCACTATTTGACTGGCGAAGTCCCTCTCTTAACTCTAAAGCCCAATCGAGCAAATCAGCATTATTGCGTCCTCTCAACGTTGGCTCCGGGACTGTTTGTAGGTAAACCACCGGGGGCAACGCTGGTGGTGTCGGTGGCGGGCATAACGGCTTGGAACATCCTGTCAAAAATACTGTCAGGCATAGGGCATACAGACCAATTGCGGGCAGTTTCATCGTTTTCATATACCTCCTTAAGTTGAGCATTCAGTCGGGCAGTTTCATCGGCCAGGCGGACACGCTCTTTTTCACGTATGGCCAAGGCGGCCTGATTCTCTTTAAGTTGGACAGCTAGTTGGCCATTGACCTTAAGTGTGACATCATAAGCGGCATGTAGTTGCGCATTTTCGGCTGTAAGCGTGTCCACTTTGTTCACAAGGACGATTGCTCCCACCACGATAATAACACCAGCCACGCCCGAAATTAAGCCGCCTACGCCGATTTTTTCGAATATCATAGAAAGCATTATTCTTCTCCCTCTTTCGCGCCTTTTCCGCCGCGCCTCTTAGTTATTAATTTGTCTGCCCCGCGCCCGGCAATAATCAGCCCGGCCATGGTCACGAGCTGTGTCATATAGCCACGGCCACGCTCAACTTGATGTTCAACTCCAACCACGGCGCAAAAAAAATCAAGCCAATCAGCTCCAACGGAGCGCCATAAAATTCCTAATGCGCAGGCAAGCGTCAACAGGTAAATTGCTTTACTGGATTGATTATCGGTCATTAGGCTTGTCTCCAGAGTTATTTTTATTCCATGAGGCTTTGCCCCCATAGATATAAGCCAAAATGCCGCCTAAAACGGCGGCAAGTTCAGTTATGGAGCGACTTGGAAATGCGAACCACGAAATAAGTACAGAAAAAGCAAAAGCCCACGCCATACATTTTCCCATACTGGCCAGTCCATCCGGCCCCGCTACAGCCCCGGAAAGAAATTTAATCATCACTGGCCAACCATTGCATTGCATCGCGGACGCTCCATGTATCCATAAGGTCGCGCCTAAGCTTTGCCTCCCCAGCGGCCCATATAGCGGCTTCCCACGCTTTTTTAGCTTGCTGATGTCTTACATAGGCAACAACGATTAAAACGGCTACGATAAAGGAACATGCGAGAATTATAGCAGTATATACGTTCATTATAGCCCCCTATGCCGCCTCTGGCGGCTCTGAATTCTCATTCGATGCTTTCAACAACTCGGCTTTACGCCGCCTCAAATCTCCAACCGCGTGGGCCTGCGCATTATTCAACATATCAGCCGCAATATCCGACTTTGCAGCTATGGCTTTGTCCTTGCGGGCCAGGAGGGCCTCAACACCGGAAAGCCGTGAAGCCTCGATTTCCATTTCCTTAAGCTTTAGTTCCGTTTTTGATTCCGTCCACGCTATATAACATTGTGATAGATATTTCATCGCGACATAGACAATCAAAGCACAGATGAAAAATATAATAATCGTCTCGAGTTGTGCCCCTGTTAATCCAGCAACCTTATATGAATTCATTATAATATTCCTTTGGTAAAGATTGAGACAGATTGAGACAGATTAAAGCAGATTGAGCAATCTTACTGAAACTGTCCAAATCTGCTTAAAACTGCCTCAAACTGTCAAATATTTTTTGACAGTTCAATCCTGTTTATCACTACCCCGGCGGCGCCCAGGACGTACAACCTTTTCACCTAAAACTTTTTCAATCAACTTAATTTCAGCTCTGGATAAAGCATCCAAAACCACCGGCCCGGAATATCCAGCTATAGCAATTAATGCCGCCTCTTGGCTTCCAGGCAGTCCGTGGTCCTGCAAAACGAGATGAACCACAATGCCCGCGAAAGCGGAGACTATAATGTCAGAGACAAATTCCCGCCAATTTTTTTGCTCATGCTGGCGCGATGATTTAGCGATACCACCAGCTACAGCTAAAAAAACAGGAAGTGCGAGACCTTCCAAAAATTCAGCTATGCGCTCCAAAATTAGCCTATTTGATAATGGGGGCCATCAGGAAACTTTTTCCAATCGCCTCCCCATTCAATAGGCATATTTAATTCAGCGGCGGCCTGTTTCATGGCAAAAGGTACATCAGACCAGGCTTTTATGCACGCGTCTTTAGGTAGCCAATCAACTTTCCAGTCATTGAGCATCTTGCCATTGACCACTGGATATATATCAACGGCGTGGCCAAAGCCATCACCCTGGGGCAAGTGCTTAGAATTCATCGTTTTAGACACGCCGCGCCGGACATATTCCGCTTGCTGTTCTTTTGTTCGCAAACCTTCCGTAACGATAAAATCAGTATTGGTAATTTCAATTGCCCGCTTCACAACTTCAACAAGCTTCGGATGCACACCTTCAAGTTTTTTCAACGATTTTTCAGACAGCTTCATATTTTATTACCTCCCTTTAAGATTGTATCACATTGCGCAATATTTGCAACATAGAAAAATTAAGGCGGAATAATAACCGCCTTTAATATTTATGTAGTTGCTGAAATAGCAGTCTCATCAATGCAAAAAGACCGCGCCAAAGCAATAAATGAATCTCGGGCCTCTAAATCAAATTTAAAAACAAGATAGCCATGATTCAAGCTGTGTTCAATATCGGGCTGTGTCATTTTAGCTATTTGCACATGCCCGGAAAATTCATTTTTAACGATGCAATAGAACTGTTCCATCTTATCCCTCCATCTCCAAACGCATAAGCGCGATTGCATCTTGATATTATTTGCTATTCCTTAGATATCTTTATGGCCGCGTCCTTGACAATTTTAAATCCCTTTGCTGTACTTGCAATCATCAAAATCAATTGCGCCGGGCCATTTGGAATACGTCCCTTTTCCCAATTGTCAATAGTTGCTTGGGTTGTTCCGATTATACGTGCAAAGCCATTTTGACTTAAACCTTGGGCTTCGCGTATTGCCTTACAGCGGGATGCATGGTCACTCATTTTCGTTTCTCCTGACCAAGCTGGAAATATCAATGCCTTTCGCCCTTTCGTCGGCCGTTATCCCGCACTCATCTACATTAATCCTAAGACCGGTCACATAACCCCTAATCCCGGACACATCGCCACAAATCCCGGACAAATAGCCATAAAGACCGGACACATCGTCCATAAGACCGGACACGTCGCCAATAAGACCGGTTACATCGCCCTTAATCCCAGATACGTCGCCCCTAATCCCGGATACATCGCCCTCAAGCCTGGACACATCCCCCTCAAGACCGGTCACATAACCCCCAAGCCTGGACACATCGCCCATAAGCCCGGACACATCGCCCTCAAGACCGGTCACATAACCCCTAATCCCGGATACATCGCCCTCAAGCCTGGACACATCGCCCATAAGCCCGGACACATAACCCCTAAGACCGGACACATCCCCCATAAGCCTGGACACATCGCCCATAAGCCCGGACACATAACCCCTAATCCCGGACACATCGCCCCTAAGACCGGACACATCCCCCCTAAGACCGGACACGTTGCCCCTAATCCCGGACACGTTGCCCTCAAGCCCGGACACATTGCCGCTAAGACCGAATACATCCCCCCTAATCCCGGACACATAGCCATAAATACCGGACACATCCCCCCAAATACCGAACACATCGCCCCTAAGACCGGACACATCCCCCCAAATACCGAACACGTTGCCCCTAAGACCGGACACATCCCCCCTAATACCGGTCACATCACCCATAAGCTCAGGCGGGCCCCCATCAATGCACTTGCCGTCTTGATAGTGCCATATCAAGCTTGCTACTTTATTAAGTTTCCGTTCCATTATTCTTCCTCCCTGACCAAGCTAGAAATGTCAATACCTTTCGCCCTCTCATCCGCCGTCATTCCGCACTCGTCTACATTAATCCTAATACCGGACACATCCCCCCTAAGCCCAGACACATCGCCGCTAATACCGGTTATGTCGCCCCAAATACCGGACATATCGCCCTTAAGCCCGGTTATTTCCCCCCAAATACCGGACACATCGCCCCTAATCCAGGTCACATAGCCCCTAATCCCGGTCACATCGCCTTCAAGCCTGGACACATCGCCCTCAAGCCTGGACACATCGCCCTTAATCCAGGACACATCGCCGCTAATCCCGGACACGTTGCCGCTAAGCCCGGACACGTCACCAATAAGCCCGGTTACGTCCCCCCAAAGCCTGGACACATCACCCCAAATACCGGACACATCACCCCAAATACCGGACACATCACCCCAAATACCGGACACATCACCCCTAATACCGGACACATCACCCATAAGACCGGACACATCGCCCCTAAGACCGGTTACGTCGCCCCAAATCCCGGACACATCCCCCCAAATACCGAACACGTTGCCGCTAAGCCCGGACACATCGCCGCTAAGCCCGGATACATCGCCCTCAAGCCAGGACACATCGCCCTCAAGTCCGGACACATCGCCCCAAATACCGGACGCATCGCCCCAAATACCGGACACATCGCCACTAAGACCGGACACGTCGCCACTAATACCAGGCGGGACCCCTTCGATACGCTTGCCATCACGGTAATACCATAATAACTCTGACACTTTATCAAGTTTCCGTTCCATTATTCTTCCTCCCTGACCAAACTGGAAAAATACCTTTCGCCCTCTCATCCGCCGTTATCCTGCATTCGTCTACATTGCCCTCAAGCCCTGACACATCACCACTAAGCCCGGACACATCGCCGCTAAGCCCGGTTATGTCGCCAATAAGCCCGGTTATGTCGCCCCAAATACCGGACACATCCCCCCAAATACCGGACACATCGCCCATAAGAACGGACACATTGCCCTTTAAGCCTGGACACATCGCCCCAAATCCCGGTAACGTCGCCGCTAAGCCCGGTTACGTCGCCAATAATACCGGACACATCGCCCCTAATATCGGACACGTTGCCCATAAGCTCGGACACATAGCCACAAATATAGGACGCATCCCCCCTAAGACCGGACACGTTGCCAATAAGCTCAGGCGGGCCCCCTTCGATACGCTTGCCATCACGGTAATACCATAATAACTCTGACACTTTATCAAGTTTCCGTTCCATTATTCTTCCTCCCTGACCAAACTGGAAAAATACCTTTCGCCCTCTCATCCGCCGTTATCTCGCACTTGTCCACATCGCCCATAAGCCCAGACACATCGCCCTTAATCCCAGACACGTTACCACTAATATCGTCTACATTGCCCTCAAGCCAGGTAACGTCACCCATAAGCCCGGACACATCGCCCCTAAGACCGGTTATGTCGCCAATAAGCCCGGTCGCCCCAAATACCGGACACATCACCCCTAATACCGGACACATCGCCGCTAAGGCCTGACACATTGCCCCTAATCCCGGACACATCGCCCCAAATCCCGGACACATCGCCCATAATCCAGGACACATTGCCTTTAAGCCTGGACACATCGCCCCAAATCCCGGTAACGTCGCCGCTAAGCCCGGTTACGTCGCCAGCCAGGACACATAGCCGCTAAGCCCAGTCACATTGCCCCTAATACCGGACACATCCCCCCTAAGACCGGACACATCGCCCCTAAGCCCAGTCACATTGCCCCTAAGACCGGACACATCGCCCCTAAGACCGGACACATCGCCCCAAATACCGGACACATCCCCCCTAAGACCGGACACATCGCCCATAAGACCGGACACATCGCCCCTAAGACCGGACACATCGCCGCTAATACCGGACACGTTGCCCCTAAGCCCGGACACATCACCCCTAATACCGGACACATCGCCCCTAAGCCCGGACACGTCACCCTCAAGACCGTATACATCTCCCCTAATACCGGACACATCGCCGCTAAGACCGGACACATCTCTCCTAAGACCGGACACATTGCCACTAATACCAGGCGGGACCCCTTCGATACGCTTGCCATCACGGTAATACCATAATAACTTCGACACTTTATTAAGTTTCCGTTCCATTATTCTTCCTCCCTGACCAAGCTAGAAATGTCAATGCCTTTCGCCCTTTCATCCGCCGTTATCTCGCATTCGTCTACATTGCCTTCAAGCCCGGACACATCACCACTAAGCCCGGACACGTCGCCGCTAATACCGGACATATTGCCCCTAAGCTCGGACACATCGCCCCTAAGCCTGGACACGTCGCCGCTAAGCCCGGACACATCGCCACAAAGACCGGACACTTTGCCCCCAAGACCGGACACATCCCCCCTAATCCCGGACACGTCGCCCCTAAGCCTGGACACGTCGCCCCTAAG
>QMCD01000284.1_pt1 | contig 42481 bp, 52 predicted proteins | sample 1821841 | NCBI WGS metagenome assembly QMCD01 (sample SAMN01991225, study PRJNA193472) | Termite gut metagenome, whole genome shotgun sequencing project. | isolation source: worker | host: Macrotermes natalensis
AGGGTTTCCAGAAGCAGTTCCGCTGCTTTCCGGCGCATTCCGTTTATCTCCGCAACAGATATATAGGCGGGCTCAGGCATATTCAATTGAAAATTCTCCAAATGAAAGGGTGTGCCGCCAAATTTTGCCAGCTGCTCAAAAAAACGAGCTTCCCGCGGAGGCTTGTCCGCACCCATGACCACTTCCCCTTCCACGGCTACGCGAACCTCCCCGCTTTCCAGCACAAGACGCGACGGCTGGCCAATTTGCAAAACAAAATGTGCGTCCACCGGACGTTTTTTTGACTCGCCCGTATATGACTCCCTTTCTTTTTGCAGCTGCGCATCGTTTTCCTTTACGCCGGTATGCCTGCCCGCCTGCACCTGTGTAGCTGGGCTGCCAAAATAATACCCTGATCCACCGCCTCTTGAAAATATCCTTTGTATGCCCTTCCATTCCTCTTCCAAGAGTTCTGCCGAAGCGCCGTCTATGGCCATGCGGTAGGCACGCGTCATTGCCGCAACATATTCCGGCCTTTTCATACGGCCCTCCAGCTTGATGCTGCATATACCCGCATCCGCAAGGTCTTTTACATGAAACAGCATGCTTAAATCCTCCAGTGAAAGGGGATAAGCCAGTTTGCCCCCATTCACGCCATAGGCCTTCCTGCAGGGCTGCTTGCACATTCCCCGGTTACCGCTCTGCCCCCCGGCCAGCGAGGCCCCGGCCGCCACTTCATAGGCCACCTTCTCGTTGATGCTCCATTCCACATAAAAATCGCTTTGCGGCGCGGCGGCCAGCAGGCTTTCGCCAATCTCGCTGGACGGCGTGCCCGGATAGGCGGCCATCAGCTGCAGCCCGGCCTCGACGGCGCCTCGCGCAATGGCTTCGTTGCCCATCAAAAGGGCACGTTCTCCGGGCTTGTGGTTCACAATAGAACTCATTGCTCTCACTCCTTATTCAGCATTCGGCGCTTGTCTTCGTTTCAGCAAGGCGCCCAGCGCCCGCACCGCCCGCTCCGGCGTGGGGAAAACCGGAGTGCCTGTGCGGTGCATTTTGGCTGTCTCCTCCAGTTGCACCTCGCCGCCGCCCAGATAGGCCACAACAATGGGCTTTTCCGTTTTGGCACGCAGGGCCTGCACCACTTCGCAGGCACCCGCAATAGGGTCGCCAAAAATGACAAGGAAGCTGTCCACATTTCCGGCCTCCAGGGCAATATCCAGCGCGGTTTGGTAGCGGGCTGCCGTGGCGTCGCCGGTCAAATCCAGCGGGTTGGCCGCCACGATACTGCGCAGGCGGTCATACATGGAGCCGAGTGCGTCAGGGGATAGGGTCATCCGATCCGTAAGCCCATCCGCAACGCCATCCGCCTTGCGGTAGAGCAGGCCGGACATATCGCCCATAGCGTTATACATCGCCCGCATGAAAAACTCCATAATCTTATACGACACACGGGAGGGGGAGTGTTCGTCCCACGCATTCCGCAGCGTTCTGGCGATGTTGTCCGCGATCTCCTTTGCCTTGTTGTACAGGCTCTGCGCCTTGTTGCTCATGGCGGTGTGTATGCCGTCCATGAGGTTGTTAGCGGCGGTTTTGCCGCCCGCGATCATGGTTTCCAGCGCGGACACAATGCCGTTTGCCACGGCAGTGGCTGAGTTCTTAACCGTTGCCGTCCGCGTTATGATGGCGGTGTTAGTATCCGCCATCATTTGCTGCGCCGTTTGCGGCCCTTTTGTCTGCATATCACGCAGGGCGGTAACAACCGCGTTTGCGGCTGCCGTAGCCGAGGAGCGCAACGTGCCGGTGCGTGTCACCACGGCGCTGTTGATGCTGGTCATCATTTGCGTGGCGATATTAACCGCCTGCGTCTTTGCCGTGTTCAGCGCAGTGGTGATGCCCGTACCCATGCTGGAGATTGACGCCCGGATCGTCCCCGCCCTTGAAACGATAGCGGAGTTAATGCTGGTCATCATTTGCGTGGCGATATTAACCGCCTGCGTTTTCAACGTATTCAGTGCGGTTACAATGCCGTTGCCCATACTGGTGATCGACGCCCTGATCGCCCCTGTCCGTGCTATAACGGTACTGTTAAGCTGAGACATCATTTGCGTCATGATGCTTTGCATTTGCGTGGACATAGTGCGCACCACGTTCTGCACCGATGTACTCATGGACGTTGCCGCCGAGGTCACGGTGCCGGTGCCGTTCCGTATGGCGTTGGCGACACCGTTTGCAATGCCGGACATATTGGCGGTGGAAACGCCCCGCACAATGTCCTTTGCGATGGTCTGCCCGATTGTGGAGAAGTCCACCACGCCCACCTGATTATTAAGCTCGTCCTTTGCGGTGGTGATCATAGTCGTGGCCGCGTTCGTCAGCGCCGGGTTGCTGGACACCGCCTCGCCCATGCTTGTAGGCATATTCCCGGCGGCGGCTGTCAGTTCCGGGTTATTGAGTTCGCTGATGGCGTAGGAGGTGCTGTCCGAGATAGTGCCACGGATCAACTCGTCAAATTCACGCAGCCCCTCGCCGCCGTTCTCCCGCATTTCATTGATGGCGCTTAAAGCCCCCGGCCCCAGCTTTTGCAGTTCCGCCAGCGTTTCCGCCGACACCTGCTCGCTGATTTCCGACATGGCCTGCTGCCATTCTGCATAGCGTTCGCGGTTCGTCCGCAGGGTGTCGATCATTTCCTGCGCCGACATCTCATATTCTTTGGGGATTTCCTTAAACGAATTTATGATGCTGTCGGAGTGCGTGGATATAGCCTCCTGCAAGGTGTCCCACGCTTCCTGCTGGTTGTCGCTCCATTCCTGCATCGTAATGCCGGAATTGGCCATCTGTTCCGTGATCGCGTCCGTGGTCGTACCCCATTTGGCGGCAAGCTCCTCAAGGCTCAAGCCCTCTTTGGTGTGGGCTTCTTCCATGTGGGTGTTAAACTCGTCCAGTGACATACCCCACTCAGCCATATATCCCTCAACCTCGGCCTCGGTCATGTCCCACTTACGGGCCACCATGTCCAGATTCATGCCGGATTCAGTAAAGAGCGCGGCTTGCTTTGTGGCCCACTCCTCAAGCCCGCCTTCCAGCTTTGCAGCGGCGGTTATAATTTCATCGGCGGATAAATTATACTGTCGGGCGTATTGCTTGACATCGCGCATCTGATTATTGCGGATTTCAGTTTCTTTAACAAGCACTTTAGCCTCCGCATCGTGCGCGTCCATCATAACGCCATACGCTGCATCAACCTCAATGGAAAGGTTGCCAAAGGTTTCCTCATAATCCTCAATCAGTTTGCCGCTTTCTTTCATCAGTTTGTTATATTGGGATTGGGTAATTGTACCCTCGTCCAACATCTTGGCGTATTGTTCCTCTTTAGCCCGCTGGTTGTTAATCTGCGCTTGCAGGGTGCTTTTTTCCTGTAGCAGCCGGTTGTATTCTTCTTCTTTCGCCGTAAAGTCGCTGACGGAGCTTTGCGCATCAATATACGCGTTGAGTTCTTCGGTTGTCATGTTCAAGCTGCCGGTGGTTTCATCCAGTACGAGGCCGAGATCACCATAGGTAGAATTAAGCGAATCTACCGCCTGCCGCGCGGCGTTCATATCGCCGGTTACTTTGCCATAACCATCGGTGAGTGCGTTGAGAGAGGCGGCTACTTGCTTATTTGCTGCCGATTCGCCCTGTTTTGCGGCTATATTGTCCGCCGCCGCTTTTTTATCCTCGGCCAGCTTGTCCACATATTCCTCATGCGCTTCGGATGCCTCTTTGATTGCTTCCTTTTCCTCGTTATATGCCGCGCTGCTTTTACTGAGCCACGCCACCAAAGCAATCACCCCGGCGGTGATCGCGGCAACAGCGGTAATAAGCAGGAATACCGGGTTTGCGTTCATGGCGGCATTCAGTACCCATGTGGCGGCGGCCGCAAGTTTAGCGGCAACAGTATTCGCTATCAACGCGCCCGTATGCCCGTTTTCAGCCGCCATCGCCGCAGCCAGAGAAGCGGCAAGCGCATAATTCTTGACCGCAGAGGCGGCTTTGGCGATGGCATCTTTTATATACAGAGCGTGCAGGGCAAGCGTCTGGGCGCCATCCGCCACTTTTGCCGCGACAGTTTTTAATATGGCGGGGGTCATGGCGCTGATCGCTTTGGTAACGCTGCCCAGTTGTGAAGCATAGGAAATGAGCTGCGCGGTTTTCCACGCGGCAAAAAAGGTAACAACGCCCGCTGTCACCGGCACAATATTCTCTGCCAAAAACCCAAACGCTTTTGCAACAATATCCAGTGCCTTTGTAATACCGTTTTTCATCTGGTTTATGATATTCTCAATGCTCTGGAAGCGCGTTTTTGAAAGTCCCGTATCGATGGATTGTATGATGCCGGTCGTGCCTTTTACTATGGCGGTTTGCAGGTTTGTCCACGCTGTACCAATGCCGCCTGTGGAAGTTTTGGCAACCTCTGCAAACCCACCAACACCGCCGTTTAACTCGATGATTTTATCGTTAAACTGTGTCATCGTGACCTCGCCGCTGCTGAGCGCCGCTTGTAGCTGCACCACGCCGCCCGTACCGACAAAGCCAAACGCCTCCGCGACTTTCTGCACGGCGTAGGGCATGATCTCCATCAAAGTTTTCCATTCTTCACCCTCGATTTTGCCACGGGAAAGGGCTTGAATATACTGTTCTGTTCCCCGGCTGGCGGCTTCGCTGGACGCACCACTGGCCAGCAGCGCATTGTTCAATGCCAGCGCGGTGTCTGTGCCCTTGTCCAGTCCGCCCGTAGCAACGGCCAACCGCTGGGTGCTGCCCACAATGCTATCTAACGTGGTAGGTAATCCCTGTATACCGTCAGATAGCTTTTTCATGGATGTCTCAGCAACATCAGTACTGTACCCCATTTTTTCCATGACCTGCGGGAATTTGTTCAACGTGTCATAGCGGGAGATCGCGGCATCCACGGAGCCGACTATGGCATCAAGCCCTTTTTGCAGCAAACTGAACACCGCCATGCCTTTGACTATAGAGCCCATTTGATCCGCACCTTTTTGTACTCCAGACACATCCAACTGAGTATCAAATTTTATTGATCCATCATACGCCATGTTTCTGCTCCTTTTGTGCATTAAAAAACCACTCATCGCTGAGTGGTTTGCGACTCCTTTTTTATTTTAGGCAATCCGCGCAGATACCGTCCTAAAAAAATCTTTTTGCCGAGACAATAATTGCGTCTTTGTGTTTGTATATATCATCCAGCCCCTCGATTTGGAGCAATGTTTCTTTGCCCGCGTCGTCTGGTAGGGCCATATACTTCTTCCCACTATTCAAGCGCATCCGACATATCCATTTTGTAACCATCCCATCGTAAATGATTGAAAAGTAATTTACAGTATCTTTATACGCGATTTTCGCAATATCGACGCTTTCTGCCAGAATCGCTTTGACGATAAAGAATGCCTGCAGTTCTTCGTCTGTTGTAACGATTTGACTACGGTTTTTTTCTTCCTGTGGCATACCCGTTTGGATGTCCGCCGCTTGTTCGTCCTGTGTGGATGCGGTGTCTTTTTTCAATGCGGATGTGATGCGGTCGTTCATCATCTCACTAATCAAAGAGTTTAGAGCCGTTTTCACAATCGGCCGAAATCGATCAATGACTGCCGCTGTTTTTACACCATCGTATGCTTTTGACAGTATAAACTTCACAAAATCGTCAGAGGGATCGCGCAGTTGCTCAGAAAAATAAGTCTTGATCTCACTTGAATATTTTAATTCTGACGCACGGCTGAATATTTCGCCCGCGTCAAAGTTGGTCTTGCAAAACCTTTTTAGTTCAGAGACCAATCCCTCCTTGACGTTCAGAATATTCAATTCAAGGAATGGCGATAAATCCATTTTATTCTGCTCTTCAAGGTCTGTATAGAATTTATACACAAGCCCGTTGGTCAGAATGCCGAATTTCGCCTTTGTTGTTCCGAAATATCGAAAGAGCTGGCCATCATGCTTCTCCAAAGGCTCACCGCACCATTTTGCCTCAATAAGAATAGCGGGCTGACCGTTCAGCATGACGGCATAGTCAACTTTCTCTCCTTTTTTGATTCCAACATCGGCGGTGAATTCTGGCACAAACTCATCAGGGTTAAAAATATCATACCCAAATACCTGTTGAAAAAAAGGCATGATAAGCGATGTTTTTGTTGCCTCTTCTGTTTGAATCTGTGGATGCAACTTCTCTGCGCGAGATGAGAATTGCTTCAAAACGTCAATAAAATCCATAATATTCCATCCGCCCTCCATTCAGAAAATCGGGCGAACATAAAAGGACATCCGCCCATAGCTGCTAAACTTATACCAAGACACACAAAATAATAGTATGGTCAGATGTCCTTTTGCATATAAGTTTAGCATCTCTACTATACCACCGCTTTCGGCAGGTCGTCAAGGCTGCGCGACCGTGATATAATAGCGGGGTAGAGGAGGTGCAAACCTATGCTAATCACTGATCTTGACATTTTTCTGTATATGTCCACGTTGGATGCCCCTGTCTCGCCTTATGATATAGCAGATCATTTCAATATCCCAGAACACGAGCAACACGCTTTTGGATTGCGGATTTACCGCCTTGCTGCGCAGGGCAATTTTTACGAGCATCCACACGCGGTAAATAATATGGTTGTTACCACATATTCTATCGGCGCAGGCGCGAGTAATGCCATCGCAGAATATAACGCAAAAACAACCTTTGAGCGAAAAACTAAACGCCGCTTTGTTATTACAACAACTATTGCGGTTATTGGTGCCGCTACAGGTTTAGCATCACTAATATGGCTGATATGGTCGAGCCTAAACCCACCAGTGATATAACCAAAGGGATGCGGTAATCATTTCCGCATTCATCAACCCAGGCGCTGTCTTTCTTTTGTTTTTTCATGCGTTCTCTCCTCTGGAGTGTATACTAAGCTGCTCTCTCATATGTTTGCGGTTTTCCTCTTGCCATTCATAAAAACGCTTTCCCATTGCTTTGCTGAGTTTTTCGTCATCGCTGAGGTCATCAAGAGTCAGTTCTGACGGATCAACCTCGACATCCATATTGAGATTAAGCACCGTGCCGCCATTTTCACATTTGAGTGTGTATGTTGATACGGTGTTTAATTTGGTGCCATTGAGGTATATTACACCATCAATGATTTTTAGTTTATCAAACATTTTTCTCCCCCTGTTTATCCGCTGTAAAAAACTCCGGGTGTTCCTCTGTCCACTTCTCCAGCCTTTCCATATATTCACCGCCATAAACCTGCACGGGGTACAGTTCTAAAATTAGGGCTTTTACCTCTTGCGGGCTGGCTTCTATGGTAATGATCATTTTTTCTATTCCTTTCTTGTTGTCTCCGGCAGGTTGTCAAGGCCGTTTGCGGATTTATTTCTTGTCCCGCCTCCTGCCGCCGTGGTAGTATTATGGCAGGAGGTGAACGGCATGGAATTTAAGGTTTACCGCAATAACGAATACATCGGCGCCGTGGACTTACACAAAACCCGTCATGGTAAGTGGTCGCCAACAGATGAGGTCATTATTCAAAAGGGCGACATCCTCGAAAACACCACAGACGGCACAAAGCATGAAGTTGTTGATAACAACCCTGAAACATACCTGCGCGCCGGAATAACTACTCGCCCGGTTGAGTAGGTTCCACCTGCTCAACCGAAAAATCAAAGCTGTGCGCTTCAACATGGATTTTCAAGGTTACGAGGGCTGTATCTACATCATCCCCGCTTGTTTCAACGGCAACCCCGGCTAAATTATCAATCAAAACGCCGTTAATTGAAACGGTGGATGGTTGTCCATGCCTGAGTGATATATTTATCCGTTGCGGCACGTTGGAACGGCTGTATTGATTGCTCATGTTTTCGCTCCTTTCTTCATAGCCGCCTGCGCCTGTGCGAACCGCTGCGCAACGCGATCTTTGGTCTGCTGGTTGATTTCTTCCACCGTCATGGGCGGACGTTCCGGGTCTTTCAGCGCGAACAGGCTGCGCATTTTGGTAATGTGCTTGCGTTCCTGCTTTGACATACCGCTGAGATCGGCGGTGCGCCAGTACATGACGCGCTGGATCAGGGTGCTTTCGGGCAAGCCCTCAAACAACGCCATAAACTCCCACCAGTGGAGATAGTCCACGGTGGTGAGGCTTATGTTATACGTTGCATAGAACGCCGCATATATCAGGTTTGCGTCCTGCGCAAAGGAAAAGGCCTTTTTAGCCGCTTTCTTTGGCCCGGTGTCCTTTGTATCGTCCGCCGCCGCTCCGCGCGTGTAGAACCACGCCAGCCCCTCCACAGCCTTGTGTATGTCCGGGGGTATTTCCGGGTAAAGCTGATACAACGCCGCGATGGTCTTTTCTATATCGCTGGCATCGTTCTCCTGTAATATCAGGTCAACCTGTATCATGTTCCGAAAATCGGAGGATATAGGGATGCCCTCGTATTCCTCCGGCAACCCGTCCAATAGCAGGATATTCATTTCCCGGCCCGCCGTGTTGCCCGGTTGGGCTTGTATTTTTGCAGCTTGACGCCAAACTCTTTACCCTGCGCCTCCATTGCCTCGCCCAGCGCATCGTTGATCTCGGCAATCTTGTTTAAGCTGGGGTTGTTGCCCAGCAGCTTTTCGGCCACGCCGTCACCGAACACCTCATCAATGAAGTTGCCGAACAAGCGCAGCTCGGCGTTGAGCATATCCACATAGGCATCCAAAAATGTGGGGTCATCCGGGGCAACCGTGGGCAGCTTGATGGCGGCGCCCGCCGCCTCCATTTTTTCACCGGCCAGTTTGTAGCGCACCACATCGCCGGGGGCGGTTATGTCAAAATCCAGTTGGATGTTATTTACTGTGATCATGGTCAGCCTCCTAAAAAATATATGAGGGCCAGCGGCCAGCCCGTCACCCTAAATACCGCTGACTCCTCAATTTGGGTTACTGTTTCGCCTTGCCGGAAATAACCGGCCGTTTGAAACGGTTCCTGCTGCTCTGGAGAAACGCGATGCGATCCTCCGTAGGTGCGTACCCCTCGCGGGGGTATGTGTCTTTGCCCGCCCAGTACACCGCGCCGTTGTCCTCCGGGTCGGTGAAGCTGACCAGTACATCATACTTTGCGGGCGATCTTACTTCCTCCGGGCGTGTTTCCGTGTTCTTCATACGGTGCCTCCTTAACCGGCGCTGGCCGGTGCGTAGGTGTACTCCGTGGGTTTAACCGTGGAGGTCAGCGTTGCGCTGAAGCTGGCATTTTCGCCAGCGGCGCCCGCCAGATCGTCCTCCACCGCGATGGAAATGGTGCCGCGTTCACCTTTGCCGGTCAGCATATTAAAATACACATACGGCTTTACCACGGCCTGCCCGGTGCCAAACTTGATAGCATGGGACAGGATCGTGTCCTGAAACGCATCTTTGTTGTAGCGGTCGCCGTTCAGCGTGAAGCTGCGCGAGGTGCCGGTCTTTGTCGTAACCTGCCCAGTGCGCAGATATTGGCTGTCCTGCGTCTGCGCGGACAGCGCGCCGGATGCCTCCGTGATACCTTTCTGAGCCACAATAAACTCATTGGGATCAGTCGCAGTGCCGGTGAAGTCCACCGCCAGAATCATATCATCAGCGGTGGAAATGCCCTCAAAATCCTCGTTGGGCGTTACGCCGTTCATAAGTTCAGATAATGTCATAACTCAATACACTCCTTTTCTGTAATATTCCAGATCACATTGAATCTGGTACTTTCCAGCCTTTGCTTCGGGCTGGTAGAGGTAGCCGTGCCCGATTGCCCGGATGCTGCGCGGGGTCATACCGTCCGGCAGTTCCGGCAGGGCGCGGATGCGGGTTTGTTTTCTCATCCAGTCGGCCAGCGCGTCAAAAAAGCCGATGTTGGCTATGCTTTGCCCCTCGTCCGGGCCGTAGTCGTTCACACTGCTGATCACGAATAGATACCGGCAGCGTGCGCCTCCGTCCTTGTATCGGGTGATAACCTCATCGGTGGGGGTTACGCCGATGGCGTATTCCACGCCAGCCTCGCCGGTGTCCTGCGGGAGGTAGTCAATGTTGAGGCGGCTGCCGGTCATAAGGGGACACCCCCGGAAATAATCAAACAGCGCATCAATAATGGTATTCATTAGCCACCTCCTGCGATCTTCGCCGCGCCGCGCAGTATGCGCTCACGTTCTGCGGCCTTGCCGCGTTCAAACCACTTTGCGCCCCGGTTTCCGTCATAGGGGCGGCTTTCGGCGGTGTTGTAATACTGGGCGGCAGAATAGGGCGCGATATACGAAACCTCACCGCTGCCCACCGTTGTGCCGAGTATGCCGGACTTTTGCAGCATACCAGTATCAAACGGCACACGCGCAGAACAAAAGCGCAGCACTTCACTGTCAATAAACTGCTGCGCCCGTTCAAAATTGCCCGTGTACCGCCTGCCGAAACCCGGCTCAAACTCCAGTACCGCTTTCACCTTGCCGTTTTTGGTGGTCGTATGGTAGACCGTGCCGCGCGGCGTTGTTATGGTTAATTTACGGTTTGCCATCTACTTGCCCTCCAGTCGCAGGTGCGGCAGTAGGCGGCTCATGTTGGCGGTATGCACGGCGATCACGGTGAAACAATCGGTATACTGCTTTGTGATCTCCGTAATACCTCCCGACACGTCCGGCCCCACGCCAAGCACCACCACATCACCAGCCTGCGCCGTCCAGTGGCCTACCGGGTCGGTAAGGGCTGCATATTCGCTCCGCCCTAAAAACCCCTCCGGCATTGCCTCTGGCGGTATGCGGACACTGTACCCATCGTTTGTGGTCAGCCCCTCGCCGGTGGTTACGCGCTGGTGTCCCGCCCAGCTTACCCCCTCCAGCACCGTTTTGATCCAGATGGTCTTTTGGGTGCCGGGGTCAAGTCGCTTGTTGTACAGGGTAACTGTTTTATCGAATCCAATCATCACAGCCACCTGCACATTAGGTTGACGGGTTGCTGGAGGTATCGGGCACAGACCGCCCGCCGCTCCTGTGCCTCCGCCTCCGCCGGTAGGGGGTTAGCGGTGCCCGATCCCATAGAAACCGAGTAACCGTCATTGCTGATACTCCCCACACCTTTAGGCAGCAGGGCGGCACCCTCTTTATAGGCGGCGATGACATCAACCAGCTTGCACTCGCACAGCTTCAACGCCTCCTGCATTCCATCCGGCGCGGTGCTTGCCCTGCCGTTGGTCTGCGAGAGAATTTCCGCGTGTGCGTCATCTACTGCCGCAAGATAGGCGGTTTCGGTCAGGCGGCCGCCGTGCTGGGTATAAAATGTATAATCCGCAAAGGCGGCCATATTGATCACTCCTCTGTGTTGGTTTTCTTTGCTGGCTTGCTGGCCTGCTTTTCAGCAATGCCCGCCTTTTCCCACCTTGCGCCGGTCTTGTCGTCTACCTCTGCCATATCGCCGGGTTTAAGCTGTTCGCTGTCCCAGTAAGTAGGCTTTAGCATTTTAACTTTCATATACGCCTCCTTTATGCGCCAGGCCTCAGGATTGCAAACGGGTAGCCGGTGCCGTAGGCCCGATCAATATCAATTGGGTTGGCCACCTGCCACGCGATGCGCATAACGGCGCGCAGCGCCACCATGTCCTGCTGGAGTAGGTTATATATGACCTTACCATCGTCATCCGAGATAACGCCAGTGTCAAAAATCTGGTAGGTAATATCCTGCCGAATAGAATAAACAGCGAGGTTCCAATCACCCATAACGGCCAGCGCGTTGGTAGGCGTCCATACGCCGGGGCCTACAAACTGGGTGGGGGTGCCGTAGATGCCCGCAGGCACATCGCCGGTCATGGGCGTAAAGATGGGGGCGTTGTTGGCATCACGCAGATCACGCAGCATACTCTTGAGCTTGCGCTGCGCGGCAATGCCCGTCACCTCGTAGCCGCTCTCCTCTAGCAGCGCCATAGTGCTGCTGATATCAGCGGCTATGTCCACGCCCGTTCCTGCGGTTACAAGCTTGCCGTCTGAACCGGCATAATCCACTATTCCCGTCGGCCACTCCGAGGGAGCTTTAGCGTTGCCGCCCTCAAACACCTGCTTGTCAAAGACGCGGCCAAATGCCTCCACGATCAGCGGGCGCACCTCACCCCAAATATCATAGCTGGCATCGTCAATGACCGCCTGCGGGATAGGCACGATGGTGGCGATCTCACCGGCCACCATAACCTTTTTGTCCCACTGGGCGCTGGGGGTGATCTTCATGCCCGCATCACCATTTACAAAATCGGCAGAGGGGAGCATGGAAAGGACGGGCTGGCGCTGTGTCCCGCTCGTCATGTTTGGGAGTCTGCGCATCAGTTGCATGGCAACGGAGGCTCTCCGCACCCCGCTCATAATCTCTTGCGTTACGGGATCGGGGATAAGCGCCGCAGCGCCTGTTCTATCGATCATAGGCATAATTGTTAATCTCCTTTCGATTCGCCGCCCCTAAACAGGGCGTTCATTGTTTGGTTGGTGGACGAGGGCGATCCGCCCCCGTTCTCGTCATGTGCCCCGCTGGTTGAAACCTTTGCGGGGGTGAAAGTGCCGGTGCTGCTCTTACCGTCATCGAACAGATAAGCATCGGATTCCCGCAGCGTCTTGAGAGCCGCCGCGATGTCCTCCTTCTGGTTCTTGCTGGCCTTGAGTGCGTCAACGTCACCCAAAGCGGCAATAATCGCCTTTGTGTTTCGGCCTTTCGCGGTGAGTATGGCTTCATTCAGCGCCGCCGAAAAATCCCGCTCCGCCAGTTGTGCGGTATAGTCCGTATCCTTTTGCGCAAGATCGTTGTTAAGTTTAACAATCTCGCCCTGCAAGGCGGCAACGTCTACGCCATCAAATGCTTTCAGCTTTGCGGCCACACCGTCCAGTTGTGACTTAAGAGTGTCCCGTTCACCTGTCAGCCCCTCTATCTGGGTTTTGTGTTTCCCAATGTCGGCGCTGTGAACGTCCAGCACCTTGTCCACAACCTCTTTAGTGAGGCCGAGTTCCTCCAGAAATTTACGATCCATACCTGCTCCTTTCTTCCCGCCTCGCTTTGTTATCGGGGGTCGCGTCCCCTGCGGGTCATAGTTTCTCGACATTGCGGTCAATTTTTGTATCAAAAAAGACACCCTCTCGGATGTCTTGCTTGAACCAGCTATATGCCGTCCTTAAAAAGGCAGAATATCCATAATATCCTTTACTGTCCCTTTGATTTTCTGGAGCATTGAGTTCTCGCTTAGGTATTCAATACCTTTCGGGGTTATGTTGATATTCCTCAAGTTGCCTATGCTCAAGCCCTTTGCGTGCAGGTATCTGCCGACAGTTATTCCCTCGATATACCCGTCTGTATAAAGATGGGTAACGATGTATTCCCAATACTCAACCGGGATATCAAAAAAATCAGCGCATAGCGCCTCTTCTTTCGGTTGCGCCGCCCTTTTTAAACAATCATACAGATATTTCAAAAACCTGTATGCAATTACATAATAATCATCCGCCGCCATATTTTCCTCCCCGCAAAAAAGGACTGCCGGAGCAATCCTCTTGATATCAATGATTATGCCACTTGCAATTACGGCATAATTCCTCCCAGCCCGGCTTTTGCCTGTACTCTTGCGGCCAAGATTCGGATGCGGTCTCCTTGTTTTCATCACAATCAGAAACGTCTATATATCTATCAACCAGAGGGCACAAAACCCCGTTATTAAAATCATTTGCCATTTTTCCTCAATACCTCCATTATGCTTTGCACATAATCCCGATACTCGCCCGGTTTGTATGCCGTCCGTATCTCATGCTTTTGCGTGTCAATATAGGCGACACCCTCATAGCTGTAATAGTTTTCGCGGAGACCGCCCCATTTTGTGGTAGACACAAGCGCGTTTTGTATAAAGTTCTTTGCCTCCGCCTCCGTGACACCGTGGTGTCGTTCGGTGTTCGCGTGGTGACTATCAAAGGTGAGGCTCTCAATATCCACACTGCGCGGCGGCAGGTTGATTTTACCTGTCATGCCCGCAGCCCTTAACTGCCTCTTGATTATATCATCCTTTGACGGCGTTTCAAAGGCCTGTTTCCCGGCTCTTTCCCGGAAATAGTCACGCCGCAGCCCGGTTTGGTCTATAAAATCACGTTGCCGCGCCTGCCAATAGCGCACCTTATCTCTCGCCGCGCTGTTATCAAGCCCGGCCGCATCCATTGCCGAGGCTTCGCGTTTCCACTTGCGTATATGCCGCTCAATGCGGCGCTGTTCCTGTGTGGCGTCATAAAGGCTCATCTCTTTGCCGTTATACGTCACCTTTTTGTTATTGTACTCCCGCAGTTTGTCAGCGGAATATGCGGGATCGGACAGCCCCTCAAAATAAGGGAAAAAGCTGTGTCTGCAATTCCAGCCGCACAGCCCCGGCCCCGTGCCGTAGCCGGTCGCGCTTAAAAACGCCGGGTATGTGGGATGCGTCCCACTGAGCGAAAATACACGCCCCTGCCAGCCCATATGACTGGGCCGCGCTCCGGGGTGTGCTGTGGTTTCCACTAAATCCGCGCCCATTTGCGTGGCGTTCGCCAGTTGTATCTCCGCCGCCGTTTGGTTTACGCCGGTGAGCATTGCCCGCCGGAACGCAACATCCAAATAATCCACCCACCCGGTAGGGTAGGTAATGGAGGCTATGCCGTTCTGGGACAATGCACGGACAGCGCGGCGCATGGCGCTCTGGTAGTCCATGCCGCCTGATACGATCTCCGAGTAGGCGAGATCAAGCGCCCGCTCAAATTGCTGCGTGGCGGTCGCCGCCGTGGTGGAGGTTAGGTTCAGGAACGTGTCCCGTGTTTTCACCATCCCCGCATAAAGCAACTGCTGCAAGTATGCGTTTTGCGCAAGCGGCACAGGGTCATACCCGGCAGCGCGGTACATCTTCGCGTCTGCGGCAAGCGTACGGGTGGCGGCCTCGTCAAACAGGGCCAATACCTCGCCCTCGGTCATGTTCAGCGCGCGGGACAATTCCCGCATTATATCCTCCTGCGCCGTTCCCAGCAACTCCAGCCGTAACGCCTGCCAGTTGGTGGCGGGGGTCACTTCGCCCAGCCTGCCGATACGCCGCGCCATGTCGTTTATTATGGCCTGCTCGGTTTCGGCAATCAAGCGCACCGCCGCATCCCCGGCATCGTCAAGCTGGCGAAAAGTAAGCATTATTCATCCTCTCCCGGCGGAAACGTGCTGGTGCCGAACATCTGGCCCGCAGGCTGCGCGATGGCTTTCGCCTCCGCCTCGTCCTCGCCGTACCATTTCACACGGTACTCCCACCTCTGCATAACACCGTTGAGAATGTCCTGCCGATCCTCGGCTTTTTTCTCCTCGTCACTAACGATATACCCATCGCTAAATTCAACGGTGATCCCTGCGTCCGGGTTCACGGGCTGGCCCAGTATATTCTTACCGGCCCACAGCACCGCGCGCACAATGTCCTGCAAGGCTTTCTCCACCACAATGCCGTGTTTGGCGGCATTCTGCTTGAGTTCCTGCTTTTCCCCGGTGTATTGTGTGGCTGTGATGGGGCCTGCCGCCGCGCCGTCAAAGCGATAATGCCGGGTGCCCAGCCCGCACTTAAACGACAAATAATCAAGCTGCGCCTGAACGCCGTTTTTGTTATCTTCCACACGCAGCGAGGGGTTAAACTCATGCACCAGCTTCTTTTCGTCCACAACGTCATCGCCAATGGACACGAAAAGCTGCTGCATCATATCGTCCGGGGCGATGTATATCGGCTCACCGTCCGCCGTAACGCCCGCCTGTTTGGTCAGTTCCCGGTTATAGAATACCTTTTTGCCGCCCAGCCTAAAGTCCCGGCAAAAGTTGTTGAACGCCAGATCAACGCCCTTGAGGTTGTCGACCGCCTGCGAGAACACCGAACACCCCAGCCCCAGATTGTTTTTGTACGGGTTCACCATATTGGGGCGAATGACCGAGAAAAACGGCAGGGGGGAGCCGGTTATGAAACGCGGCGCGATCCCCGGCGGCAGCTCCGCCAGCTTGAGGTTGTTGCCCTCGCTGGAATAGTAGCGGTTTTCTATGACATATAAGCCGTTCTCCAGCGTGTGTATTTCCATGTATACATACGGCTTGCCGCGTTCGGTGCGTTCAGACACAAACGCGGCCTCCGTAATGATCCCATATCGTTTTGACAGCGGCACCATGCAAAACCCCGGCAGATATTCCATGCGGATCGCCGCCTCCGGGGAGCTTTCCACGTTGCCCTCGTCTGACACCGTGAGGCCGTCCAGCTTTAGGACAAATGCGCCGGTGCCGGAATAAAAAGCCTTTTCCACCAGCGCGTTAGCTTCTTCCCAAAAGTTGATGCGGCCGAACACGCCTCCCGTGCCGTCATCGCCCTGCAAAAATTCCGAGGTGGCTTTATCGTCAATGACGATCTCCGTCTTTTCGTTCAAAAGGACGGATGCCCAATCCTCGCATATCTTTTTAGCCATACGCAGGGAGTAGAGGTCACGGCTTTTATACCCGCCGTTTTCCTGCATCTCCCGGTATGTGTGAAACGCCTTTACATATCCCGCCCACCATTGCCGCCACAATTCAATGCGGGTGTAGTAGTCAGCGGGAATATTGGCGTTAAAATCCTTGTTGAGGATATTTACAACCGCTTGTATGTTCATGCAATCACCTTTCTTTCATATCGGGGCATAGCCGCGATATGAACGGCTCCCACGAATACTCGAACGCATCGAGAATATCTATATCAGTGCTGAAATTGTCCAGCCGCTCGTCCGGCTTTTTGTTGTCCCAGACGGCATTCTCCAGCCCGCCCTTTACGAGGGTACAATCATCGCCAATGAACAGCCGCCCGGTGTTTATGAGGGTGCTGCCAGCAAATATGCGATCTTTGATCTGCCGCTTTTTGCTGTCCGACACCTCCAGCCCCAACCCGGCGGCGCGCGCCGTCTTGCGCAGGCTGTTGATCAGGTATTGCGCCTCGTTGTCCGCCCAGACGTATTTTATATACAGCCACGGGAACCGTGCGCGCAGTCGCTGCACAAAGGCAATAAACTCCCTGCATACCCGGTCAGCGTCAATTTCCCCTTTGGGTGCCTTGATGTTGTAGTCCCCGATCACCGTTATGCGCTTAAAGCCGTTATGCAGCGCGGTTGCCACGAATGTGGTTAATGACCGGCTGCCGCCAAAGTCAACGCCTATGGAAACATACTGCACATCGCGCAAATGCTCTTTATCCAGTTTCTTGATATACCGCGCCGCGTTTTCCGCAAACTGGCGGTATATAAGCCCCTCGGCGCGTACCCAAAGCCCCCGGATATAACGATCATAGAAAACGCCGCTGTATAAATCCTCATAGCGGCGTTTTACCTGTTCGGCAAGGCTGTTGTTATCCTCCATAGTGAAATGCAAATGCAGCACTTTCTTTTTCGCCCATTTAAGCACCCACTCGTTATAGAACCAGTGATCCGGCCCCTCCGGGTTGCAGTTGAACCAGAACGTGCTGCCGGTGACGCTGCAACGCGCCAACGCCTGCTCCACAAAGCTGCGGGGCATAAGCGCCACCTCGTCAAACAACACACCCGCCAGCGTAATGCCCTGTATCAGCGTGTAGCTGGATTCATCACGCCCGCCGAAAAGATAAAAGCTGTTGGTGCGCCCGTTGACTGTAACCAGCAGTTTGTTCTCGTTGCGCCGTTCCTTAATGCTGACAATGCCCTCCAGCCATTTGGGGAGCTGCGTTATGACGTTGCGGCGCAGGCTTTCGATGGTCTTGCCGCATATCCCGAAAACCTCCCCGTCAAAGGTCGCCATCGCCCATAGGACAAAGCCAACGGACAACGCCACGGTTTTACCCGAACGCACGGCGCCATCGCATATAACGCCCTGTAGGCGCTTAAACCTCGGCCTCTGCCACCATGTCATCGCCAGCAGTTGCCTCTTGCTCAAGTTCTGGTATATCATCCGTGTTCACGTCCTCCCCGGCGCTGCCCACGATAGCATTAAACAAATTGTTCTCTTGCGGCACCGCCGCCGCGCCGTTATCGAACAGCCCCAAATGCTTGCCCAGCATTTCCAGCGCGCGGGGCTTGTCGTGCAATTTCAATTCAATGCCGTTGCGCCCTTGCTTTATACCGGCAACCGCCGCCAGCTTATCCTCCGGCAGGTCGGCGGTGTCTATAATCTTGACATATTGAAACCACCCGGCGGGCAGCATAGTAACCTCGCCGGTGATAGGGTGAATGCCCAGTTTTTCCTCCGGCTCCGTCCGAACCGCTAAATAATCGGTTACACGGGCGAAACCGATGGCGGCAAGCTCCTGTAAGACACGCTCCTGTGTGATCTCCAGTTTTGCCGCTTTTTTAGCGCCCAGCTTTTGTATTTCCGCAGCAACGTCAACATTGGTCAACAACCTGCTGCCAATCTGCTTTGCTGTCTTTTCACTATATCCGGCACGGATCGCGGCTTGCGTGGCGTTCCTGTCCACAAGATACTCCAACACAAACAACCGCTGCCGATCATTTAACACACCTGCCACGCTCACCACCTCGTTACAAAAATAAAAGATGGGCGCTCGGCCCATCTCTGATAGAGTAACTATAACACACCTTTTGCGTAACGTGTGGCGACATTCGGCGACAAACGGCGACGACATTCAAGAATTGATATACCGAAACACCCGCTGCTTAACACTGCCCCCGGTGTTGCCGCCGCCGATGCTCTCGGCCACCTCATCCCAACTCAGGCAATCCGCAAACCGCAACATGAATATTTGCCGGGTCAAACTGTCTGGGATCAATTCGATATAGGCCATAAGGCGATCCCGCTCCTCAATGCAACGCGCCCGCGCCGTTTCCAGCTTTTCGCGTTGATCGGCAATCTCGGCGGCGCATTTGCCTACCTTGTCCGAAACGCCGGGGGCGTGAGGCATTCCCGTAAGCACGGGGGTGGTGTTAGAGGCTTTGGCATAAAGAACCTCCAGCCGTTCCTCATAATGCGCAATTTCTTTATTCAGCCAGTAAAATTGCGATAATTCTTTGATCGTCATGCCGCGCCCTCCTTAACCCTTTTGATCCTCACACGCAGGGCATCCATCAAAGCCCCTTGTGTATCACCTTTACGTTGCAACGCCGTAATAACATCCTCGTCCATGCCGCCCTGCACCACAAGCAAGTGTATAACTACCGGGTGTTTTTGCCCTTGCCGGTGCAGGCGCTTGTTTGCCTGATCGTACTGCTCCAATGACCATGTAAGCCCGAACCAGATTATATGATGCCCGCCGTCTTGCAGGTTCAAGCCGTATGCACAGGAGGCCGGGTGCGCCAGCAGTATGTCAATCTTGCCCTCGTTCCAGTCCGTTTCATCCTGCGGCCCCTGATAGACACGCACCCGCAAATTAAGCGGCTCCAATACCGATAACAGGCGATCCCGGTCGTGCTGGAAGTTATAAAACACCAGCGCAGGCTGGCCGTTCAACTGCTCCAGCACTTCCATAAACGCCTCTATTTTGCATTTGTGTATATCAAAGGCGCGGCGGTCGCCGTCATACACCGCGCCATTGCAAAGCTGTAGTAATTTGCCGGTCAGCACCCCGGCGGAGGTTGCCGTAACGGTGCCCTCGTCCATTTCCAGCAGCATCTCACGCTCCAGTTGCTTGTATGCTTTGGTGGCGGGGCCGTCCAGTACCACCGGCACCTCGTCATATATCCGATCCGGCAGTTGGAGGTAGTCCTCAGACTTCATGCTGATACAAATATCACCGATGGCGCGCTGTATGTATTCCATGCTGCCATCTTTCGGCGCCCAGCTAAAAACCTGTACGCGGCTGCGCTTGTCCGGGTCAAAGAACCGTTCACGGTACTGCCCGATGGTCTTGCCCAGCCGTTCGCCGCCGTCCAGTAGGAATATCTGCGCCCACAAGTCCATGAGGCCATTGCTGGACGGGGTGCCGGTAAGCTCCACCAGCCTGCTGATCCGGCTGCGCACCAGCTTCAACGCCTTAAACCGTTTGCTTTGGCTGTTCTTAAAGCTGCTGCTCTCGTCAAGCACCACCATATCAAACGGCCACGCATTTTTGAAATACTGCACCAGCCACGCCACATTGTCCCGGTTTATCACATAGACATCCGCCGGGGTAGCCAATGCCCGCAGGCGCTTTTGCTGGCTGCCGCATACCAGCGATACCCGCAAATGCCGCAGGTGATCCCACTTGCCCGCCTCTTTGCTCCATGTGCCCTCGGCCACCTTTTTGGGGGCTACAATCAACACACGCTGCACCGCCCAGCGGTCATACCGCAGCTCGTTGATGGCGGTCAGGGTGATCACGGTCTTGCCAAGTCCCATATCAAGAAACAAACCCAGCGCGGCATCCGTGGTGATGCGGTCGGTGCAATATTGCTGGTATGCGTATGGGTTATACTTCATGCCGTGAATACCTCCTGTAAAAACTCCTTAACCTGATCCAGCCCATGCAGCACCCGCACATCCGCGCCGCGCAACTGCATCTCACTGACCACCCACCGCTGAATTTTGGACAGCCGACCGATCTCGGTTTTCAACTCTATAAAAATTATGCGCCCGTCCGGGGTCAACACAATGCGATCCGGCACTCCCGGCAAATTGGGGGATGTGAATTTCATGCACATACCTCCCCGGTCTTTCACCCCTTGCACAAGGCGGCGCTCTATTTGGCTTTCTTTCATCTCACTTTTCCTCCCTGTAACATTCGCGGCTCTCACGCGCGTATACATCGCGCAGATCAGGCGTTTTAGGCGTTCGCGCGTTGCGCGTTCTCTCTAATTCTTCTATTTTTATACTCTATAGAAAAAGATGTTACAATGTTACAAAACCCCTATAAAGCCCGTGGTTATGCGGTTTTCTGGCGTAACATTCACCTGTTACAACCTGTTACACTTGTTACGCTTTTCGTAACAGGTTTTTTGCCTGTAACATCTCAAAATGCGGATGTTACGCCAATGTTACGCCCAATGTTACAGCCGCATAAAGCCGCGCTGCGGGCCATAATGCCCGAACCGCTGCGCCCCGGTTGTTTTCACCCAGCCGCCCGCCCGCTTAATGGCACCGTTGATTTTCACCGCCATCTGATAGTTCATATCCTTTTGCAGACCGCCCAGCGCCTCGCACCACACCTCAAGGGCGCACACTCGATCACGGGGAACAAGTACAACCTCACCGGCAAGGCTGCCGCCCCAGAACATCCGCCGCCTGTCAAGCGGCCAACTGTTCCAATCCTCCGGCACCTTGCGCTCCAGAAATTCCAGCACGATGCCCTCATGGGAATCACGCTCTCTATGCGTTTCCTGTGTCAGCCGCGCGGCGGCTTCCACGTCCGCACCTAAATACAAAGGCTCCCCAATGCGCCAGCGCATGACAGCCTCCGCCCATATCTGATCTACTTCGCCATCCATATCAGCCCACACGCTTTTTGTGCGCTCCGCCAGCCCCACGTCTACCGGCCAAAAACGGCGGTTTCCCGTTTCGTCTTGCAGGTATTCGTCTGAGTTCGTGGTGCCGAAAAAGACGCAGCACCGGGGCAGTTCCTTGACGTGGCGGCCATAGGCGGCGCGGAAACGGTCAGCGCGCAGGGATAAAAACTGTTTTATGCGCGCCACGTCCGTGCGGCGGAAAGCGTCAAGCTCCCCAACCTCCACGATCCACACGCCCTGCAAAAGCTCGGATGCCTCCTTGCCCTCAAAGGTTCTGATCGAATCGTTGAACCAGCCCCGGCTCATCTTGTCCAGCAGGGTGCTTTTGCCGATACCCTGCGGCCCGGACAGAATAACCATAGTGTCATACTTGCAGCCGGGACACATGGCGCGCTCCACCGCCGCCGTGAACGCCTTGCGGGTCACGGTGCGGGTGTAGAGGTCATCGGTGGCGCCGAGGTAGTCTATAAAAAGGGTATCAAGCCGGGGCGCACCGTCCCAGACCAGCGCTCCCAGATAGTCCTTTACCTCGTTAAACCTGTGTTTCACGCTATGGAGGGACAGGGCGCCGTCAATCTTGCCGTTGCCGGTGAGGTTGTAATACTGCTCCAAATAGCCGTACAGCCCCTGATTGTCGTTATCGTCCCACAGGCGGCGCAGCCCCATATTAGGCCACGGCAGGGCGCCCAGCACCTCGCCGCGTCCGGCAAATTCATTCAAAGCAAATTTACCCTTGAGGTTGGGGTCGTTCTCCAGTATCACGCACACATTATTGATAGTGGCTTTGATCTGCCCGGTCTGCTTGTTCAGTGATAGCTGGCTGATCCATGAGGCATCAAGCTCCCCGGTGTCCATGCCCGCTTCGGTAAAGTCCCGCTGCGCAGCTTCGATGCGCTCCTGCGCCATAACCCCGGACACGGCGGGATCAGCCACGGCAAGCTCACACATGGCGTTATATGACGGGAGGCGGTTGCCCGGAGTGCCGGGGGCGGCTTCGTTGTCCATGCCCTCAAACTTGTGCAGGCGCACAAGGTCAAAGGCGTTTACCAGCCGCCCGCTTGTGGGGTCGGTGGCGTGGTGGCTGTAAAGAAATTTTGCGTCATCGTATATCACCGCGCCGCCCGTGGTGCTGCCGCCCAGATAGGTGTACCGGCCGGGCATTGCGTCCACGGCTTCATATATCCCCGGCAGAAATACATCCATCGCCTGCAATACGTCATACACCTTGCAGAACGCGCCCACAACGCCGCTTTTGGCTAACGGGTCGCCCTGCTTCATTGCCAGCTTTGTGTGCGGCGTTTCGCCCGCAGAACGCGGCCACTGGGTCACGTCCCGCCAGTCTGCATAAAGCGCCAGCAAGCCGTCCGCTGAGAGCATCGGCTTGTCGGTGTAAGTAAAAATATATTCGCTGTCGGCGCATGAGCTGGGCCAGTACATCAGCCGGGTTACTTCAAACGTGGTAGGGTCTGCAAAGTCCATCCCGATGGTGTCGGCCATTTTGCGCGCCAGCGGCTCGTATTCGTCTGCGGTCGCCGTGCGGTCAAGCGGCAGCAGTACGCGCAGCCGGGGTGCGGCGGGGGAGTGCTTGCGGGTGCTGTATACACAGTAACCGCACCCAAGCCCCTCAACGCGCCGCAGCACGTCCTCTGTGCCGCCGGGTGGGATTGTGTCAAGGTCAAGCGTTAAAACGTCCCTGCCGGTCACAGCGCCCGCCTTGCGGCGTGTTCCGTTGAGGCTCCCCGCAACATAACCGCCCATGTCTTTGAGATCGTCCTGCTGAGCCTTTTTCATGTTGAGGTATTCCTGCATGGTTTCCGTGCCGCGCGCCGGAACGCGCAGGCGCTCGTATAACTCGGACAGCAGGAGGGTTTGCGGCTGCCAGTTCACGCTGCGGCGGTGGTTGCCAACGGATATAATAATCTTTCGGTCATTTATCAAAACGCCCACCTCCTGCCTCGTACCCCCAGCAGTCCCAGCCGGGGGCGGTTTCCCTCGCAAACAGTTCTATGCGGGGAACGTCCCCCAGCAAGTCCACAATGCGATCCCGCACCTCGGCGGGTTTGCGGCTGTGTTCCCGCAGGGGCGACATAACCAACTGGCTCACGGCTTTGCTGACGCGCTGGGGCTTGCCCCGTGTGGCTATCAAGCAAGGCTCCGTATTGCCGCGCGTCCACCGGCCGAGGCCGAAAAAATACCCGTTGCCGCTGCGGTTTTGCTTTATCCATTGGAATGCGATGCTCTTGTATTGAAAACCCCATGCGTCTATGAGGAAAAGCGCCTCGCGCATCATGGGGTATGTGGCCCACATAAGCAGCACACTGTCTTTTGCGGCTATACCCGATCCCCCCCCATTACCTGAAACGGGCAGGCGGCACATCTCCGAAAAGCTCATTGTGGCGTAATGGTCAGCCGCGTTGCCGTTGCAACCCTTGTCAGCGTACCGCCACGGGGGATCGGCATATATAATGTTGTATTCCTTTTGCGGGAATGGTATAAAATCAGTCATGTGCGGTGCCTCCCAGTAAAATCTGCGCCCTGCCTCCAAAGTTCCACTCTGTCACGGCTATGGGGTACGGCTCCACCTCGGATGCCCACAGCGGCGTGATACCGTCCAGCAGGGCGGCGAGGGGGAACCCCCCGGAACCGTCAAACAAGCTGCCCATCGTCTTTGCGCCCAACTGCGCCATACCGTGGAGGGGAATGCGTACCACCGGCAGCGCCACGCCGTTGCCCCACATTTTATATTCCGCGCTGTCCGTGTGGAGGCGGTTGTACCAGCGGATCATGGCTTTTTTGGTGGCCGGCTTGTATGCCTTGCCGTTTATGGCGGCAAAGGTGCAGCGGACATCCTGCCAAAAGTCAAACGCCTCATCGGTCATGTCGGTAATGGTCGGCAGGTCGGCCCACCAGTCCGGGAAACCCTGCAACCGGGCGCATTCTGTTGGTGTTAAGCGGCGTATGGTGTAATTCAAGTTATCCCCCCCCTTGCCATTATCAAAGACCAGCGAGGGAGGGTCTTTGTAGTCGCGCGCCAGCATACACGGCGCAACATCTTCAAACGTCTGGGCAAAGCTGCCCATCGTCACTCCTCCTGCATAAGTACGCATGGCACATTACCCCCCCCCGTACCCATTTGGGCGGGCAGTGTTTGCACCACACCGTTAGGGCTTATTTTCATCCGGCTGTCTTGCGGATGGTTCTCAATTAAAATAGCGTGGCGGTCGGTCGCGGTCAGCGTGAAGCTGGCATCCGTGGCAAGTCCCGCGCCGTTGGGGCCGTTCTCGTCTGACCGCCCGATCATGGAGCCTTGCAGTACCACGCAATTCATAGGTTTACACGCCTGTGACGCGCGGAGGGTCTGTATACCCTTTTGCCAATAGCCGCGCCCGGTTTCGCCAAAGCCCTGCGCCACGGCGGGAATGTTGCCGTGCATTTCAGCCCGCAGGGTGGCGGTTACATCGTGGGTAATATCCATACGGCGCCCGCCTTGATCGTTCAGGCATATGGCGGCGTCGTTGCGTTCGCCCAGCAGGGTGGGGGCGCAGTCATTGGCTATGCCGATACCTCCGGCGCTGGGGCTTGCTTTGTAGGCAAAGCCGAGGACTGCGCCATCAGTGCGGACAGCAGCGGCTCCGGCAGGGGTTTCCCCCGAACAAACGCCCGCCGCAGGATACCCCGGCAAGCCTCTGGGCTTAAAGAGTACATCTCCGGCACATTGTCCTGTAAAATCGCAGACAAGGATGATCCTACGCCTACGCTGGGGCACTCCGTGAAATTGAGCGTCAATGGTTCTGTAGGCAATGCTGCCTCCGCCCACATCGGTGAATTGTCCAGCGGGTGGCCATCCGGCTTTAGGGATAGCAACAACGGGGGCTTTGGGTTCGGTGATTTTGCAGAGTTCGTGGATGACCGTTTGGAAGTCTGCGCCCTTGTTGCTGCTGAATGCGCCGGGGACGTTCTCCCAGACTGCAAAGCGAGGTTGTTTTCCATTTGTCGCGTTCCTCATTTCTTTAATGATCCGCACCGCCTCGCGGAAAAGCCCGGAGCGGCTGCCGTCCAGCCCTGCCTGTTTGCCTGCAACACTTAAATCCTGACAGGGTGAGCCAAAGGTTATAATGTCAACCGGCGCAATGGCCGCGCCGTCTATTTTTGATATGTCACCGAGATGCTTCATTTCTGATCCGCCTCCCACAAATAGCAGTTGATCCGTACAAATTGCCCCAGTTGTGGGGTATGGGCGCAGCCCTTTTTCCGCCCGCAGGTGTTGCAGTCCGGCAGGAGCGATATGCTTATAGAGTGCTGCCGGTGGTCAACCAAACGGCTGACCGATGCCACGGATTCAAACAAAACGGGGAGGGTGCGGTCAATGGCGTAATATAACTCTTTCCGCGCGCCGGGGCTATCCTCCCAGCCGTCCAGCATATAAATAGCATCCGCACCGTCCAGCATGGCTCTGTTAATGGGCCAGTACATTTCATATTCAGGCAGGATGCCAATCTGGGCGGGGTTCAGAACACGCCAGCCCTTTGCCTCCAGTTCGGCGGCTTTAGCGTTGAATTTATCAAAGTTATAGTTTTCAATCCCGGTCATTTTCCCGGCAACGTATACTGTCATGCTGTACCTCCCAGTAAAAATGATTTTGTAGCTTCCAGCGCGCGGCGCTGGGCTGTGGCGTGGTGTTCTGCGCTGATCTCTATGCCTATGTACTGCCTGCCGGTCTGCGCAGCCGCCACAAGGGTGGAGCCGCTGCCCGCAAAGGGTTCAAGGATTAACTGGCCGGGCAGGGTGGTGGCTTCTATGAGTTGGCGCATGAGGTCAACGGGTTTTTCGTTCGGGTGTACAAGCTCTGCGCCGGTCACGCGCTGGCTGCGTATCACGTCCACCGGGCGCTTGCCGGGTAGGAGATACCGCCCCTTTGTCGCAAATATGCAGGTGTCATACCGTGGGGCAAAATTGCCCTTGAGGTCGCCCATGCCGTGAACCTCACGATCCCAGACCAGCACGGACTTGACAACGAAACCGGCGATCTGCATTGCGTCCATGAATACCTGCTGCACATCCCAACGGGAGAAAACCAATGCTCCCCCCCCCCTCCTTGAGTACGCGGTAAGCGTCATACAGCCACCAGATAAACGGGGTTTTGTCGTTGGCGATTTTCGCAAACCGCGCCGTTGGGTCTTTGCTGCGTGGGCGGTTGCTTTGGAAGTCCACGCCATACGGGGGATCGGTGATCACCATGTCCACGCTGTCATCCTGCATTTGCCGCAGGACGGTGAGGCAATCGCCGTGAATAACGGCGCCGGGTTTAATTTCATACATGGCGGGGGCCTCCAATCTCGCGCCGCACACGCGCCCAGAACGCTTGCGGGCGTTCGGTGTCCTGCGGTTCAATGCCTTTCTCTTTCATGCGTTGAAAAGTGGGGGCTAACTTCTCAAGGTAAATGCCTTTTATAATGCTGTGCCCGATCTGAGCCTCTGCCGCCAGAGCCTCCTTAAAAATGGCAGGGTGTAAGCAATAAACCCAATACCAATGCTGCCGCCCAGCTTTGAGGCATCCCGCGCAATTCGCGTGTTTTTGGTTTGCGTATGTACAAGGCCGCTTTATACCTAACTCCTCAATAGCGCGTACTGTGTGGCCATCCTGTGCCAGTGGAAACTCTGCTTTGTATCCCATAGCCGCCAGAATAGACGCACGGCGCTCCATACGATGCCTCTCGGTGCTGTCAAACCCATACACGATCACACAGTCACGATCAGGGAAATTGTCAGCAAGCCATTTATAAAAAGGCAGGGTTTTCAAGTTGTATGTGCATAGTGCCTGACCGGGTTTATACTGAAACCCCTTTTTTGCAAGGGCAATTTTCAAAGGGGTAAGGGTTTCCCAACCGGGCATATTTGCATAGGCAATAGGCAGGCCCAAATGCGCAGCCACCTCGTCTTTGAAGCGTTTAATGTCCGGGTGTTCAACCTCTGGGCTGATGTTGTGATTTAACAAGATAGTATTTTCCGCCCCGTGCCGCCGTACTGTTTCCACGGCTGCCAGTGCGCTGGAATGCCCGCCGCTGTAACAAACGATATATTTCATGGTCATCCCCTCCTCTAATCCTTTTTATAGAACGCGCCGATCCAGCCGTCCGCACCCAGCGGCAGGTCTGGCGCCCACGGTAACGGCTGCGCCATGTGCGCCGCCACGTTTGCGAGGTCTGCATGGGCGGCGGGGCAGTCAATAGCCACCTCGTCATGCACATGGAACACCACGGCATACCCGGCAGCCTCCAGCCGTTCCACTGCGTCCGCCAAGCAATCCCGCGCGATGGCCTGCACACAGTTCTCCACCAGCTTGCCGCCGTAGGTTTCGATCTGCTTCCATTTCTTTGTTGTCTGATCCATACCCATGTACATGATGGAGGGGTTGCCCCATTGGTTAAGCCCCAATGCGGGCTGGGCATAATACAACTTGCGGCCGCTGGGCAGGCGTATGGTTAGGAAGTCCAGCGCGTTGCCGGGGTCAACCTCACGGGACAGCACAAGGTTATACAAGCCCACCGGCGCACCGTCCCGGATAACGGACACGGCGGCCGCCTCCATGCTGTACCACAGATCGCGTATGCGCTTGTTTGCGTCCCGCCAGCGGCTCACGATTTCCGGCAGTTCTTCCTCGGTCAGCCCCATGTCCAACGCGCCCATTTTTATAAGCGCGCCGGTGCTGCCCTGATACCCCAGCGCCAACTCCGCAACCTTGCCGCGCTGCCGCAGGGCATACTCCGGGTTGCCTTTGGTTATACGCTCAAGCGGCACCCCAAACATCTGGGACGCGCTGGCCTCGTATATTTTGCCGTGGGTCTTGAATACTTCCAGCCGCCAATGCTCCCCAGCCAGCCACGATATGACACGGGCCTCAATAGAGGAAAAGTCAGCATCCAGCAGGACGCAGCCGGGGGATGCGGTGAAGCTGGTGCGGATAAGCTGGGAGAGGGTGTCCGGCACACTGCCATACAATGCCCGCAGCGTTTCGGTTTCCCGGCGCTTTACGAGGTCGCGGGCAAGGGGCAGCGGCTCGGTGTACGTCCGGGGCAGGTTCTGCACCTGCACAAGTCGCCCGGCCCATCGTCCCGTGCGGTTGGCGCCGTAGAATTGAAGCAGCCCCCGGCACCGCCCATCGGCGCACACGGCCGCCTCTATCGCGTTATATTTTTTGGTGGAGGTCTTGCCCAGCTCCTGCCGTATTTCAAGCATACGGCGGGCGGTATCGCTTGTAAGGTCGCCGCCAAGCAGCCTGCCCACTGTGTCTTTGCGCAGGTCGGGCAGTTCCTCGTCCAGTTCCTTTTCCAGCCATGCCGATAATTGTTTTAAGCTGTTGGGGTTGTCCAGCCCGGACAGGCGCACAGCCTCCGCCGTAAGATGGAGCCGGGTGCTTTCGCCCATTTGGAGGGCACCGTGTACCATCTCCATATCCACCGCCACGCCGCGCGCGTTGATAATCATATCTGTTTGCCATTGCCGCTCCACCATATCCGGCACAGGGAAATTGGACAGGCGGCGCATGATCTCCATCTCCGTGGTTACGTCACCCATGCAATACTGCCGGAACAACTCCCAGCGGGCGGGGTCGTGGTGCGGGTGGTTGCGGGTGCGGCCGCCATTGGACTTTGAGGGGGAGCAGGGTATGCAGAAATAGCGGATCAGGAAACGGCCGGTTGACAGCTTTTGCTTATCCTCCGGCAAGCCCAGCGCCCGCCCGGTTGCGTCCAGCCCCGCCGTATATCCGCAGTAAAGCCCGTGGAGCATGGTGCAGCGCCATTGGTCAATAGGTAATACCCCCATGAATTTGGACAAGCAGCCCCACTCAAACGCGGCGTTGTAGGCGTGTTTAATGTAGGCGGGATCGGTCAGCGCGGCGGTGAGCCACGGGGGGAGGACTTCACCGCGCGCCAAGTCAATGATCTCCACCGGGGCGCCATCCAAGCTGTACGCAAACAGCAATATTTGAAAGTCCGGGCTTTGTATGTACTTGTGCGCCCCGGCTTTGGCAATCGGCACACTGCTGAATGTTTCAAGGTCTATGCTTAAATGGTGTTGCATGATACATCCTCCCCGTGGTTGATAAAGTGGGGTGCGGCTGATACGCTCAACCGCCCAGAAGCGTAAAACGGGTTTATTGCCACGGCAGCCCGGTGAGGGGATTGATAGGCGATGCCCCGGCGGGTACAGGCGCTGCCGCACCGATCCCGGCAAAGTCCACATCGGCAGACGCGCCGCCAGCCAGCGCCTCGCCCTCGCGTGTTTTCATCACGTTGCCGAGGCCGCAGCCCACGCCCTTTTTACCGGCGTTGAGGTAGCCAAAGAAATTAACGGTCACGCGGGCATACATACCACTGTAAATGTCCTGCGGCGCCAAGTCGGTGCCGATGTTGCTTTGGTGTACCACCTGCGGCTTGTTTTTTGTGCTGGCGGTCATAACCCAGTGGCCTTTGCATTCCGGGCCGTAGGGGGTGCCGTTCTCCCTCACGCCGTCACCGTCATGGAGCGGCTGGGGCAGCACCGGCGGGCGCACGTTGTTCCACAGCTTGCCCTGCGCGTCCTGCGCCGCCGCCTCGATGGACTGCACAATGTCCTGATATGTGGCGGTGTCGGTCTTTGGGATCAGCAGGGTAACGCCGTATTTTGGATCGCCGCCTTGCTGTGCGGCGCGGGGGGTGGTGAGGTTGGCGTAAGACAGCCGCACCTCGCCGGTTAATACTTTCGTGGGGATGTTCTGATACATGGGTAAACCTCCTTAAATTTTGGCTTTTGCGGCCATCTCATTGAATATGGTTTGTAGCTTTTTAGCGCGTTCGTGCTGGGTGGCGGCGGCTTTGGCGTTGCCCTCGGCATACTTTACCCGCTGCCGTGCCTCTATCACCGCCGCTTTTTGTTCCTTTGTGGCAACGCTGCCGAACGTCGCCACGGTGCGGCGCACGTTCTCGGCGGCAAGCCGTTCACCGTCCAGCATCATGCGGCGGGCTTCGTGCTGTTCTTTGGTAGACGCAACCGCCTCCGGCAGCCATTCGCGGATCGTGCCGATGGTCATCTCGTTATCGGGTATGGCATCAAACATGAGCCGCCACAGCTTGCGCACATTTGCCAGCGGCAATTTCAGCAGGCTGTTTACGTCATATATTCTGACGTTGAACGCGCGCCATTTGATAACGATGGGCGTCATTGCTATACTCCTCCAAAGTCTGCGGCTGCGCCGTTGTACGGCGGGCGCTTGTCACTCTCCGGCGCAAGGGCGGGCTTTCCGGGCGGCTTTATAATGTAAGCGCCCACGATTTCAGCGAACGGCCCCGCGCCGATGACCTTTTCAAGCTGCGCCAGCGTTTTGGGTACGGTTTCATACACGATCTCGCGGGGGTGTCCGGCTGTAAGGATTGCCTCCAGCGCCTTGTCCTGATCCGTCCATGCCCGTGTGCTGCGCCCCTCAACGGCTTTCCAGCCGGGGATTGTGCCGCCGTCCAAGCAAGTGGCAAGCGCGTACTCCTTGAGGGAGTTGTACCAGTCCACCAGTGCCTCGCCGCGTTTCAACAGGTCGCCCACCTCGGCATCGGTCAGCAGGGGCGGCTGATTATCAAGCGGCACCGTTCCATCGTTTCTCAGCCGTTCGGCGTTCTCCGCCGTGCCAACCGGGATCGCGTCCTTAAATTCCTCAAGTGCGGAATGCACATCGGCGCGGGCGCGGCATTTGGCTTTTATGCGGCAGAACCGGCACCAGTCACCGGGGATAAATTCACCCAGCCCCATGTGCGCGAGGGCGGCTTTGGGTTTGACGGTGTTCTCGCCCCATGCCAGCAGCTCGTCCACCGTGAGCGTATACCCGCTGTAGCTGTCCAGCCGGGGCTGGTCTATGTAGCAGGTGACACGCTGGATCATGTCGCCGTATATGGGGCGGTAAACCTTGAGGGCGCCCAGCGCGTAAAGCATCATTTGCGGGTTTTCGTGCGAGGACACCGGCACACCCTTACCGTGTTTGTAGTCGGTAATGATAAGCTCATCGCCGCCAATCATTACACAGTCGCAGGTGCCAAACGCCTCCGGCACTATGTCCGATATATCCACCCGCACCTCCAGCGCCACATACGGAGCCTTTTCATACTTCATGTAGTTTTCAAAAAGATGATCCACATAGGTGGTTGCGGTGGTCAGCATCTCGGCTTGATACAGAGGATCGGCTTTCAGCTTTTTCAGCTTGCTGTTATATGTGCGCTGCGGCATGGGGGTGAATTTCTTGCGCGCCACCAATTCACAAACGCTGTGCGCAAGCCGTCCCTCCTCGGCATATTCGCTGGTGCTTTCGGGCATTTCCGCCTCCAGCCGGGGGGCGGGGGTACAGTGCATCCAACGGTCAGCGGCGGAGGGGGACAATACCGCATGGGCGCTCATATCTGCGCCCCCAGCTTGCGCAGCTCGGTGGCGAACGCGCCCAACTGCTCCTGCTTGAGCTGCGTTACGGCTTGCACCCCAAACGTATTAAGCAGCCCCATAAGATCGCCCATTTTGCCAGCGTCAATCAACGCGGCCCCGGCGGTCATGATCTGCTCCCGTGTGTATGCGGGTGCGGCGGCCGTGGGAACGCTGGGCGGCGGAGGGCTTGCAGGTGCGGGGTTAGCCGGAGGGGTTGCAGTGGTTGCAGTGGTTGTAGCGGGAGCCGGGGCAGGGGCCGTAGGTGCAGACGCAACAGGAGATGCAGGCGGCGCAGACATTGGCTCCGGGGATGGGGCCGCCGGTGTAGCCGGTGTTACAGGGGCAGCCGTCTGGGTAGGGTTTACCGGCGCGGGCGGGGCTTGCCTTGTGGCAATGATCGCCTGCATAGCGAGTGCGGCTTCTTCGGGGGTCTGAAATTCAAACTCAATTTTTAGCATCGTGGTTCTTCCTTTCTATCGTTGTTGTATTCCCATATTGTGCGGGCGATTTTGTACACGGCGTAGGGCGGTATTGCCAGAAAAAACATCTCGCCGCCGTAGGCGATATATCCGCGCTGTTCAAAGGCGTAGGCGCGCGCCGCCATATATAGCACAGCCCCCAGAATAGCCACGGCAACAAGCACAATGATGGTGATCGTCAGCCGTTTCTTTTCCCGCCTTTGGGCATCGCGCTGATACATTTTCACAGGTCATCCTCCTCCACGTCCGTGAGGTCTATGTCAATCAGGCTCTCGGACTGTATAATGATTTCTGACACGATCTGCCGGATAGGGAGGCGGCTGCGGTTGTGCAGGCGGCGCACCACTTTCTCAGCCTCCGGGGTTAATCGGATAACGCCCACACAGTCATCCGCTGATCGTGCTTTTAGAACAATGGGTTTCATGGAGTACCTCCTTTGTGTTAGCCCCCGCCCCACAAGGGGGCGGGGGAATCCGATTTAAGCGAAACAGAAGCACAGGGGGGCGCGGATGCTGGTGTTGGAGGCCGAGTGGTAGCTGGCATACCCGTAGTAGCTGACATACGCGCAGTTGGTGGAGTTGCCGCCAACAAATGACCGTGACCAATACCAACACCCATCGCCATCCTCGTCTATACGCAGGCGGTCGTTGCTGGTGGCAAACGCCTCATAGCGCGGGCCGTCCTCGTAGTCAGACCAGATAGCGGAGCCGAACAGTTCACTCTCCGAGGGGATAAACAGGCTGTCAATGGTCTTGAACGCTTCGCCTTTGGAGTTGTGCGTGATCTTTTGTGTGGGGCGGATATGCGGGAGTAGTTCATCGGGCAGGGTGTCAATAAAGTGGTTGTTGAGCCATTTGCGCAGTTCGGTGTCAATCCAGCCACGCTCACACGCGCCGCTGTGCATCCGGCGGGCGGGCAACAGTTCCTTTGCCATAAGGGTGAGCGTGTGGCCGTTGGGGTTCTCGCTGTCCCGGTCATGGTCAAAGCCGATGATCTCCAATTCAAAGCCACCGGCGCTGATGGTGTCATGCAGCTTGAAGTAGTCGCGGGCTTGTCCGCTTTTTATGATCTCGCTGATTTCCGCGAGGGTGCGCTGCGGGGCAATCCCCAAAGCCTTGAGCTGTTCCGGGGTGAGTTCCGTTTTCTTGCCGTTGATGCAAAGATAGCTTTCCATATCATTCATCCTCCGTGTCATCAGGTTCGCTTTCAAAAAGCTCTCGCACAGGTACGCCTAAAGCATCCGCGATCTGCTTTGCCATTTTGGGCTTGCAAGGATCGCCACCCAGATACTTGTATATGACCTGCTTTGATACATTCATCTCGCGGGCAAGATCAATGCCGTTAAACCCACGCTCCGCCATTGCGATCTCGGCGGCTTGTTTGTTCAGTTTCACGTCCGTATCTCCTCTCATAAAAAAGTTGCCAGCAGGGGGCGATCCCTACTGACAACTATTATGAAACTTTGGAGAGTGGCCACTCCCCAAAACATAAAAATATTGACATATCAAACCGTTTTCACTATAATATTAACTGTTATAAAATGAACTCCCCGCCCGTGCGGCAGGCAGGGGCAGAGTATGGGAGGAGGGATAAAGATGTCTGAGATTCGTGTTGGCGAAAACGAAACGTTGGAAAGTGCGCTCAGAAGGTTCAAACGTAAGTGCGCGCGCGCCGGGGTGTTGGCTGAAATCAGAAAACGCGAACATTATGAGAAGCCCAGTGTAAAGAGAAAGAAAAAGGCTGAGGCAGCCAGAAAAAGAAAGCACTAAAATTATAAGAATGAGAAGCGCCGGGGATATTCCCGGTGCTTTTTTTCATTTTTTATGATAAAATACTTGTAGCAAGTGGTGTAAGTGATGGTAGTGAAAACGATGGGGTATCAGATGAAAAAGCTGTTTGCCGTAGTGGGTATGTTGTTGTGTGTTGCGCTTTGCGCCTGTTCCTATTTAGGCCTTACCGCGGAACCGGAACTGGATTCGGATGTGATTTTGGTGGAGGAGGCGGAAAGGATGGCGCAGCCGGTCGATCCGGATTCGCCCGGTTCGCTGCTCTCCTTCCGCTACCGCTTTGGGGAAAACGAAGCGATGTATGACGAGTATGAGATCACAACGCAAGACGATGAAGTATATTTCAGCGCGAACCTTGCGGACGGGACGGAAGCGCAGGGAAATGTGGCGGGCTCGGTATTGGAAGATATCGTTGCGCTGATGAACTATAACGATATATTCGAATGGAACGGGTTTCACGGCGAAAGAGAAACGGGCGGCGGGTACTTTGAAATAACGGCGCAATTCCATAACGGAAAGTTTGACGCGTCCGGCTATGAGGAAAAACCGGAAAATTACCGCCAGGGTCATGCCGCGCTCAAGTACTACATGGAAAAAACGCTTGCGGAAGTTCGGGAGCAGGCGCTGGAAGAGGACGGGGCGGCTGCCTGAGCGAGCTATCCTAAGAGTGGCCTATCAGTGCGGGGTTTTGTGTTAACGTTCAGTGTGCTATGCACCTTTACGCCGGGCGTCTCTCCACTTCCTCTATTTTTCCCCGATCGGCGCGCGGGTGGGCGGTGAAGAATGGATTAGAAAAAACGCGCCTTTCTATTTATGAATTTATTCTATCGCAGGGCAGCGTTTTTTCTCATAGCGGAGCGCCCTTCCTGCCTTATCCATGACGGAGCGCTTGATGAACCGCCCGCACGCGTGACGAGCGGCTCACCAACACCTTTTCCGCGCGCAGCGCGGAAAAGGATGAACCTATCAACATAAAAAGTCTGTACCGCCCGGCGAACCAATATCTACGCTGCCGATTATAATAATTCTCTTTTCACTCACAAAATGTCCACTCCCAGCTACCCTAACCCGCTTGAAAACGCGGCGTAAGCTGGTATAATAAAAAAAAGTATGAAAAAAGGAAGGAACTGTATTTGAGCGGGATTCATATAGATTTTGACAGTATGGAGCAAATGGCGGGCGTGTTTGGCAGCTTTGATGAAAACATCAACCTGCTTTCCGGCCGTCTTTCCGTTTCTGTGCGGGCGGAGCAAAACGGCGTCACAATATCCGGCGAGAAAGCGGCGGTGCAGGCCGCAGCGGATGTGATGGGCGTTTTGAAGGTGATGTACAACAAAAACGAGAATATCAACAGCGATACGGTGAACTACGCGCTTACCATGGTGAAGGACGGGCACCAGGCCGAAGTGAACCAGATGATGAGCGACGTCATTGCCATCACCGCCAAAGGCAAGCAGGTGAAATGCCGGTCTTACGGGCAGAAACAGTATATTCAGGCAATGAAGGACAATACGGTGGTGTTTTGCATCGGGCCGGCCGGGACGGGAAAGACCTACCTTGCGATGGCGATGGCGGTTGTGGCGCTTAAAAACAAGCGCGTGTCGCGTATCGTACTGACGCGCCCGGCTGTGGAAGCGGGGGAAAACCTGGGTTTTTTGCCGGGCGACCTGCAAAACAAAGTAGACCCTTACCTGCGCCCGCTTTACGACGCGCTGTATGACTTTATGGGGGCGGACGCCTACGCGCGGCTTTCCGAAAAAAATGTGATCGAGGTTGCGCCGCTCGCCTACATGCGCGGCAGGACGCTTTCGGACGCGTATTTGATACTGGATGAAGCGCAAAACTGCACGAATGAGCAGATGAAAATGTTCCTGACGCGGTTTGGGGAAGGGGCGAAGGTCGTGGTGACGGGCGATATCACGCAGATCGACCTGCCAAAGGAACGGGCGTCCGGGCTGAAGCGGGCGGTGGACATCTTAAAAGGCGTGGAGGATATCGGCATTGTGCACCTTTCGCACAAGGATGTGGTGCGGCACAAGCTGGTGCAGGATATTGTGAAGGCGTATGACCGGGAGAAAAAGCGTTAGCGTTTTTGTGCCTACGGCACGTAATATGCCTCCAGCGGTTGAGGTAACCTCTGATTAAGGCGGGCAAGAGCGGTGTAGGGCGCGGCTTCCAGACGCGCCGCGTTTGGCATTTATTCTAAGCACGGCGCGTCAAGGATGCCGCGCCCTACACCATCCGTTCATGCTCTTGCCTTTAACGGCGCGGATCGTGTTTATACTGTGCGGACACGTCATTGCGGGCTTGACCCGCAATCCATGTTTAAATCCAGCCAGTTTAAAAGATTGCGGGGCAAGCCCCTAAGAACCCTAACGCAGCGCCAAACCTTTAGAGGAATGCCCTGATAAGGGAGTTTTTAGAACCGCAGGTTCTAAGCCGCCGGAGGCATATAATGCGCCGCAGGCTCCTTGACCAAAGAGGAATGCCCGAACCTCAAAAGGAATACCCGGAAAAAGGCGTGCCCGTTTCGCACTCCAAAGAGGAATACCCAAAAGCAAAAAGCAAGATATTTGCACCATAAACCACCCCCGCACGCTATTTTAAAAACAACAAAACCCGCGCTCATGTTTATCGTTAATTTTCGCGATAAAAAGTATATGGTAAAAAAGTGTGTAACGGTGTATAATGGGTGTATAATTAATATAGTGGACTAATTATGTAAACATAAATAATATAATAAAAAAAGGAGAAAAAAATTATGTTTGATTTTTTCTACAAACTGCGTAACAGGAATAAGAAAAAGGGTTTTACGCTGATTGAGCTGATCATTGTCATCGCCATATTGGCGATCCTCGCGGCGATTCTTGTGCCCAGCATGATCGGGTATCAGCGAGAGGCGCGGACGGCCGTCGCGCAAGCAAACGCGAGGACGGTGTATTCCGCAGCGGCAGCAGCAGAGGCGTTTATGCAGACCAGAGGCGGAGCTGCTGCTGCTATAGCCCTAACGGAAATTTCAACCGCATACGTAGATCCACTTCCGGCTAGTCCATCATTTGCACAGTATGTTGCTAATCTGCTGGGGCAAAATTTCAATGGCTTCATAACAGTTACAGTGGACACAACGGATAACCACATCACAGGCACGACATGGCAAGAAACTGACACTAGTACCACCATTGGTACATACACGCCATAATATACAGTCAAACCGCACAAGAAAGCGTTCGTCGCTTTTCGCACAAACGGCGCGCCCCATAGCCAGAAAAACAAAAACACCCGGCCTTCGTTGGTTGGGTGTTTTTTGCGTTGTCCGGTGAAAGGGTTGTGCGCTTTCTTTTGGGTTTTCCTCTTTTCTTTCGGGTATTCCTTTGGGGTCAAGGTATCCCTGCGGGATGGTTAAAATGCCTCCGGCGGCTCAGGGGCAAGCCCCTAAGAACCCCAACGCAGCGCCAAAACTTTAAAGGAATGCCCTAATAAGGGAGTTTTTAGAACCGTAGGTTCTGAACCGCCGGAGGCATATAATGCGCCGCAGGCTCCTTGACCACAGAGGAATACCCAAAAGTAAATGCAAGATATGGGCTTGTGACGCGAGATGAATGCAGGGTATAATAAAAGTGCAAAGAAAGACAGCAGGAATCACAACAACCCTTGGTTTAAAAAATACCGGAGTGTGGAAACATGAAACAATATATCGCGGCGCTTGACCAGGGAACGACCAGCTCCCGCTGCATCATTTTTGATAAAGACCAGAATATTATTTGCTCACGGCAGAAGGAATTCACGCAGTATTTTCCGCAGGATGGGTGGGTGGAGCACGACCCCGAGGAGATCTATTCCTCGCAGTACGGCGTGTTTATGGAGGCGGCGCAGTTCGCGGGCGTCTCGCTTGGCGATATCGCGGCGATCGGCATCACCAACCAGCGCGAGACGACGGTGGTGTGGGAAAAAGCCACGGGTAAGCCGGTATATAACGCGATCGTGTGGCAGTGCCGGCGAACGGCGGCTATTTGCGAGCAACTGAAAAATGACGGCCTCGGCGCGTATATACAAGAGAGCACCGGCCTTTTGATCGACGCGTATTTTTCCGCGACGAAAGTGAAATGGATACTTGACCATGTGCAGGGGGCGCGGCGGCGCGCGGAAAACGGCGAGCTGCTGTTTGGCACGGTGGATACGTGGCTGCTGTGGAACCTCACCAAAGGGAAATCGCATGTGACGGACAGGACAAATGCCTCGCGCACCATGCTGTACGACATCAATAAGCTTGCGTGGGACAAAGAGATACTGCGCAGGCTGGATATCCCCGAGGCCATGCTGCCGGAGGTGAAAAGCTCCTCGGAGATATATGGATACGCGGAGGTATATGGCAGGCGGATACCCGTTTCGGGCATTGCGGGCGACCAGCAGGCGGCGCTTTTTGGGCAGGCGTGTTTTTCCGCGGGGCAGGCCAAGAACACCTACGGTACCGGCTGTTTTTTATTGATGCACACGGGCGAACGGAGATGCCGCAGCAAAAATGGGCTTATTACTACCATTGCCGCCTCGCCGGAAGGGAAAGTATGCTACGCGCTGGAGGGCAGCGTGTTTATGGGCGGTGCGGTCATACAATGGCTGCGCGACGAACTGCGGCTGATCAGCGACAGCGCGGACAGCGAATACTTTGCGCAGCAGGTGCCGGACAACGGCGGCGTGTATTTGGTACCCGCGTTCACCGGGCTGGGGGCGCCGCATTGGGATATGTACGCGCGGGGCGCTATCGTGGGGCTGCAAAGGGGCTCGGGCGCAAGCCACATCATACGCGCCGCGCTGGAATCCATCGCGTTCCAGTCGCGAGAGGTGCTGCGCGCCATAGAGGCGGATACAAAAATTTCACTGGGGCGGCTCAAGGCGGACGGGGGCGCTTCGGCAAACAATTTCCTGATGCAGTTTCAGGCGGATGTCACAAAAACACCTGTGCTGCGCCCGCGTGTGCGTGAGACGACGGCGCTTGGGGCCGCGTGCCTTGCCGGGCTTGCCGTGGGCCTGTGGAAGGATACGGACGAGATTTCCGAACAGTGGACGCTGGATGAGCGGTTTGAACCGGCAATGCCGGAGGAAAAAAGGGAGAAGCTGATCCAAAACTGGGAAAAGGCGGTGGGGCGGTCGAAGGGGTGGCTGGCGGAATGATGCGGGGGAGATGTAATTACGGCTATCGGAACAAAGAAGATTTTATTAGGTAACCGCTGATTAATACAAGCCGCACATCTTGTGGATGGCAGTTCAACAAGGTTTGCCTATGCCCCGGTCAAGGAAGTGGGATTTGAACGCGCCCCTGCGCTGTTTGTGAAACGGAAACATTTTCCACTGTGGATAGTTATGACACTGCCGCTGGGCGTCAAGGGGGGCAGGGGGATTCGGAATTTCCACCCTTGCGGAAACTGGCTTCCTTCCCCGATTCCGTCATTGCGGGCTTGACCCGCAATCTTTTAAGCCGACTGGATCTAAACATGGATTGCGGGTCAAGCCCGCAATGACGTATCCGCACAGTATAAACACTATCCGCGCCTTTAAAGGAGTTTTTAGAACCGTAGGTTCTGAACCGCCGGAGGCATATAATGCGCCGCAGGCTCCTTGTTCCCGCTTCACTGCGGGCTCGCCACGCCGTGTGAGGCAGCGGCTTGCTCACCTCGCGTTCAGCGAATGCTGCACTCCCTCTATCGCCCACCGGGGCGCGGTCGCTTCGCATTCCACAGAGGAATACCCAAAAGCAAACGTAAGATATTTGCACAATATAAATATATAAATATGAGTTCGTATTTGAACGGACATGCTTAACAGGAACATAGACAAACCTTGTTGAATTACCGCCCACAAAAATTCACAACGACACGCGGCCTGCATTGATCAACAGTTACCTGGAAATACCAAAATTTGCGGAAAACTGTGCCTCTGCCTTGTGAAAAAAAACCTTCTCATGTAGAATGATAGTATCGGCTAAAGAAAGCCGTAAGGGGCCATCGTTTTTATGAAATGAGGAGGTATAGTATTTTGGAAAAGTTTTTTAAACTCAAGGAAAACGGAACCAAACCATCTACCGAGGTCATAGCGGGGCTTACGACGTTTTGCGCAATGTCCTACATCATATTTGTAAATCCGAATGTCCTTTCCGCCACGGGGATGCCGGCGGGCGCGGTGTTTTTGGCGACGATCATCGCGGCCATCGTGGGCACGCTTGTAATGGCGCTTTTTGCCAATGTGCCATACGCGCAGGCGCCGGGTATGGGGCTGAACGCGTTCTTTACGTATACGGTGTGCTTCGCGCTGGGGTTTACCTGGCAGCAGGCGCTCGCAATGGTGTTCATTTGCGGTATTGTAAACATACTGATCACCGTGACGCGGCTCAGGAAAGCCATCATCCGGTCGATCCCCGAATCATTGCAAAACGCGATCGGCGGGGGCATCGGTATTTTTGTGGCGTATATCGGCCTCAAGAACGCCGGGCTGCTTCAGTTTACCGTAGCCGCGAGCGACGGCGCGATCGCTTCCATAAACAATGCGCCTTTTTCTGCGGATGCGGCATATGACAGCGTGTTTTCAGTGATGGGCAACGGGGGTACGGTGCCCGGCTTGGTGACTTTCAACACACCGGCCGTGATACTCGCGATCATCGCCATTGTGCTGACAGTAATATTGCTGGTGCTGAAGGTGAAGGGCGCGATATTGATTGGTATTGTGGCGACGACGGTGCTTGCTATCCCCATGGGCGTGGTGGATGTTTCGGGCGTGAGCATTTCGGCGGAAAGCATCGGGAGCTCTTTTTCCGAGCTTTCACAGACGTTTGGCGCGGCTTTCGGGCCGGAGGGGATGGGGTCGCTGTTTTCCGATTCCTCCAAAATACTGCTGGTGATCATGACGATATTCGCGTTCAGTATATCGGATACGTTTGATACGATTGGCACGTTTATAGGCACGGGCAGGCAGTCGGGCATTTTCTCGGCAGAGGATATGAAGGCGATGGAGCAAAGCCGCGGCTTTAAATCCAAGATGGACAAGGCGCTTTTTGCGGACGCGGTCGCGACGTCTGTGGGTGCGGTGGTGGGTACGTCCAACACGACGACCTATGTGGAAAGCGCGGCGGGTATCGGCGCGGGCGGGCGGACAGGCCTTACCAGTGTGGTGACGGCCATCGCTTTTGCCGCGTGCATGTTCCTTGCGCCCGTTATGGGTATTGTACCTGCGCAGGCGACCGCCCCGGCGCTCATTGCCGTGGGTATCATGATGCTGTCCGCGTTTAAGGAGATCAAGTGGGCGGACCTTGCCGAGGCGATCCCGGCGTTCTTTGCGGGCATCTTTATGGCGCTGTGTTACAGTATCAGCTATGGGATCGCGGCCGGGTTCCTTTTCTACTGCATCATAAAGATCGTGCGGGGGCGCGCGCGGGAGCTGCACCCGATTTTAGTCGTGTCTACCGTGTTGTTTGTGATCAACTTTGTGATATTGGCGGTTATATAAGCATGGGTGTATAAGCAGTTGTTCATGCCGTCGCCTTCAAAGCGGCTTGGCAAATGACAGCCGATCATCAAGTTGCTCTAAAGCGGGTTCGTATCTCTAAATCCTAGACATATCTGTCCAAATACGAACCCGTATTTTATTGTGCAAATGTCTTTTATTTGCTTTTGGGTATACCTCCCTGTGGTCAAATGCGCCGCAGGCTTCTTGACCACAGAGGAATACCCGGATAATGGCGCTTCGAAGCAATTCTATCGGGCTTAGTGTCCAGGTTGAAGAAGTTTTTCCGGGCTTAGTAGCCGGATGAAATTAAAAACACAGCCAAGATTTGAAAAAATCGTAAAATTGCTTTATACTAATTATATTAATGAAGCATTGACCACGCCCAATGAAGTCGGGCGTATACGGCGCAACCCAAAAGGGGCACAGATGGCGAATTATACAAAGGAACGGAAAAGAAAAGCGGCGCTCAACCTGCTGATGGGGGTGGGCACGGTCGTGGTATGTATCATTACCGCGGTGGTTTCTGTTATGCCGCAAACGTATGACGATATCGCGCAGGGCAAAATATCCCCGGAGACGATTACCGCGCCGTATGATTTTGTGGACAAAGCGGGAACACAACGTAAAATAGACGCGGCGGTTGCGGCGGTTGAAGACATTTATGTGAAAAGCGACGAGCGGACGAATGACAGCATACAGAAACTGTCCGAAGATTTTGCCGCGTTTGAGCGGGCGCGCGCCTTTGGCGAAAGTGTTTTTACAGACACGGAGGAAGCAAAGCGCCAGGCGGCGCAGGACGAGATAGACGAAGAACAGCGGCGGCAGGAGGAAGCCGCGCGGGCAAGCGCGAGTGCGAGTGCGG
>QMCD01000203.1_pt1 | contig 42459 bp, 30 predicted proteins | sample 1821841 | NCBI WGS metagenome assembly QMCD01 (sample SAMN01991225, study PRJNA193472) | Termite gut metagenome, whole genome shotgun sequencing project. | isolation source: worker | host: Macrotermes natalensis
GGCTCGGCGAGCGACCTTGCGGCATTCGACAGTTACCGGCTGGCGGCCCACATCGCGCAGTTTCCGCTGCCGGTCGCAACGGGCATCGGCCACGACAAGGATCGCAGCGTTGCGGATATGGTTGCGGCTGTGGAGTTGAAGACCCCGACGGCTGTGGCTGTGTGGTTGGGCGAGGGGCTGGAGGATTTCGCGGCGCTGCTGGAGGAACTTTCGGAGGAGGTGACCACGGAGGCTTGGGGCGTTTTGGAGCAGGCGTCGGCGCGGCTGGAACGTGCTGCGCGGATGGTTTCTGCTGGGGCGGTGGAGATGACGCGACGGATGGAGATGCGGCTGGAGCGGCTTTCGGGCGAGGTTGCGCGACGCTCGGGCGAACGACTACTACGCGAGGGACACCGACTGACGAACTACTCGGCTTTCTTTGCCGAGCGACCTGGGCTGGTCCTGGCTCGCGCGGCGGAACGGTTGGCGGGCTTCGAGCGGGCGGTGGCGCTTCAGCGGCCTGAAAACATTCTGGCTCTGGGGTTTGCGATCGTGCGCTCGGATGGCCGCGCGGTTCTCGACTCCGCAACGCTCCCCACCGTAGCCGAGCTCGAAATAACACTCTACAAGGGAAAAATCAAGGCGAAATATGGAAAAACAACCTAAAAACTACGGCGAGGCGATCGCCGAGGTCGAACGGATACTGGCGCGGTTCGGCGACGGGACGCTCGATGTGGACGCACTGGCGGCGCAGGTCAAACGTGCCACGGAGCTGATCGCGTGGTGCAAGGGCCGGCTGGCAAAGGCGGAGAACGACCTGAACGAAGTACTCGGCGGGGATGATTAAGTTCATTCTGAACGTCTTTCCGCGCGGACTTTTACAACGTATGGCGGGTTGGGCCGTGCCGTTGCTCGGGTTCTTTTGGTCCGTCGGGCGCGGGAAGGCTGGCTCGGGCCGGGGCGTCGAGTGCCCGCTGTGCGGGGGGCGTTACCGGCGTTTTATGCCTTACGGCTACGTGCAGACGCGGCGAAATGCGTTGTGCCCGAGGTGTTTGGCGTTGGAACGACACCGGATGCTGTGGCTGTGGCTGGAGCGGGAAACAGGCCTGCTGGAGGGGGAAACCGCCCCGTCGGAGAGCACGCCGAAGCTGCTACACATCGCCCCAGAAGCCTGCCTGCAAAAGAGATTCGAGAAGCTCCTGCCGCCCGAGAACTACGTCACAGTCGACCTTGAGAGCCCGCTGGCAAAGGTTCACGCGGACGTGCAGGCGCTCCCGTTCGCCGACGGGGAGTTCGACGTTGTGATGTGCAACCACGTGTTGGAGCACGTGGCGGACGACGCGGCGGCGATGCGCGAATTGCGGCGCGTCACGCGGCCCGGTGGCTGGGGAGTTTTGCTATCGCCAGTCGAGCCGGCCCGCGCGAAGACCTATGAGGACGACACGGTGACCGACCCGGCTGAGAGGACAAAAATTTTCGGCCAATACGACCACCGGCGCATCTATGGCCGCGACTACGCCGACCGACTGCGCACCGCCGGTTGGAATGTCGAAGAAATTGATTATCTTGCACTCCTCACCCCCGCCGAGCGCCGGCGCTACGGGCTGGAGAGACCTGAAACTATATACATTGTAAGATGCTGAACGTAAACCTGATAAAGATCTACGAACGGAGTTTTCGCGACAACCACGCCGAGGCTGCCCTGACCGACTATTTCAAGAAGGAGACATTCTCGTACCTGGAAATGGCGAGAGAGATTGCCCGCCTGCATCTGCTCTTCGAGCGGGCCAGACTCGCCCACGGAGATAAGGTCGCGCTGGTAGGCAGGGCAAACCCGCGGTGGTGCATAACCTACCTCGCGACCATCACCTACGGCGCTACCATCGTCCCCATCCTGCAAGACTTCAACAGCAACGACATCATCCACATTATCAATCACTCCGAGAGCCGCTTGCTGTTCGTGGGCGACTCGTACTGGGACGCTATCGAGCCCGAACAGGTCGAGCGCATCGAGGCTGTTTTCTCGCTCACCGACCTGCACTGCGTCTACGAGCGGGACGGCCACGCATTGTCGAAGTTCCAGAAGGAGTCGTCGAAGCACTTCGCAAAGCGCTACCCGAAGGGATTCGCACCCAAAGATATAGACTACCCCAAGGTACCCAACGACTCGGTTGCGCTGCTGAACTACACCTCCGGCACGACAGGTTACAGCAAGGGGGTGATGCTGACGGTCAATAATCTGACCGCCAACGTCCAGTTCGCCATCGACGAAACGATCTTCCACCGGGGCGACCGCGTGTTGTCGTTCCTGCCTCTGGCCCACGCTTACGGTTGCGCGTTCGACTTCCTGAGCCCCATCGCCGAGGGGTGCCACATCACGCTGCTGGGCCGGATCCCCGCCCCGAAAATCCTGATGGAAGCGATGGCCGAGGTGAAACCCCACCTGATCTGTTGCGTGCCGTTGATTCTGGAGAAAGTCTACCGCAAGCAGGTGGCTCCGCTGTTGGAGAAGGGGGCGATGCGGTGGGCGGTGAAGATCCCTCTGTTGGACAAGGCGATATACTCTACCATCCGTAAGAAACTGATCGACGCTTTCGGCGGCGCGGTGGAGCAGTTCATCGTCGGCGGCGCGAGCCTTAGCCCCGACACCGAGGAGTTCCTGATGCGGATAAAGTTCCCCATCACGGTTGGCTACGGGATGACTGAAACGGCCCCTCTGGTGAGCTACACCTACTGGACCGATTTCAAGCCCGGCTCGGTTGGCGCGTATCTCAAAAACTACCTCCAGGTGCGCATCGACTCGCCCGACCCACAGCACGTTGCGGGTGAGATAATCGTCCGGGGCGAGAACGTGATGAAGGGCTACTACAAGAACGAAGCCGCCACTCGTGAGGTGTTGCGCAACGGGGAGCTCCACACGGGCGATATCGGTACGATGGATCCCGACGGAACACTCTACATTCGCGGCCGCAGCAAGACTATGATCCTCTCGCCCAACGGCCAAAACATCTACCCGGAGGAGATCGAGGCCAAGTTGAACAACCTCTACCTTGTGATGGAGTCGTTGGTTGTCGAGCGCGAGGGTCGACTGGTGGCATTGGTCTATCCCGACTACGAGACCGCCCAGACCGAGGGTGTACCCGACGAGGCAATTCCCGAGATTATGGAGCGTAACCTTGCGGAGCTCAACGGATTGGTTGCTCCGTTCGAGCGCGTGGGCAGTATCGTGATCTACCCCACCGAGTTCGAAAAAACCCCCAAGAAAAGCATCCGGCGGTATTTGTATCAGCTGTAAGGCGGCTGGTCAGAAGCCGTTTATCTCTCTGTCAAGGGCAGGAACGCGGTCGGCCAGCCAGCGCTTCAGGGCGGCTACCTCCTCGGCGTGATCCTTTCTGCTCTGGGGCCAGCTCTCGTTGTTTCGCGCGGCCGAACCGGCGATTCTTGCCGCCAACTCGTCAATGAACGGCCCCAAGTCCATCGCCCCACTCTGTTTCAGTTTGTTCCAGCGCGCCTTGTAGCGTTTGCAAAACTCCGGATCGTCGAAAAACCGCGTCAGAAAACCTATCCCGTCAAGGTTCTCCTCGTCGCGATGTGGGCCGTAGAGCGCCGTCAGGGTCTTGGGCCGAAAGTAGTCGAACGAGTTGTCAGCCGCATAGCCGAAGCTCCAGTCGTAGTCCCACATCGGACCGAGAGATAGTCGCGAGTCGGCGTTGCTGCGATACATAAAGAAGCTCTTGGGTTGGCCGATGTCGGGATTGCGCACCAACTCCGTGGCCAGCATATAGTTGATGAACGACTCTTCGTCCACGTGGTCACCCCAGCGGCCCTTCGCGAACGAAGCCTCCAACGCATCGAGAGCCTGTTTCGCCGCCTCGGCGGCTTGGGCTGTCTCGGGATCTTTCACCATCACGGGTTGGTTGTAAATCGTCGTTCGAAACTTCGGCTCGTCGTCCCAATATTTGTCCAGTTCTATGAGGAACCCGCCCGCGTCTTCGTCTATCTCAACACGCCCGTCGCCCGCCTCGACCTGCTCGGTGAGTTGATAAAGTCCTCTGTACGTGCCGTTCATCCACAGCTCCACGAAGCGGGAGTTGTTCACGTGGGCCACACCGAACCGCCGCCCGATCTCGAACGCCACCTCGTTCATAATCAGCGTCGGATCTTGCCAATTCGCCAACAGAACCCAACTTTTCGCGGCCGCCAGACCCATCACCGCGCGCTTGTCGTCGAACTTGATACGCCAGGGTTTCTTGGGTTTTCCCCACGTCGTGTTGCCTCGCCCGCGAATGCCCACCTCGGAGACAAAATCGTTCTCCGGTTCGTCCGGATCGGCCAGCGAGATGGTCGCCGCGTAATACTCGTCTGTTTGCTGGGTGATCTCCACCCCACCCTCGATGTCGATGTGCACGACGGGGAGTTCCGACGCAGTCGGAGGTGGCGATGGCGGCTCTTCGGTAGTGTTGGAGCAGCCGACAAACATCGACACGGAAAACAGAACGGCAATGCCGCGAAGACAGATCTCTTTCATAATCACCCTCACAACGCCGCCTGTCCGGTTTTATTGCTCTTACGAACGAAGTATCTTGTCGATTTCGGCCCTCTCGTCGGCGGTGAAGTGCGGCGAGCGGAGGGCGCGGAGGTTGTCGCGAAGCTGCCCCACAGACGAAGCGCCGATCAAAACCGAAGTCACGCGCGGATCCTTCAACAACCATCCCAGAGCCATCTCGGCAAGTGTCTGACCACGGCGCGCGGCGATCTCGTTCAACGCGGCGATCTGGTTCAGGCGCTCCGGCGTTAGTTCGCTCTCTTTGAGGAAACCGCTCGGCTTGGCGGCACGAGAATCGGCCGGGATACCGTGTAAATACCTGTCCGTCAACATCCCCTGAGCCAGCGGTGAAAAGGCAATCAGCCCTACTCCCTCGCGACCCAACGTATCCACCAGCCCATCCTCGACCCACCGCACGAACATCGAGTACTTCGCCTGATGTATCAGACAGGGCGTGCCGTTGCGGCGCAGAATCTCAATCGCCGCGCGCGATTGCTCGTCGTCGTAGTTCGAAATCCCCACATACAGAGCCTTCCCCTGCCGCACGGCGTCGGACAGCGCCCCCATCGTCTCCTCGAGCGGCGTATCGGGGTCGGGTCGGTGAGAGTAGAAGATGTCCAAATACTCCAACCCCATCCGGCGCAGGCTTTGATCGAGGCTGGCCATCAGGTTCTTGCGCGAGCCCCACTCGCCATACGGCCCATCCCACATCAGGTAACCCGCCTTGGTCGAGATGATCAACTCGTCGCGGTGCGGGGCGAGGTTTTCGCGCAGTATTCGCCCGAAATTGGTCTCGGCCGAGCCCGGCACCGGGCCGTAATTGTTAGCCAGATCGAAGTGAGTGATTCCCGCGTCGAAAGCCTCCAGTGCGATTGCAGAGTAGTTTTCATAGCGGTCGATGCTGCCGAAGTTGTGCCACAGTCCGAGCGACACCTCGGGCAGGCGGATTCCGCTCGCGCCACAGCGGCGGTACTCCATTTTCGAATAGCGGTCGGGCGCGGCTTCATACCGGTCCGCAGCCGCCGAGTAATTCTTTTCCATACGACAAATATACAAAAAAGGCGCCCGATGTGGACGCCTTTCTCGAAAAATAGAAAAATTTACAGGGCCGGGCCGGCGGGTATCAGCGCCTTGCCTTCCGGCGTGTCGGTGTACTGCTCGAAGTTCTTGATGTACTTGGCAGCCAGCGAACGAGCTTTCTCCTCCCAAACCTTAACGTCGCTGTATGTCTGACGCGGATCCAGAATGCCTTCCGAAACGTTATTCAGCTTCGTAGGTACAGTCAGGTTCAGAATGGGGATATGCGTTGTGGGCGCCTTTTCGATCGAGCCGTCGATGATGGCGTCGATGATCGCACGGGTGTCCTTGATGCTGATGCGCTTGCCGGTTCCGTTCCAGCCGGTGTTCACCAGATATGCTTTTGCTCCGTGCTCATTCATCTTCTTGGAGAGGGTGCTCGCATACACCGTAGGATGGAGCGTCAGGAACGCCTCTCCGAACGCGGGCGAGAACGAAGGAACGGGCTCGGTGATACCGCGTTCCGTACCAGCCAACTTCGAGGTGTAACCGCACAGGAAGTGATACTGCGCCTGAGCGTCGTCGAGGATCGAAACCGGAGGCAACACGCCGAAAGCGTCCGCCGACAGGTAGATGATCTTGCTGGCGTGACCCGCCTTCGAGGGCAACACGATCTTGTTGATGAAGTAGATAGGATAGCTCACACGGGTATTTTCCGTGACCGACCCATCCGCGTAGTCGGGCGTTCCGTCGGCCTTGATGACCACGTTCTCCAACAGTGCGTCGCGGCGGATAGCCCTCCAGATGTCGGGTTCGTTTTCCGCCGAGAGATTAATCGTCTTTGCGTAGCATCCGCCCTCGTAGTTGAACACACCGTTGTTGTCCCATCCGTGCTCGTCGTCACCGATCAGATAGCGTTTCGGATCCGCCGAAAGGGTCGTCTTGCCCGTGCCGCTCAGGCCGAAGAAGACAGCCACATCGCCTTTTTCACCCACATTGGCCGAGCAGTGCATCGAAGCCATTCCCTTGAGGGGCAGGTAGTAGTTCATCATCGCGAACATACCCTTCTTCATTTCGCCGCCATACCACGTTCCGCCGATGATCTGCACTTTTTCGGTCAGGTTGAACATCACAAAGACTTCAGAATTAAGTCCCTGTTCTTTCCAGTTGGGGTTTGTGGTCTTGCTGCCGTTCATCACCACGAAGTCGGGCTCGCCGTAGTTTTCCAGCTCGTAATGGCTCGGGCGGATGAACATATTGGTCACGAAGTGGGCCTGCCACGCCACCTCCATAATGAAGCGCACCTTCATCCTCGTGTCGGCGTTTGTTCCGCAGAACGTGTCCACTACATACAATTTCTTGTTGCTGAGTTCTTTTTGCACCAGCGCCTTGCAGTGGTTGTACACTTCTGGGGAGACGGGCTTGTTGATCGTACCGTCCCACCAGATGTGTTGATCGCTGGTTGCGTCCTTAACTATATAGCGGTCTTTGGGCGAGCGTCCGGTGAAGATTCCTGTCTTTACGGCGACAGCGCCTGTGGATGTTTCCACGCCCTTTTCGAATCCTTCGTTCTTTGGGTTTGTTTCGTCGCGGTAGAGTTGTTCGTAGGAGGGGTTGTGCACTATCTCCACGGCCCCGGAAATTCCGTACTTGGTTAAATCGATTTTTGCCATAATTGTTTGTTTGTTATTATAATATGATTACCTTTGTCTATCGGTACGGGCAAAGGTACGAAACGTTTTTGAAAACAGAAAAAAAAGGCTCGAAAAAGGAAAAAAGAGCCCGAAAGTGTTTTGTTATGAAAAAAGTTTGTATATTTGCCGCCATAAAGTGGCCCCAAACCAGATTTGTCGGTGGGTGGCTTTGTTTTGAGGACACAAACTAAAATAATAATAAACAACTAAGTATCAATTTAATTTAATTCCTAATTTTTAATGAGTATGAAAAATTTGTTTAAGTTTTTGCTCCTTGGAGCATTTACGTTTTCGCTCGCTGTCGGCTTCGTAGGCTGTAAGAACTACGACGACGATATCGACAAGATCTGCAAGCGACTGGATCTTATCGATGCAAGCATCGAGGATCTTCAGGATCAGATTGATGACATCACCATCGGCGCAGACGTTTATGTTAAGAGTGCAGCTGTCGTCAATGGAAAGTTGATTTTGACCCTCACCGACAACACCACAGTAGAAGTCACTCTTCCTGTCCCTGTAGGTGGCGACGCTCCTTATGTTGTTGAAAATCCTGACGGCTCGTTCACACTTTTTATTCTTGATGAGGATGGTGAAGAACAAGAAGTCCTCCTCGCCGGAGAATCTTCTGGTCTGACCGAAATCAAGATTTTGGGTTGGACTTCCGGATACCTCAGCAAGGACGGCTCACAGGCCATCTCGTTGAATGGAGGTGACAACACCGACAAAGTAGACGCCGATGCTTGGGGTGGCACACCTGCCAACGCCGGTGCAATTATGAACCTCAACGGCCTCAACGTCAACTACGCAGGTATCGAGAAGTTCAAGGTTAACGGTGGTGGCAGTGCGCTTACGACCACTTTGAACGATCCTACCGGGGAGTCGACTACGACTGCAGCTGGTGACGCTACTCCCAATGCTTGGGGCGGTGGTGCAAAACCTCTTGCTGCCAATATGGTTCTCAACACCCTCTCGGCCGAAGGTAAGGGTCTCGTTATCCGGGTATTCCCCGCCAACAATCCCATCTCTTCGACAACTTTCACGTTGGTAAGCAACACTGGTTCGGTTCTGCCTATCAAGTTCGGCACTCCCATCCGCCTCGTCGGTTCGTATACAACTCGTGCCGATTATGACGGAGGTGCTTTGTATTTCCTCCCGGGAGACTACACTATGACTCCGTACAAGCCAGCTACCGCTTTCAAGGAATATACCGACTTCTTCGGTACGTTCACATCCGCAGCATACAATGCTGCAGGTGCCGATACTGGCCCCCTCTACGCTCTTAGCGCTAATGGTGTTGCTGTTTCTGATTTCTCTACTTTCACTGCGACTGCAACTCCTATTACCTCTACCATCGAGCGTAAGGTAGAAAATCTTGCCACAACCGGTACTCCGGAGGAAAAGCTCGTTACAACTGCCGCTACCATCAATGGTACACCTACCCAGGTTTACAACGCGAAGGTAAATGTTCAGTATGCTGCTGAATTTGTTCCCGCAGCAGCTACTGCCGTAACCAACAATGATGCCGTTGTAGACTATCGTTTCGACTATGTCGATCCGACCAACTTCACCGCTGGTAAGTTCGGTGTTTCGTTTGCCGATGGCAACACCAAATTCACGGTTACCCGTCTTCCTGACGACCTTACTCTCGCAACGTTCCAGTTGCTTGTTTCCAAGCTGAGTGTCAAGGGTGAAATCTACAAGGAAATCATCACTATCCGTCCTGTTCGCGAAGGTCTTCTTACTCCGCTTCCTGTTCAGGCGCTTGTTCTTTCCGACCGTGATACCAAGGCAACTAACGCTACTGCACTGTTGAGTGGTGAAAAGAATGTCGTTATTGATCTCCAGCCGATGTTCAACCAACTCGCACAGTACACTTCAGACAACACCAACCTTGCTGAACGTTGGCAGACTTCTGACTATGGTGCTCACACCTATGCAATCTCTAACGTAACTATCGACGGTGTTGCCTTCCCGAAAGGTTCTGTGGCTGACAGCAAAACTGCCGCTACTGCTTGGATCACCGCTTTGGGCAACGCCGGTGGTAACTTCCAGGGTGCAACTAAGGCCGACGGTTCGGATGCGTTCAACCTCGATGGCGCTACTAACAAAGCTTTCACTTCTAAGTATTTGGTAGTTACTCCGGTTTACGCTACTGCTGACAATTCTCAGGACACTTGGGGCGGTGCAGCTGATGATGCTGACTCTAATCCCGACCCGGCTTACACTATCGGTGCAACGTACGCCATCACTCTGGACTTCTTCGACAGGGACGGTGACTACATCAACAGTATCGTTTACAGCTTCATCCCGACCATTCCTTCGCTGGTTGATATGCTCGAAAAGCAGCCTGCGTTCTGGAATACAGATCAGACTGTATTGAATGCTTACTATCGTCAGCCTGCAACTTGGGCCGCCACTGGTATGTCGACTCGTTATGACATCGCTCAGGGTTCGTATGGTGCTATCGGCGTCGGCGATACCGGCACGGGTGTAACAAACGGTGATATCGCCGCTACAACTGCTGGTAAGCGAGGTGGTGACGGTGGTTTCGTGAAAGTCGGTGGTGTAGACACTGATACCGAATGGGCAACTATCAAGTTCAACATCGATCCTGAATTCGAGATCGACGGCGTTGCCGCAGTTGCTACAGTTACAGGTACACCACCTACTCCTGCTACCGCTTCAGTTGAGTATGCTTTGACTGTTGCCGAAGACGCAACCGGCTATAACAGGATTTTCGAACTCTACTACCAGAACGACGCTGCTAACGCCGCTCAAAAGGCTAAAGCTGTAAAGGGCGATGGTACGACTTCCGAAATGCCTGACGGTACTAAAGATGCCTATGGTGTGGAACTTCCTGTCCAGCTGGCCAACACTCTCTATCTTGATGTTTATCCATTCGACGAAGACGACTACACTGCCGCTGCGTTCAGTATCAAGATTATGAGTGCTCTGTATGAAGGTTCGCTCGAACCTGCCGAAGATGCACCCGAAATCATTATGCCTGCTGCTTCAATCGGTGAGACCAAGCAACTTGATCACACAATGATTAAGGGTAAAAACTACAACGACGAAGAGTACAACCTCTTCACATCAGCACCTTATGTTGATGGTAGTACCCTTCTGGCTACCTACGATTACACCTACGTGCGTTCGGTTGCTTTCCGCGTTCCTACAAAGTGGACTAACATCTACTCTATCATTGGTGGTGGTACTGTTGCCGCTACCGACGGAGGAAACGATTGGGTAACTGAAATTAAACCGACTGAACCCACCACTGCTAGCGATCCTGACAACTGGGGCTATCTCGAAATCAGGTCTGGTGAAATCTCGAAGACCGAGCACGCTACCATCGAAGTTAGGGTTATCGACCGCTTTGGTAAGGTTAAGCAGGATGAAGTAAACATCCAGATTACTCACAAGTAATTTCAGATTAACTTCCTATCACGAAGAGCGGCTCCCTTAGGGGGGCCGCTCTTTTGTTGTTGGGTGGGTAGCGAGAAAATTTTTCGCCTACCCTCTTGACAACGCCTCGGTTAAGTGTTATATTTGCGCCGAACCCGAAACCCAACTAAAAATGAAAACCAAGAAAGTAGCGATATGCCTGGAATCTACGCCCATATCCCCCTCTGCGCTTCGAGATGCTCTTACTGCGACTTCTTCTCGTTCGTGGCCCCCGAGCGACGGAACCTATCAATGGTTGACGGAGTTACCTCCGGGCACGACGCTCGGCGGAGGTCGCCATTCGTTCACAATCACGGTGCCGGACGACCCCGATCCGTCGCCGATCACGACTATGCCGGTGATGTAGTCGCGGCACTCAAACGCGAACTGACTGCCCGCCGCGGCCAACCCCCCTCCTCCGATTTCCTTCGCGGCGCACCCGTTACCTCTATATATATCGGTGGCGGCACCCCTTCCCTGCTCCGCCCCGTGCTGCTCCAGAGCCTGCTCGACCACACGGCCAGCTTGTGGGATTGCTCCGGCATCAAAGAAATCACCCTCGAAGCCAACCCCGAAGACCTCACCGACGACTATCTGGAAGCCCTCGCCCGCACCGACTTCACTCGCTTGAGCATCGGTATCCAGAGTTTCGACGACGGCCTGCTCCGCCTGATGAACCGCCGCCACACCGCCGCCCGTGCCCACCAAGCCGTCCGCGCCGCACAAAACATCGGCGCCCAAAGCTTCGGCAAGAACATCTCCATCGACCTGATCTGGGGTATCCCCGGTATGACTATGGCTCAATGGGAACACACTCTTGATGAGGCTCTTGACCTCGGCGTTCAGCACATTTCCGCCTACCACCTCACCATCGAGCCCGGCACCCCCTTCGGCAAAATGGCTGCGGCGAGCCAGGGCAACGATTCGTCGTCGGCGTTCCGACCCATCCCCGAATCTGAAACCGAGCGCCAGTACGAGCTTCTGCGCCGCAAACTGCAAGAGGGCGGATTCGAACACTACGAGATCTCCAATTGGGCGCTCCCAAATCACAGGGCCGTTCACAACAGCGCCTACTGGGACGGTTCTCCCTACCTCGGCGTCGGCCCGAGCGCCCACTCGTTCGACGGCCACAGGCGCCGCGAATGGGTCACCCCCGACCTCGAAAAATACCTGACCAAAGGCCCAAGCTACGGCGGTGAAACACTTACCGACAGCCAGTTACGCAACGAGCGCCTGATGACCGGCCTGCGCCGCGCAGAAGGCATCCTCGCCAGCACCCTCACCCCCCGCCAAGCCGACCTCGCCAACGACCTCATCCGACAAGGCCTGCTCACCCAAACCGCCGCCCATACCAAAACCCAAGCCGCCAAAAAAATCTCCATTCCCGCCGAGAAATTCCTTCTGGCCGATTACATAATCGGTTCTCTGTTCGAGTGATTCTGGTTAAGTTTCGCTATCTTTGCGACTTGGAATCTAAACGAACGAAATCAATGGGAAAGACAAAACATAGCGCCCTCGGTGGCGTAGACCGCCTTTTCGAGGTGAGTTGGGAAGTGTGTAACAAAGTGGGCGGTATCCACACCGTCGTTGCGACCAAAGCCCTGACGGTTGGCAAAGTCCTGGGTGACAATTATATTCTCATCGGGCCCGACATCCACCGCGAGGGTGATAACCCCGAGTTTGCCGAGGACTCGGCTTTGCTCAAGGAGTGGCGCCAGTCGATGTACCGCCAGGGGATCCGTATCAAGGTTGGTCGTTGGCGTATCGAGGGTTCGCCCGTTGTCGTGTTGGTGGACTTCACTTCGTTGTTCGCTAAGAAGGACGAGGTTTTGAAGTTCCTGTGGGAGAGTTACAAGGTGGACAGTATCACTGGCGGTTGGGACTACATCGAGCCCGTCCTGTTCGGCCACGCTGCCGGACTTGTGATCGAGAGCTTCGTTGCTGCTTTCGGACGCCCGGGCGACACAATCGCTGCTCACTTCCACGAATGGATGACCTCGTCCGGGGGCCTCTACCTTCGTAAACACGCTCCTCGCGTCGCAACCGTCTTCACCACCCACGCTACCGTTATGGGGCGTTCTCTGGCTGGTAACGGTTACCCGTTGTACAGTGATCTGGAGAATTTCAACGCCGACGAGATGGCCCGCCGGTTCAACGTGATGGCGAAACACTCTCTGGAAAAGACCGCTGCCCAATTCAGCGACGCTTTCCTGACCGTTAGCGACATCACCGCTGCCGAATGCCGCCACCTTCTCGGCCGGCCTGTCGATCTGGTTACTCCGAACGGCTTCGAGGACGACTTCGTTTGGCAGGGCGAGGAGTTCGAGACTAAGCGCCAAACCGCTCGCTCGAAGATGATCTCCGTTGCCGAAACTCTCTGGGGCCACAAGTTCGCTAAAGATCCTCTGATCGTCGGTACGAGCGGTCGTTACGAGTATAAGAATAAAGGGCTGGACGTGTTCCTCGAGTCGCTCAAGAAACTGGCTGCCCAGCACCGCGACCGCGAGATCCTCGCCTATATCACCGTTCCGGCCGGTAACGACGGGCCTCGCCACGACTTGGCCAACCCCGGCGGCGGGCCTCGTTACACGACCCACTACTTGTCGAACCCCGACTGGGATCCGATTGTTCGTTCGATGAGTGACAGTATCCTCACCGCTGCCGAGAGTAGCGTCAAGGTCGTCTTCGTGCCCACATACCTCGACGGGGCTGACGGCGTTTTCAACCTCCACTACTACGAGTTGTTGGTCGGTATGGACCTCACCGTCTACGCTTCTTACTACGAGCCTTGGGGTTACACTCCTCTGGAAAGTATCGCTTTCTCTGTTCCTACCCTCACCACTACTCTTGCCGGATTCGGCGCTTGGGCCCGCGGCGAAGACCCTGCCAGCGACGGCGTGAAAGTCGTCGAGCGCACCGATGACAACGAGGCCGAGGCTGCAACCGAGATAGCTTCCCTGATCGACGAGTTCGCTGCCAAGAACCCCTCTCTGGTTGAAAAGGCCCGCACCGACGCCCGCTCGCTCGCTGAGAAAGCCGAATGGGAGAAGTTCATAGCCTATTATAAGAAGGGTTACAAAGCTGCTGCCGAGGCTGCCGCTGCTCGCCTCAACCGCGACGACTTCGCCGACTCCGTTCCCGAGCCTCAACAGGTCAGCGTCCACACTCCCTGGAACACCAACGCTCCGGAGTGGAAGCGCCTGATGATCGAGAAGAACCTTCCTCCTCGCCTTCGCGCCCTCGAAGCCATTTCGCGTAACTTGTGGTGGTCTTGGACTCTCGACGCCCACGAGTTGTTCGGCTACATCGACTCCAAGATGTGGTTGGAGACCGACCGTAACCCCATCGCTATGCTCGACCGCCTTTCTCAGGCGCGCCTCGTCGAGCTCGAAAAGGACGATGAGTTCCTCCGTAAGCTGGACGCCACGAGCGCAGCTTTGGAGACATATATGGCCGAAAAACAAAACCAAACCGGCCCTAAGATTGCTTACTTTAGTATGGAGTACGGTCTGCACGCTTCGTTGAAGATCTACTCCGGGGGTCTCGGTATCCTCGCTGGCGACTACCTCAAGGAGGCCAGCGACCGTAACGTTCCTCTTGTGGGCATCGGACTGTTGTACCGTTACGGTTACTTCACCCAAAAACTCTCGACCGCCGGGGCTCAGGAGGCGACTTACGAGGCTCAGAACTTCTTCAAGCTTCCGATCTCTCCCGTTCGTGACGCTAAGGGCGAATGGGTCAACGTCCAGGTCGCTATGCCCGGGCGCACTGTTACCGCTCGCGTCTGGAAATGCGAAGTAGGGCGCACCGACCTCTACCTGCTCGACACCGACCACGAACTCAACCTCGCCGAGGACCGTTCCATCACCCACCACTTGTACGGTGGTAACTGGGAGAATCGCCTCAAGCAGGAGATGCTTCTTGGCCTTGGTGGTATCCGCGCTCTGAACGCTCTGGGTATAAAGCAACAGGTATACCATTGTAACGAGGGCCACGCGGCCTTCATCGGCATCGAGCGGATGAAGAATTTGGTTCAGGAGGAGGGTCTGTCGTTCGGCGAGGCTTACGAGGTTGTTCGTTCGAGCTCTCTGTTCACGACCCACACTCCCGTTCCCGCCGGTCACGACGCTTTCGACGAGTCGATGATGCGCCAATACCTCTCTCATTACGGCGACATCCTCGGTATCGGTTGGGAACGCTTTATGGATCTTGGGCGCACCACGGCCGGTAACCAATCGGAGAAGTTCTCGATGAGCGCCCTTGCCAGCCGCCTGAGCCAAGAGGTCAACGGCGTTAGTTGGCTCCACGGCGAGGTGACTAAAGACATTATGGGCAACCTTTGGCCCGGTTATTATAAGGACGAGTTGCACGTCGGTTACGTTACCAACGGGGTTCACTTTCCCACTTGGACTGCTTCGAACCTTCGCCGCCTCTACTCCGAGCACTTCCCCGAGGGTTTCGCCCTTCCCGATTACGACCGCGAGGCTTGGCAGCGCGTTAAGCAGATCGACGACACCCGGCTTTGGAACGAACGCTTGGTTTTGAAACGCCGCCTTCTTGACGTGATCGACAAACGCATCGGCGATCCCGCTCAGGCTCGGTTCGACAACCCGGGGCACGCCGTGAAGGTTCGCGAGATGTTGGGTCAGGAGGTTCTCACTATCGGTTTCGCCCGCCGCTTCGCCACTTACAAACGCGCCTACCTTTTGTTCAAAAACCTCGACCGCCTCGCTGCGATCGTTAATAACAAGGAGCGGCCCGTCCGATTCGTGTTCGCCGGTAAGGCCCACCCTAACGACCGCCCGGGTCAGGACCTGATCAAGCGCATCGTCGAGGTTAGTAATATGCCCGAGTTCGTCGGTAAGGTTATCTTCCTCCAGAACTACGATATGGAATTGGCTCGCCGCTTGGTTCAGGGGGTCGATGTCTGGTTGAACACTCCCACCCGTCCTTTGGAGGCGAGTGGTACCAGCGGTGAGAAGTGCGTGATGAACGGCGTGATGCAGTTCTCGGTTTTGGACGGTTGGTGGGTCGAGGGTTACAAGCCCGGGGCCGGTTGGATGTTGCCTATGGAGCGCACTTACAACGACCAGAGCTTCCAGGACGAACTGGACGCCGAGATGATCTACACCACGATCGAGACCGAGATCGCTCCTCTGTACTACGACCGCGACTCGAACGGCGTTCCTCACGGTTGGGTCGGTACTATCAAGAATTGCGTGGCCGACGTCGCTTCGAACTTCACCACCAACCGTATGATGAAGGATTACGAGGATCGCTTCTACCACAAGCTTGCCGCCCGTAGCGCCCTGGTTAATGACAAGAACTTCGCCGTCGCCCGCTCTTTGGCTGCTTGGAAAGGCCGCGTCGCGGATGCTTGGGAACAGGTTAAGATCTCCCAGGTCAAGCGCTTTAACCTCGACCGCGAGGCCATTATGGTCGGTAAGAGTTACGGCATCGAGGTCAGTGTCGACACCGCGTCTCTATCTCCGGAGGACATCGGCGTCGAGTTCGTGATCGCCAGCCAGATCGAGCCCGGCCAGCCCGTTAAGGTTGTTGCTACCCGCCAGTTGGATTACTGTAAACGCGAGGATGGTAAGGCTGTCTATTGTATAGATATGACTCCTGCTGAGAGTGGTTCGTTCGACTTTGCGATCCGCGTTTACCCCAAAAACGAGATGTTGGCCTACCGAATGGATTTTCCGTTGGTGAAATGGGCTTGATTACAAATTTTTTATTATCTTTGGAATCTGTTACTAAAAATATGCGCTATGTCGGTGTTGAAATTCGATAAACAGAGCCTCGGTAACCTCGAATACTCGCTTCGGCGGGAGATGTTGGCGACCGACCGTACGGGTGGCTATATGAGTACCACTATCGTCGGTTGCAACACTCGAAAGTACCACGGGTTGATGGTTTGCCCCCGGGACGGTAGCGAGGACGAGTTCGTGTTGTTGTCCTCTCTGGACGAGACGGTCATCCAACACGAGCAGTCGTTCAACCTTGCGATCCACCGCTTCCCCGGCACTTACGAACCTCGCGGACACAAATACATCACCGACTTCGACTACACCCCCACCCCGGCAATCACCTACCGCGTTGGGGGTGTGGTTTTGCGTAAGGAGTTGTTGTGGATCCACTCCAAGACTCAACTGTTGATTCGTTACACTCTCGTGGAGGCGACTTCCGAGACCCGGCTTCGGCTTCGCCCTTTCCTTGCTTTTCGTAACAAACACTCCGTCGGTCAGGCTAATATGTTCGCCGACGGTCGCACTCACCACGTTCGTGGTGGCGTTCGTTGCCGCTTGTACGGCGACTTCCCGTGGTTGTATATGCAGACTAATTGCGGGCCCGATTGCGAATTCGTCGCTGCTCCCGACTGGTACTATAAGTTCGAATATCTGGAAGAGAAGGAGCGCGGTTACCCTTTCCAGGAGGACCTGCTCACTCCCGGTTACTTCGAGTTTCCGATCCGTAAAGGTGAGAGCGTGATCTTTTCCGCCGCTTTGGACGAGATGTGGTCTGCCGATACTATCAACCAGATCTTCGACGAGGAGCTCGGGCGCCGTAGCGATAAGAAAGACTTTCTCTCTTGCCTTCAGCACTCTGCTCGCCAGTTCATTTCTCGGCGCGGCGACCGTACGGAGGTTGTTGCCGGTTGGCCCTGGTTCGGTCGTTGGGGTAGGGACACCTTCATCGCCCTTCCCGGTATTACCCTCACTCGCGGCGACGTTCAGGCTTGCATCGACGTGATCGACACTATGACCCGCGAGATGTCCGGCGGCCTGTTTCCCAATATGGGCGAGGCCTATAACTCTGTGGACGCTCCTCTGTGGTTTTTCTGGACTCTCCAGCAGCTCGAGGAACACGTCGGGGCCGATCGCATCTGGAACGACTACGGTCAGAAGATGAAAGACATCCTCGGCGCCTACCGCCACGGCGTAGGGGCTGCCGACGGCCGCGAGCCTGTAATTTCGGTTCGCGACAACGGCCTCGTTTGGGCCGGCCACCCTTCCCTTGCTATGACTTGGATGGACGCCGTGGTCGACGGGCACCCCGTTACCGGCCGCGAGGGTCATCAGGTCGAGATCAACGCCCTTTGGTACAATGCCGTTTGTTATACTCTCGAGCTCGCTCGAGCCCACGGCGACTCCACGTTCACCACCGAATGGGAATCACTGCCGGAAAAGATCCGCGCTTCGTTCGTCGAGACCTTCTGGAGCGATTCTCGCGGTTACCTTGCCGATTACGTCAATCCCTCTCATCACGACCTCGGCCCTCTTTGGGAGCCCGGCGGCCGTAACTTCTTCGTTCGGCCCAATCAGGTGATTGCTTGCTCACTTCGTTATAAGATGCTCGGCGAGGAGCAGTTGCTCTCCGTTTTGGAGACCATCAAGCGCCACCTGCTCACTCCCAAGGGCTTGCGTACTCTTTCGCCTCAAAACCCTCTCTACCAGGGACGTTACGAGGGCGACCAGCCTACTCGCGACCGCGCCTACCACCAGGGAACGGTTTGGCCTTGGCCTCTTGAGCATTACGTTCGGGCCAACTTCGACATCTGGGGTGCTGCTTTCCTCGAAAAGGCTTCCGAGATTCTCGCCGGGTTCGAGGAGGACATCGACAGTTACGGTATCGGTTCTGTTCCCGAGATTTACGACGGCGACCCTCCCCACGCCCAGCGCGGCGCCATCTCTCAGGCTTGGAGCGTCGGGGCTGTCCTCCGCATAAACGAAATGATAGACCGGCATAGACAATGAAAGTTTTAATGTTTGGGTGGGAGTTTCCTCCTCACATCGCAGGAGGGTTGGGTACGGCGACTTACGGATTGACTCGCGGATTGGCCAAGCACGGTGTCGAGATTCGTATGGTCGTTCCGAAGGCTTACGGCGACGAGGACCAGCGCTTCGTACGCGTCGTGAATGCATCCGACGTCGTGACCCGCTTCGGCGACGAGCGCCAGCGTGAGATCTGGGACCGAATGACCTTCATCGAGATCGACTCCAACCTGATCCCCTACGCCAGCCCCGAGGAGTGGGAACTCAAAAGAGAAGAGTGGGCTCGGAACGCCGAGGGCGGATTAAGTGAAGACCCGACAGGTCACAAGGATTTGTGGGAAGGTCGCTTCTCGTTCTCTGGTCGTTACGGTGAGAACCTATTGGAGGAGGTTGCTCGTTACGCTATGGTTGCTGCCGAGGTTGCCCGCCAGATGGAGGGTGAGTTCGACGTTATCCACGCCCACGATTGGTTGACTTACTTCGCCGGTATCGCCGCTAAGGCTGTCTCCGGTAAGCCCCTCGTTGTTCATATGCACGCCACTGAGTTCGACCGTAGCGGCGAGAACGTCAACCAAACCGTTTACGACATCGAGCGCGCTGGTATGGAGGCTGCCGACCGTGTGATCGCGGTTAGTAACCTGACCCGTAAGATCGTTATCGAGAAATACGGTATTCCTCCCGAGAAAGTAGTCGCTGTTCATAACGCCGTTCGTTTCGCTTCGGGTACTCCGGAGGATGTCGAGCGCGGGGTGGAGGACAAGATCGTGACCTTCCTCGGTCGCATCACATACCAAAAAGGGCCCGATTATTTCGTCGAGGCTGCGGCGAAGGTTCTCAAGCGTCTTCCTGGCGTTAGGTTCGTGATGGCCGGTAGCGGCGATATGATGAACCACGTGGTTCGTCGCGTTGCTGCTCTCGGTATCGCCGACCGATTCCACTTCACCGGATTCCTCAAAGGTGACGACGTCCACAAGATGTTCCTTTTGAGCGACGTGTATGTTATGCCGTCGGTTTCGGAGCCTTTCGGTATTTCGCCTCTGGAGGCTATGCGGTCGAACGTTCCTGTTATCATCTCCAAGCAGAGTGGCGTTGCCGAGGTGCTGGAGTACGCCGTCAAGGTCGATTATTGGGACGTTGACGCAATGGCCGACGCTATCTACGCCCTTGTCCAGTACCCTGCCCTGTCCAAGATGTTCTCCGCCAAGGGTCTGGAGGAGGTGACTGGCTTGAAGTGGGACAACGCTGCTGCTAAGGTTAAACGAGTATACGAGGAAGCCATAAGAAGCCTATGAAAACTGTTTGTTTCTATTTCCAGGTCCACCAGCCGATGAGGTTGCGCAAGTATCGTTTTTTCGATATGGGCAAGAGCCATAATTATTTGGACGACGCGGCGAACCGCTCCATTTTGCAGAAAGTCGCTCGTAGATGTTACTTGCCTATGAACGCCTTGTTGTTGCGCTTGATCGAGGAGAACAAGGGTGCTTTTCGCGTTACGTTCTCTGTTTCCGGGCCCGCTGTCGAGCAGTTTCGCGCTTGGGCTCCCGAGGTTTTGGATTCGTTCAAGAAACTTGCTTCGACCGGTTGCGTCGAGTTTCTTGCCGAGACTTACTCCCACTCTCTCTCTTCCCTTGCCGATATGGATGAGTTCCGCGAGGAGGTCGAGCGCCACCGTAGAATGATCCACGAGGAGTTCGGCCAGATCCCCACGGCGTTTCGTAATACCGAGTTGATCTACTCCGACGCCATCGGCCAGGAGGTTGCTGCTATGGGTTTTTCGACTATGTTGGCCGAGGGGGCTAAACACGTTCTGGGTTGGAAATCTCCCAATTACCTCTACGCCGGGGCTTCCGACCAGCGCCTTCGCCTCCTGCTAAGAAATTACAAACTCAGCGACGACATCGCTTTTCGCTTCTCGAACCGCTCTTGGGACGAGTGGCCTCTCACGGCTGAGAAGTACGTCGACTGGTTGTCCGACCCTCAGACTCCCGGCGAGGTGATCAATCTTTTTATGGACTACGAGACTTTCGGCGAGCACCAGTGGGCGGACAGCGGTATCTTCGACTTCTTCGCCGCTCTGCCCAAAGCCGCCCTCCGTAAAAAACACGGTTTGGAGTTCGCCACCGTCAGCGAAACCTCCGCCCGCTACCAGCCCGTCAGCGTTCTTTCGTGCCCCCACCCGATGAGTTGGGCTGACGAGGAGCGGGACATCACGGCTTGGTTGGGTAACGAGTTGCAGGACGAGGCTTTCCGTAAACTCTACTCCCTTCGCAGTAAGGTCAAGACCCTCGCTTCCCCCGACTTCGACTTCGTTTGGAGCTTTATGCAGAACTCCGACCATTTCTACTATATGGCTACCAAGTGGCTCTCGGACGGCGACGTTCACACCTACTTCAACCCCTACGGTTCGGCTTACGAGGCTTTCATTAACTATATGAACGTTCTGGCGGACTTCTCCGTAGAGCTTGATAAACAATTGGTTACGCAGTAATAGGTCGGTTTGGCACGGAGGTTGACTAAGGTAGTCGGTGTAGAACCATTTAACACCGACTGTTATGAAACGCTTGCTTACTCCCTTCCTGCTCGCCGCCGCGCTAATATGCGCGGTCTCTGCCTGCACCGTCGACGAATCTTCGTACACGAAACCGATCGATAACCCCAATCCCGCGAAACTTCCCTCCGACCCCGGGGAGGATGACACCATAGAGATCGAGTTCACCTCCGCGATCCTCTCTTATTATTGGGATTACTACCGTAGTGGTACCGGTAACTTCGTTTTGGAGCTCTTCGAGGGCGACTTCTCTCTCGGGACTCAGGATCCCACCAGTTACCTCTACCTGGATTGCTTCACCAGTTACTTCGAGTCGTTCTCCGATTTTGTTGTTTCGGAGGGTACTTACTCCTACCGTAACACTATGGCCGAGGGTACGTTTTGGGACTCTGTTTTCGTTCCCGACTTCGAGACTTACGAGGAGTTCCGCATTAACGGCGGCCAATTTTCCGTCAGCCGCTCGGGCGGTAACACCTATACCATCATTTCTGAGTTTTACCTCGACAGTGGCGAGGTTTTGCTCGGTCGCTTTTCTGGTGAGATATCTATGTATCCTTACGACGACGCAGAGTACAGCACCCGCGCTCCTAAAATGGATAGCCGATTGCTACGTGGTAGCCCATCCCGTCCTTGAACCTCGGTATGTTGTAGTACCCTTCCCGTCCTGTGTCGTAGGGTAGATGAATTCCCACTCCCACATCGAACCTGATGACCAGAAACGACAGATCGTACCTCAGCCCCGCTCCTGTGCCCGTCGCCACCTGATCCCAGAACGGCCCCGAGCCTATCCGCCCTCCCGGCCTCTCCGGATCGTCCTTTTGTAGCCAGATGTTTCCTGCGTCGAAGAATACCGCTCCGTTGAGTCCTCCCGCTATCCGAAAGCGAAACTCGGCATTGAACTCCAGCTTCAGGTCTCCCGTCTGGTCGTAGTACGCGTATGCGTCTCCCGTCTGCGGCTTGTACGATCCCGGACCCAGCGAGCGAATTGTATATGCTCTGATCGAGTTTGCTCCTCCGATGTAGAATTGCTCCGTGTACGGCATCACTTCGGAGTTCCCGTAGGCGTGACCCGCTCCTGCAAACAGCCTTAGGGCAAGAGTGTTCGTCCGCCACATACTTTTATAGATTCGAACCTCGCCCGTCTCCTTGAAGAATTGCGACAGTGGTTGGCCGAATAGTTTTTTGGCTCCCAGCGCCGCCCACACATTTCCCGCCGACATCAGCGTTCCCATCACCACAATCCTGTCTCTTCGCCCCTTTCCGAACCGCTTGTCATACGTGTATGTGTACGATGCCGAGGGTATGAACTGGTCTGCGAAGCTCATCGCTATTGCCGGGTTTCCGTTCATCGTTTCGTCGAAATCGGGTGTCGTGTGTAGCATCCTGTTGTAGACCATCTTGAACGGGGTGAAACTGTGCGACACTGTCGATGATGTCCGGAAGTCGTACGTGTTCGAGAAGTTGAACGAGATCATCCTGAAGAACTTCGGTCGGTTCATCAGGTCGGCTCCCATCTGATAGTGGGTTGTTCCCGTCCGGCTCATCGCCCTCTCCACGAACTTCGGTACTATCATCCTCGGGAAGGTCAGCGAGGCTGTCAGCCCCAGCTCGTATGAGTTGACCGAGGTCGAGTGCGCTTCGGAGCTTGTGTTTCCCGTCTGCCACTCGTATGATCCGTTCAGCCTCAATGCCAGCACTTCGCCTCCGTGGAAAATATTCTTATGACTCAAGCCCAGCACCAGCGATGGCCCCAGAAAGCTGCTCGACTTGTACGCCAGGTCTGCTTCTATCGACGCCTCCATCGGTGTGTCCATCGCGGCGGAGAACGTCAGCGGCAAAGGCGGCACCCCGCCCCCCGGCCCGGAAGCCCTCAGCGAATCGAGCGGCGGCGTAGTCAGATTCACATACCGGAACACTCCCAGCCCCGTCAGATTGTCCATCACCTTGTTTATCGCCGGCAGGCTCGCCACATCTCCTTCGTGTAGCGTCAGCGCTCGCCTCAGCACTCCCCTTCGAAGCTTTCTCGGGGCCTGATACCACACCTTCGCATCTCCCACCCTCATCGAGTCCTCCTGGCCCGTCCCGTCCGCGCTGAACAGTTGCAGCGTCACCTCCCCCACCCTGTATGGCTTCAAAGCGGCGGCCGGTATCCCCTCCGCCAGTAACGCTCGCAGATCTACCCCATACGGCACCCTCAGCGTGTCTGCCGTATACTCTATGTACTCCGGCCGGAAGAAGTAATATCCTCTCCCCCGCAGTTCGCTCGTGATCCGTATCCGTTCTCTTGTCAGGGTGTCGATATTGTACTGTTCGCCCTTGCGCACATTCGAGCCCACGGCCAGCGAATCGGCCCAGAACTTCACCCTCTCATAGTGCCACGGTCGCGCCACCTCCACGTGATAGCTCACCCTCGTCTTTTTCGGGTTGTGCCTCGGGGCCAGTTCGTACGATGCCGCCGAGCCGAAGTATCCGTGGTTGTCCAAAATGTCTCTCACCATCTCCACCCGCGCTTCGGGTTGCACATCTCGTTCCAGCACCACCGGTTGTTTTGCCAGCGTTCTGTACATCCACGCCCTGAAGCCTTTCTTGCGCTCTGTGTACAGCGAGTTGTATGCCCACAGCCCGATGGGTAGCGGCGTTCGTATCCAGGGTGAGATCAGCGGATTGTTCGGCTTCACACTCAACGGCCCCCTCACCGCCGAGACGACCGTTCCCGGAACCTTCGCCCGCGCCAAAGAATCCGTTCCCGTTCCGACCGCGCCCTCGATGCGCATCTTCCGCACCCCTGTATATAGCGTTTGATCGTCCGCCAGTCGCTTCGTGGTCGAGCAGCCGGCGGCCAACACAGCCACCAGCCCCCCCAGGGCCGCCAAAACAATGGTCCTATTTTTTCTCATCTTTCCGCCTCCTTTTGAACAGATCCCTCAGTCGGGCGATCTTTTTTCTGTACTTAAACCCTCCTCCTGTTTCGGTCACTTCTCCTTCGAGTATGCTTGCTCGGGTTGCTTTTCGGTATAGTGTTGCGAACATATTGTCTCGCTCGGTCAGCCTGTACTCCAGTTCGATGTCATCCAGCAGGTTGTCTGCGAAGTTCTGCCCTCCGCCCGCCGATCCGTCGTTCACACTTCCTCCCACGGTGATTTTCACTCGGTCGTTCGCCAGGCTCTTCGACACGCTGTACGAGTAGTCTGTGCTTGTTCCTCCTCCTGCTTCGTTTCGCGAGGAGATTCCCATCTGGAAATCGACTCCCTTCAGATTGTTCCTCGCCCACTGGTTGACCTCCTTCGATATGAAGTCGCCTATCTGCTTTCTCGCATCGAACGACGCGCCTCCCTTCGACTGCACTCCCGGGCCGTTGTATTGTCCGCTTATGAGTAGCATCAACGCCTGCCTCATTCTCTCCTCGTCGCTCATCGCCATCAGTTGGTTTTGGATTGCCAGATTTCCCGGTGCTTCCACATCGAAGCGCATATCCATCGCCGCGAGCGACCCTTCCACGTCTATCGAGATATCGAAGTCGACTTGTTCGCTCAGCCCGTCGTCGTATGTCAGCTCAATTGGGGAGGTTTGGGTTGCCGTTACGTGGAACTCGGGATCGAGCGCTTCGCCCGTCCACTCGACATAGCTTCCGTCGGCCACCGCGAATACCTTCTGCCCTATCATCGGCGGCTTGTAGTATATCGTTCCTCCGCTCAGCGTATATCGTCCCGACAGTCTCATATCTCCTTGCGCGTTCATCGAGTACGTCAGCGCTCCGCCTCCCACCAGCGCTATTCGGTTTTCGCTCAGCTCGTCCAGACTCATCGTTGCTCTCACTCCGTCGGCAATATCGACACTCACCAGCATATCCACTTGGGGCCTCAGCGGCGCCAACACGGCCACCGGATCGGCCAAGGCGAGATTCAGTGAATCGGCGAAGAAGTCTCGGAACTCCACTATGTGTTGCTTGACGTCCTTCACTTGCGAGGTGTTTCGCAGTATGTAGTTGACGTTTGTCGCCCCCAGTACCTCCACCGAGCCCCTCACCATCATCGACGACAGCGCGCCTCGGGCCGTAACCGACGCATCGAACGCCGCCAACCCATAGACCTGCGATCCGCCGATGTGTTGCGAGTCTACCACCCTGAAGTTCGTCGCTCCCAGAGCGAGGTTCGCCACCGGATTCCCCAAGTCGGCTATGTTCACGTTTCCTGTCAGGGCGAGTTTTTGATTGTTCGGGGCTATGATCCCCAGCCCATTCAACTGCACGAGTTCGTCCGCGATCACCACCCTGTCGGGCGAGATTTTCAGCGTAGTTCCCGTCATCAGCACATCCACCGCCGCATCCACAAACCCCACATCGCCGCTCAGTACCGGAGCTGTAGGCATCCCTCGCGCCCTCAGATTCCCATCCAGCGAACCCTTCAGCGTTGCTGTTTCGGTCGGCAGGAATCCCGACGCCAACGACAGCGGCACCCCGGGAATCTTCAGTGCGAAGTCCATATCGTCGGTCGAGTAGTAGCCGCTCGCATTCACCGCTTCGTGCCCGTCGAGTTTCACTCCCGCGTCGAGTATCATCCTGCCCGTGGTTCCGCTCTGGAAATCCACATCTCCCTCCACCGTCGCCACTCGCCTGTCGTGATACGTAAAGTCGACCACTCCGAGTGTTCCCTTCGCTGCGATGACCCCTTCTCGGAAGCCGAACGTCACGTCGCTCTTCAACCCTCCTCCCACCGGCGGGGCGCTCGGTAGCAAATCCATTATCGCCCCCAGGTCCAGCCCCTCCATCACCAGTTCCAGCGCTCCGTCCGGAATATCGGGTAGCGAGGCCGATGTCACACTTACATATTCGGCGGTCGTAGGGCCGGTCAGATGGAGATTCGCACGCATCGCTCCGTCGGTGTCCCACTCCACCCAGTCGCCTCCGCCCGCTCCACTGCCGCTCCCCACACTCCATTGCTCGTAGGCGAAGATCGGATCCGTAGGGGTTATCCTCGCCCTCAGCGTTTTTCCCGAAAGAGCCGCCTCCACTCCGAATCGGAATCCCAGCGAGTCGGCTCTGTTGCGTTGCTCGACATTCAGATCAATCGTGTTCCCTCCCGCGCTGCCCGACACCACTACGAGTCCCAGTCGGTCGTTGTTTCCCGGACGGTTCGCCACTCTCAGCGTGTAGTCCAGCCGGTCGGCGTTTCTGTGGGCGGCGAGGTTTAGCGTATCGAGGGTAAATTTTCCCGTTGTCAGTCCTCTCACCCGAGCGTCCACGTTAAACGGTTCGCCACGCAGGGTCGACACATCCGCTTCGATCGTCCGGAAACCCACTCCGTTCATCGCCGCTATCTCATACAGCGGGTTGAGCCGCCCTGCGCTCGCCGTGAGCTTCATCGCCGGGAAGGCGCTCTGCAGCGAGTCGGCACTGAAATGTCGCGCACCCAGTTGTCGCCTCACCTCGCTGTTCACGTGCCCCGCGCCTACGACGAGCGAATCCAGCGTCAGTGGCGATGTCACCTCCACTGCCAGATCACCCGTTCTCACCGCTGCGGAGGTTTGCGTCGGGTCGGTCGCGAAACGCAGCCACAGCGAGTCGCGCGAGTGATACGTCACCGAGTCGAGCCTCACCGCCGTCGGAGCCACCCGGGCGGTCACTGCATATTGCTTTTTGGCCGGGTCTCCGGCGAGGGTTCCTTCCGCATCGAGGTCGAGCCCCAGCACGTCGTTGTCCGATCGGGCACGGATGTCGAACTCGCCTCTGGCCAGTCGCCCCGTGAGCGACACATTCTTGTAGTCGGTTCCCTTATACGGCAGGTGCCCCACCCTTAGCCACACCCACGCCGCCATTCCCTCAAATGGGTCGAACCCCGCACCACGCGCCATCGCATATAGACTTGCCCGCCCCAACGAATCCTGCGGCAGGAACTCCCCGAGCGGAAAGTTGCGTAGTCGTAAGGATGCGTTGTATGTCTTTGTATCCATCGCCAGCCGCCCTTTGGCTTCGAGTCGGCCGCTGTCTGCTGTCAGGGTAAGTTCCGTCACATCGTACTCCCGCGGCGAGAAGTCCGCCACCGCCCTCAACAGCATATCGCGCGGAATCGCCAGTCGTCGCCGCAAAGTGGTATCGGGCAGGAACGCCCGGGCGAAGTCGAGGTCGGCCAGGCGCGCCTCCAGCGAGATATTTCCGGCCAACTCGGCAGGCACAAGCAGCGACCGCACCCGCCCGCTCGCCTCCAGGTCCATTTGCCGAGGCAACGACGCCCGCAGCCGTTCGATCGAAAGATCCGTCAACGACCCCTCCAACACACCGTCCAACGTCAGTACCTCTCCCCGCAGTACCCGCTCCATCTCCGCCTCCAACGTCACGAACGGCAACACCTCCGCGGCGGCAATGTGGCCCGAAATCTCGGCGGTCAGCGGCGTGGTCGGATCGAGCCGCGCGATACCCTCCCCCACCCGAGCATCCAACCGAAGAGCCGAAGCCGCCGTAGCCAGCGAGAAGTCCGAAAGCGCATAACCCAACGAATCCATCTTGAAATCGCCACTCGCATCCTCCACCCGCACGCCCGAGACAGTCTCGATCAACGCCAGTTGCCGCAACCGGGCCGACACCGCGCCATCCGCAAAAGAGAAGTCGCGAACAGAAAGCTCCAGGCTGTCGACCATCAACGGCGGCGAGGTCAACGACACCCGACTACGAGAAACAGCCAGGCGCCTCACCTCGAACCGCCAATCCAACGGAGCTGCCAACGAGTCTTTCGGTTCCCCGCCTCCGAACAGAACAGTATCCGCCAACAGAGGCCCGAGCCGAACGTCCGCACCCGCAAGAACAACCCGTCGGACAACCACCCGGTGCTCGCGAAGCCGCCGAAGATTGGGCGAGACATTCACGGTCAACCTGCCCACCCGACCCAGCGTATCCCCAGACGGCATCACAACCTCCGCCCCGCGAAGCGAAACCCCCAACGGAAACCGAAGTCGGAACCGATCCACCGAGACCTGCATACCGGTTTTGTCGGCGAGAATCTCGGTCGCCTTGTCGACAGCGAACCGCTGCACAGGCGGAAAGTAAACCAACGCACAAACGCACACCACGAGGGCAAGGACGCCCAAAAGCGTCCAACCCAAAACCCGCAGTATGATGCGTATAATCTTCATATCATATCGGGCGTCACTCCGAACGGTTCGGCGGCGTGGTGCCTTCCGTGCGGCTCGACGTGAACCTCGATGTCGTATACATTATCCACCCGGCGGCAAATACTCTCTTCCACGGCGTCGGCAATGTCGTGTGCCTCGGCGACGCTCATCCCGGGTGTAACCTCGATGTCGAGGTCGATCATATACTTACCGCCAATCAACCTCAGCCTCAGGTGGTGGGGGTTCAACTCCGGCGACACCTCCCCGACGGCCTCGAAGATCCGCCGGTAGACGCCCGTATCCCGCACCCCGTCCACCAGCTCGACGCACGACTCGCGGAAGATCTCAACGGCAGTCTTTATGATGAACAGTGCGATCACGCAACCGGTCAACGAGTCGAGAATCGGCAACCGCAACACGTAGGTGAAGAATAAACCGACCAAAACCCCGGCCGAGATCAACACGTCGTTACGCATATTCTTTGCATTGGCCACAATCATTTCGCTACCGACCCGGCGCCCGACGCGAAACTGATACCACGACAGCGCCAATTTACCGCCTATGGAAAACACCGTCACCCACAACGCCAACCTCCCCGGCAGCGCCCGCATCTCGCCCGAGATCATCACCCCGACGGAACTGACCAACATCTGAATCCCGGCGTAGAAGATCACCAGCGAAAGTACCAGTGTGGCGACGCTCTCCGCCTTGTCCAGTCCGAAGGGATACGAGCGCGAAGGCGGCCGGCGAACGATATATGCCGCGACCAACATCACGAACGACACCACAACATCCGCCGCCGAATCGACCCCGTCGCCCAGCACAGCCATCGAACCGGCCGTCAATCCCACTGCAATTTTCGCGCCGGAAAGCAACGCGTTACCAACAACACTCACCCACGACGTGGAGACCAGCGCGCTCTCTTTCGCCCTTTTATTTTTCTCTTTGTCCATTTATAACTAACTTTGCGTGAAACAAATTTAACAAAAATTATGGCACTATTCGATATCTTCCGCAAAAACAAGGCCGCCGATACGCCGGACACGCCCGCGGAGAAAGAAAAATTGGAGGCGGAGAAGAAAAAACTCGACGCGGGATTGGAGAAGACGCGCACGGGAATATTCTCGCGATTGTCGCGGGCTGTGGCGGGTCGTTCGCGGGTGGACGAAGGGGTACTCGACGAGTTGGAAGAGGTGCTCATCTCCTCCGACGTCGGGGTCGAGACCACGGTCGAGATCATCCGCCGGATCGAGGCACGAGTCGCGAGAGACAAATATATGGACGCCGCGGAACTGCAAACGATCCTGCGCGAAGAGATTGCGGGCCTGCTGGAGGAGCGAGGCGGCGATCCTCATTTTGCGCAGGACGATCCTCAAAATGCGCAACCCGCCCCGGGGATGCCTTATGTGTTGATGGTCGTCGGGGTGAACGGCGTCGGCAAGACGACCACAATCGGGAAGATCGCCGCCAAGCTGGTGCGCGAGGGGAAGAAGGTCTGGATCGGAGCCGCCGACACCTTCCGCGCCGCCGCGATAGACCAGCTGCAGGTGTGGGCCGACCGGGCGGGAGCGACGCTGATCAAACAACAGATGGGTTCCGACCCGGCCTCGGTGGCGTACGACACACTGAGCTCGGCCGTAGCCGCGGGAGCCGATGTGGCTATAATCGACACCGCGGGAAGGCTGCACAACAAGGTGGGGCTGATGGCGGAACTCTCGAAGATCCGGAACGTGATGGCGAAGGTGATTCCCGACGCGCCGCACGAGGTGATGCTGGTGCTGGACGGCAGCACGGGCCAGAACGCCTTCGAGCAGGCAAAACAATTCACAGCCGCAACGGCGGTCAACTCTCTGGCCATTACCAAACTGGACGGCACGGCGAAGGGCGGGGTGGTGATCGGCATCAGCGAGCGGTTCCGGGTGCCGGTGCGGTGGATCGGTGTAGGCGAAGGAGTGGACGACCTGCAAGTGTTCGACCGAAAAGCTTTTGTCGATGCGCTGTTTGCTTAACATTGTCACGCTCGGGTGCTCCAAGAACCTGGTCGACAGCGAGCATCTGGCGGCGCGGGTCGAGGCGGCGGGCGGAAGGGTGGTTGTATTTGACCGGGAGCTCGATTGCTTTGCCGGCAGCGAGGGAGTGCGGACGGTTGTTGTGAACACCTGCGGGTTCATCGGCGACGCTAAGGAGGAGAGCGTGAACGCGATTCTGGAGCTGGCGGCGGCGCGGGAGCGCGGAGAGATCGACCGGCTCTATGTGATGGGCTGCCTGAGCGAGCGCTACGCCGACGAACTGAAGGCCGAAATACCCGAAGTGGATGGGTGGTTCGGGGCGAGAGGGTTGGACGGGATTGCCGCCGAGCTCGGAGTGAGGGCAGGGGCTGAGGGGGCGGGGGTGGCTTGCGGCGGGCGAAAGATCTCCACACCGGGCCATTATGCCTATCTGAAAATCTCGGAGGGTTGCGACCGGCGATGCTCGTTCTGCGCAATTCCGTTGATCCGCGGGGGGCACGTGTCGGTGCCGATGGAGGAGCTGGTGGCCGAGGCGGAAGAACTGGCGGAGGGAGGGGTGAAAGAGCTGATAGTCATTGCGCAGGACACTACGTACTATGGGCTCGATCTGTATGGCGAACGGCGGCTGGCGGAGTTACTCAGGCGGCTGGCGCGGGTGGAGGGCATAGAGTGGATCAGGCTACATTATGCCTATCCGGCAGGCTTTCCGGACGACGTGGTGGAGGTGATGAGCGCGGAGCCGAAGATCTGCAAATACCTGGACATTCCGCTACAACACATAGCCGACGGGCAGCTGAGTGCGATGAAACGGGGTCTGGGAGGGGACGGAACGCGCAACCTTATCCTCAATTTGCGCAAACGGGTTCCGGGGTTGGCGCTGAGGACGACGATGCTGGTGGGGTTTCCGGGCGAAACGGAAGCCGATTTCGAGCAACTGTTGGATTTCGTGCGCGAGGCTCGGTTCGAACGGCTGGGAGTGTTTCCATATTCGGCCGAAGAGGGCACCTGGGCGGGCGAGGAACTTCAGGACGATGTACCGGAAGAGGTGAAGCAAGCGAGGGTCGAACGGCTGATGGAGGTGCAGGCGGGAATAAGTGCCGAGCTGAACGAAGCGAGGGTGGGCAGAGAAGAGAGGGTGATAGTGGACAGGCGAGAGGGCGACGTGTGGGTCTGCCGCTCGCAATGGGACTCGCCGGAAGTGGACACGGAGATACTCCTCACCGCAGGGCCGGGCGAGCTGGAGGAGGGCCGGATGGCGAACGTAAGGATCACGCAAGCAAGTGAATATGACCTCGAAGCCGAATTAATTCGACCCTAAGAATCGCGAATTAAGATTTTTCTTCGTATCTTTGTGAAGCAATGGCCGGGAAAAACACCATAGACGCGCTGGAAAAAGGAGTGAGAAAGCTGATGGACGAAAACCGTCGGCTGAGAGATGAGAATGGTCGTCTGGAAGCGAGGGGAGAGCGACTGAAAGAGGAAAACGAGGCGCTGAGAGAGGCCCACAGCGACGAAGCAAAGAGGGTAAGTGTGAAGGGTTTGGCGAAAAAGCTGGGAAGCAGGGAGCAAGTGGACAAGCTGATAAGGGAAGTGGATGCGTGCATCGAACTACTGAATAAAGAATAGCAATGGGGCGGCTGTCGATAACACTAAAAATCGCAGGAACGAGCTATCCGTTCCCGGATATCGACGCAGCAGATGAAGAACTCTACAGGCACGCGGAGAGAGAAGTCAACAGGCTCTATATGGGAAACGCCCACGCGTCATTGCTACCGAAGGATCAACTGGCATTGGCGGCGTTGACCCTGGCGATGGAGAATGTAGAACTGAGGCTTGGACACTCGCCGAGCGAAGAAGCGGCAAGGCTGGCAAAGCTGGAGAAAGAAGTAAACGAATATTTAGGTTCTTAAACATACAAGTTTTAACACACACCGCGATTCCTTAAGCTTTGCGAAACTAACATTTTCTAAGATCAGGGCTGAAGTGGAGGTGCCAAAAACAGGCCTTAACCCCGAGGGGCAACTTTGAGGGGTGTACCTTATACGTTTTCGATCCGAAAACAGGTGCCGTTGGACGTTTGCGGCAAAAGTCCCAGGCCCCGTATATGACGCATTGAGAGATTCGTCAAACAGGAGAGGGATCGCGGTTATTTTTATTTTTAACTAACAAACAATGAGCATAATAGCAACCATAGGCATCGCCATCGCGGCAGCCGCAGCAGCCGGAGGGCTCGCAATCTATCTGACAGGAAACGGAACCAAAAATCGCCGAGCATCGATACTCAAAGAAGCCGAAGCTGAAGGCGAAATGATCAAAAAAGAGAAAATCCTGCAAGCAAAAGAAAAATTTATTCAACTCAAAAGCGAGCACGACCGAAACGTCAACGAGCGAAACCAAAAAGTAGCCCAAGGCGAACAACGACTCAAACAAATGGAGAGCGCGCTCGAAGGAAAACAACGCGAACTGGAGAATAAAACCCGTGATGCAGAAGGACTTCGAGAAAAACTGACAGCGCAGATGGCCTCGCTGGATAAGCGAAAAGAGGAGCTGGCGGGAGTCATCAGGGAGCAAAACACGAAGCTGGAACAAATCGGAGGGATGAGTGCCGACGAAGCCAAGAACATCCTGCTGGAAAATATGCGCTCCGAAGCACAGGCGTCGGCCGCCGCGTATGTGAGCGAGACTTTGGAAGAAGCCAAGATGACAGCCAGCAAGGAGGCAAAAAAGATTGTAGTACAGTCGATTCAGAGGGTCGCGACGGAGACAGCGATCGAAAACTCAGTGACGGTGTTCAACATCGATAGCGACGAAGTCAAGGGCCGAATCATCGGCCGCGAAGGGCGAAACATCCGAGCACTGGAAGCAGCAACGGGAGTCGAGATAATTGTGGACGACACCCCGGAAGCGATCATTCTGTCGGGCTTCGACCCGGTGCGAAGGGAGATCGCGAGGCTGGCTCTGCATCAACTGGTTACCGACGGAAGGATCCACCCGGCAAGGATCGAAGAAGTGGTGGCGAAGGTCGAAAAACAGATCGAAGAAGAAATTGTCGAAGTAGGCAAGCGGACCACCATTGATATGGGAATCCACAATCTACATCCGGAGCTGATACGCTTGATAGGAAAGATGAAATATCGCTCGTCGTATGGCCAAAACCTGCTGCAACACGCCCGGGAGACGGCAAACCTATGTGGAACGATGGCCGCGGAGCTGGGCTTGAACGCCAAAACGGCAAGGCGAGCAGGGCTGCTACACGACATAGGAAAGGTACCGGACGACCAACCGGAACTACCGCACGCGCTTATAGGAATGCAACTGGCGGAGAAGTATAAGGAGAGGCCGGAAGTAGCAAATGCCATCGGAGCACACCACGACGAAATGGAGATGACGTCTCTTATCGCCCCCATAGTTCAGGTTTGCGACGCTATTTCTGGCGCACGGCCCGGTGCCCGCCGCGAGGTTGTTGAGTCTTACATCAAGAGGCTCAAGGAGATGGAAGACATCGCAGCGGAGTATCCGGGAGTGATGAAAACATATGCGATTCAAGCAGGCCGAGAACTGAGGGTAATCGTGGGAGCGGACAAGCTGGATGACGTACAGAGCGACCAACTGGCGCACGAAATCGCAAGAAAGATTCAAGAAGAAATGACCTATCCGGGACAAGTAAAGATCACGGTCATAAGGGAAACGAGAGCGGTAAGCTACGCCAAATAGCCGGCGTCCTCCAGCAGATTGGGACCATCGGCGGCCGAAGTGGCCAGAAGGTCGCAGCGGTTGTTCTCGGGATTATCGGCGTGGCCCTTAACCCAAACGAAGCGAACGCGGTGGCGCCGAAAAGCGCGAAGGAAGCGGATCCAGAGGTCGGGGTTCTTCTTGTCCTTGAAGCGTTTACGCTCCCAGTCGAACAACCAACCCTTCGACACGGCGTCGACCACGTAACGAGAATCGGAGTAGACAGTCACCTCGCAATCGTCCGTCCGAAGCGCCTCCAGGCCGGTGATCACAGCCAACAGCTCCATACGATTGTTCGTCGTGAGGCGGTAACCGGCCGAGAGCTCCTTCCGGTAGGTTGCCCTGTCGCCCGCGGTTCCTGCGGCCCCTTTTGTGCCTGTTGTGCCGCCGGCCAGCAGCACAACCCCATAGCCCCCGCGGCCGGGATTGCCCTTCGCAGCACCGTCGGTATAGATCGTCACCTTTGTCATATATGACAAAGGTACAAAAAAGGCTCGAAAAAATCGAGCCCTTATCTGTATTCGGTAGATTCCTCGTCGACTTCCAGCCTCGCTCGGAATGACAACTACGCGGCGACACAACGAACAGGATAGCCGTCCGCTGCGTCGCCGTATGGTACGACGCCACTACCATAGTGGTCTTCATCCCAGCCCACTTCAGCAAGATAATCCGCAAAAAACAGACAATAGACGAACTGACGTCCCCAAGAGGAACGTGTTCCCGTCGAACTCCAATAAAACCCGTAATAACCTGCATTACCTTGTATATCGCCAGCCGCTGGAAAAAATAGTGAATTATTAGAGTTGTGATCGACAAAAATCCTGCCAGCAGGATAGTTGTCAGTCTCTATAACCCAATCGTTACCGACTTCGTACGTACGAACTAACGTCTCTAATTCCTCATACGTCGGAACTCTCCATCCCTCAGGGCACGGGTCATTTGCCTCGGTCCAAAAGTCGGACTGGCTCGGTGAACTGTTCCACGTTTGTCCGGCGGGCGAAGAAGTGAGCGGATCGGTGTCGCTCCAACCGGTGCGACGATTGAACTGATAGAGCATCCCGAAGTCCTCGGGCTTGTCGACGAACTTGCCCGGTTCGCCGACGTTGCGAGTCGCCCAAACAACACCGTTTATCTCGACACCGCCGGTCGGGATGTTGGGGTTATCGGGACCTTCCGACCCGCCACCTTTGTCACAAGAGGAAAACATCGCGGCAGAAACCATAGCTGCAAGAGCAAAAAGAATAAAGAATTTTTTCATAGCGTGTAATTATTAATGGTTAAACAATAATTTTCTACTCGAAAGCCATTGTTTTACACGCAAAACGTGGGCAATTAATTCCGACCAAGAGGTACGACCAAGCACCTTCCAACCAAAAAATAACGCCCACGCGAACGTAGACGCCAGCTTGATTGCTTAGGGTTGGAGAATTTTGGTCGTTTTCTTGGTCCTAAAACAATAGCTAACGCTATCAATATGTTGCTACAAAGATACAAAAAAGGCTCGAAAAAAATCGAGCCTTTGCTTTTGCGTAGCTAAATATCGCTGTGGCCATTGCCACTGCCGTCGGCGTTCCGACTACATCATACCCATTCCGCCTCCGGGAGGCATCATCGGAGCGGGTGTGTCCTCCTTCTTGTCGGCAAGGACGCATTCGGTGGTGAGGAACATCGACGCGATCGAAGCGGCGTTCTCCAGAGCAACGCGAGCAACCTTGGTGGGGTCGATGATACCGGCTGCGAACAGATCCTCGTAACGGTCGCTACGGGCATTGTAACCGAACGAACCCTTACCCTCGCGAACCTTGTTGACAACCACGGAGCCCTCGCCACCGGCATTGGCAACGATCTGGCGCAGAGGCTCTTCTATGGCGCGGCGGACGATGGCGATACCGGTGGTTTCGTCTTCGTTGTCGCCTTTCATTTTTTCGAGAGCGTCGGCAGCGCGAATGTAAGCAACACCGCCGCCAGGGATGATACCCTCCTCGACGGCAGCGCGAGTAGCGGCCAGAGCGTCGTCCACGCGGTCTTTCTTCTCCTTCATCTCGACCTCGGTCACAGCGCCAACGTAAAGAACGGCAACCCCACCGGCCAGTTTCGCAAGGCGTTCCTGGAGCTTTTCGCGGTCGTAATCGCTGGTGGTCTGCTCGATCTGCTTACGGATTTGGGCGATGCGGGCGTCGATGGCAGCCTTCTTACCGCCGCCGTTAACGACCGTGGTGTTCTCCTTGTTGATGGCCACCTTGTCGGCCGTACCGAGCTGGTCGAGAGTCGCCTGGTCGAGCACGAAGCCGGTGTCCTCGGAGATGACGGTACCGCCCGTGAGAACGGCAATGTCCTGCAACATCTCCTTACGGCGGTCGCCGAAGCCCGGAGCCTTGACGGCAGCGATCTTCAGAGTGCCGCGCAGTTTATTGACAACCATAGTCGCAAGAGCCTCGCCGTCGACATCTTCGGCGATGATAACCAGAGCGCGGCCCTGCTGAGCGATAGGCTCGAGCACGCCCATAATCTCCTTCAGGGTCGAGATCTTCTTATCGGTAATCAGGATATAGGGTTTCTCCATCACAGCCTCCATCTTCTCGGAGTCGGTCATAAAGTAAGCCGAGATGTAGCCACGGTCGAACTGCATACCCTCCACAACGTCGACGTAAGTGTCGGTACCTTTGGCCTCTTCGACGGTGATCACACCCTCCTTGGAGACCTTACCCATAGCCTCGGCGATCAGGGCGCCGATAGCCTCGTCGTTGTTAGCCGAACTCGTAGCCACCTGTTTGATCTTCTCCATATCGCCGCCGACCTTCTTACTCTGTTTGGCGAGCGACTCGACGACACTCTTGACAGCCTTGTCGATACCACGTTTGAGGTCCATCGGGTTAGCCCCGGCGGTGACGTTCTTGATACCCACGCCGATGATCGACTGAGCCAAAACGGTCGCGGTTGTGGTACCGTCCCCGGCGTCGTCGTTCGTGCGAGAAGCTACTTCTTTAACCATCTGGGCACCCATATTGGCGAACTGGCACTCCAACTCGATCTCCTTGGCAACGGTCACGCCATCCTTGGTGATCTGCGGTGCGCCGTACTTCTTGTCGATGATCACGTTGCGACCCTTCGGGCCGAGTGTCACCTTGACAGCATTGCTGAGCGCGTCGACACCCTCCTTGAGAAGTTCGCGCGCCTCGGTGTTATATTTAATCTCTTTTGCCATAGCTTGTCGTTTTCCTTATCCGATTATTGCGAAAATATCGCTCTGTTTCATAATGATATACGTATCACCCTCGTGGGTGATTTCGGTGCCGGCGTACTTACCGTAGAGCACTTTGTCGCCCGCTTTGACCTCCATTTTGATCTCCTCGGTTCCGGGCCCGGCAGCCACAACGGTTCCGGCGAGCGGTTTTTCCTTAGCAGTTTCGGGGATGAACAGGCCCCCCGCGGTCTTCTCTTCGGCCGGATTGGGCTTGATGAGCACCCTGTCGGCCAATGGTTTGATTTTCATAGTTTGTGTTGGTAAATTATTAGGGTTTTTAGTCGTTTTCGGTGCGGCGTACATACAACGAACGTGCCAAACGCGATATTGTGTCGTTTTGGCAGGCGGAACTGACGTTTTGGCGGAATGTGTGCGAGAATACTATTTCTTCTCTGGATTACCTGGCACCGAATTCTGAGTACTTCTCTCACTACTACTTCTGGCTCCTTCGACCAAAATCTTTACAGTCGGCTCGATCAGGCCCGTTTTCACGTCGTCCCGATATGTGTTCCAGTTCACCAGATCCCTCTCCGCCTTGATCACCCGCGGATTACTCTCGACGACACTCACCGTCATCCCGAGCAGGAATGCCTTCTGGGGGAGGATCAGTATGTTGGTTCGGTACTTCAGACCCTCGCTGAGGCACAAACACGACTTGTCGTCACCTCCGACCGAGTGAATGGTGATCGGAGTGACCTCCAACATACGTTGTTCGCCCTGCATCTTTTCGCCATCCGGGGGCAGATAAATAATTGGCGAAATTGAAATAGTGAGGTCTATGCGGTCGCCTTCCTTGACCTTGGCCGAGGCGTAGTTCATAGTAACCCCGTCAACATAATAGACGAAATGATTTTCGTTAGAGTCGACAACCTTCTTTTTGAACTTAATCTCCAGGGCCGTCTCTTCATTATTGCCTAAGATCACCGTACGTCGGAACGTAAAATCGGGCATCCCTGCCGCATCAGTGAATATATTACTTTGAAACCGTGTGTGTTCCGCCTTGAACTTCGCAACCCGTTTGGCAAGCATACCATCAATCCACTTGAACCCCATATTGACCGCCGTAGGAAGAAACGAAGTAACACCTCCTAATGCCGACTCAGCTTGACCTCTCGATGGGTTGTCTTTCACTGGTTTTTGAGGATCGGGCTTCGTGAAGCAGATGTCAATCTCCTCCGAAAAATACTTCTTTTTGCTGCCGTCAGGCATACTGTAAACCACCTTTTGTGCCCCTGCGTTGAGTGCCATAATACACAAAATTAATGTTAGTACTGTCTTTTTCATAGAGCGTATAGTTATGTTTGTGACCATTCGTACAAGTGTTCCATAACCGATTCATTCAAAAGAATAGCGCGATTCTGGGTTCCATCTTCGAGGAAATAGTGATGAATGCCAACCACATAGCGTTGTTTACCCTCTTCGACGAAAACGGGGCTGCCACTATGTCCGGGCATCGTGTCCAAAGTGTCGGCGTAATATAGAAAACGGTCATCGTAACTGCGGATCCGACCCGTCGAGAACCGCTGGTGACCCTCCTTGTAAGGTTTCGCGCCCCTCCTCTCTTCCTGAGCCACGGGATATCCGGCCAGTTCGACATCGACATCGGAGGGTTCGTGAATTTTGTAACCGAAATACCTTTTCTTGATATTCGTAAACAGCGTGTCATCGGGCAAAATTATGGCACCGAAGTCGTACTGCCAGCCTTTGCCCAGTCGCCATTCTTTTGTCCACAGGAAGTCGTCAGTATACTGCCGACCATACGGCTCCGATCTACCTTTCGCGCCAGGAATCACAGCGATATTTTGAGCTTGGCCGCCATTGTAGACGTTATGAGCGGCGGTGATCACGCAGTGAGGAGAGATGAAAAAACCTGTACCCCAGTCCGTTTGGTTGCTCGCGGTTTTGATTTCCAGGCGGGCGATACAACAGTAGGGGTATTCGCTGGTGTCCGTGACCTCACAACTGTTGTCTTCGCCGATTATCCCTTTTGATTTACATCCACCTGAATTGGCAAGATGGATTAAGTCGCTGAGTTTGCTCATTGCGGTTAGTGTTTTGGCGGGGAACACCCACAAAAATCGCGCCGGGGATGAGGCGCGAAAACACAAAAAAGACCCCCGGTCAGGGATCTTTTCTATTCACTTTTACAGGCCTCTGTTCCGGCCTCTAATATTTCCGGCCTCGCTTGCTCCGGCCCTCCTGTTTTCTTCGGGCCCTTGCTTTTGCTCGGCCCCCGGGTGGAAGATGGGGCTCGAACCCACGACCTTCGGAACCACAATCCGACGCTCTAACCAGCTGAGCTACGTCCACCATCTAAATGCAGCGCCCCCCCCTCCTGAAACGGCCCTCCTCACTCTCGCCCCGATGGCGGCTTACAGCGCGTTGACGTGCAACTGCAAGGAGCTCTTCAGGTTTCCGGCTTTGTTCTTGTGGATGACGTTCGAGCCGGCCAGTTTGTCGAGCATTGCGGTCACCTTGGGCAGCAGCGCTTCGGCGGCGGCTTTGTCGGTTGTGTTGCGCAGCGCCTTGACGGCATTGCGGGTTGTTTTGTGATAGTAGCGGTTCCTCAATCGCCTCGTGGCGATCTGGCGGATCCTTTTCAGTGATGACTTGTGGTTTGCCATTTCTATTTCGTTAGCTTTATTTCAGTATAACAGGGGCCACTGACGCGGCCCCTGTAGCCCATAGGAGAATCGAACTCCTCTTTCAAGAATGAAAATCTTGCGTCCTAACCGATAGACGAATGGGCCGGTTTTGGAGGGACAAAGATAGATATAAAATTTGTTCCCGCCAAAAAAATCGGTTATAATTCCACTTTTTTGTCCGCAAACCGCTCCACAAGGTCGAGTTCGTGGCTCGAAAAGACGATGGTTTTGCTCCTCTCGTGCGCCAGCTCGGCCAGTAGCGCCACCACTTCTCGTCGGGCGTGATAGTCCAGAAAGGCGGTCGGTTCGTCGAGCACAATCACCGGCGTATCCTGCGCCAGCGCCCGCGCGATCATCACCCGTTGGGCCTCGCCGTCGCTGAGCGTGTCGACGAGTGCGGAGGCAAAGGCGTTCATCCCGACCGTCGTAATCGCCTCATTCACAATAGCCTTATCTTCCGGCCCGAGGCAGCCTGTCCAGCCGGTGTATGGCGTACGACCCAAAGCCACAAGGTCGCGCACACGCAGGCCCAGCACGCGGATATGCTCGGTGGAGACGAATGCAACCAGACGCGAAAGGTCGGCCGCATCATCGCCGTTTTCACGAAAAATCACCTCCCCAGAAAGCGGCGCAGCGAGCCCGGCAACCACCCGCAGCAGAGTGCTTTTCCCTGCGCCGTTGCGGCCGACAACCGCGGTCAACGTCCCGACAGCGAACTCCGCACAAAGGCCCGAAGCCAACACCCGGGCTCCGTAACCGATCGTGATGTCGCGCAAAGTCACCACGCCCGGCGCCCTCCGCGCACCACGACCAAAATTATCACGGGAATCCCGACAAGGGCGGTTATAGTATTGATAGGCAGCGGAGTAGATCCGACTGTACTCGACACAACGTCGCACGCCAACATCACCGCCGCCCCGAGTATCATCGACGCGGGCATCAACACGCGGTGGGTCGCCTCCCGGGTGATCATTCTCGCGACGTGAGGCACGGCAAGGCCAAGGAACCCGATCGGACCGCAAAAAGCAGTCAGAGTACCTGCCAACAGCGTCGTGTTGACAAAAACCAGAACGCGAACCGTCCCGACGTGAATCCCCATAGTCCGGGCGTAAGTCTCGCCCAACAGCAATGCGTCCAGTGGTTTAACCAGCGCCAACGACCCGGCCAACCCGACCGCGACAACAGGCCCGAGGAGAGCCAACTCCGGCAAGGTGACACCACCGAGCGACCCCATCGTCCAGATAACGAACGACTTGAGTGCCCCCTCGCCGCTGAAGTACTGCAACACCTCGACCAACGCCCCGGCAACGCTACCGAGCATCATACCGATGATCAGGACGGCCAAAATGTCGCGAATCCGCTGACTGACAACCATCACGACGAGGAAGATCGCCCCGGCACCGATCCAGGCAGCGCCGACAATACCAACGCTATGCAACCAACCGCCAGCAGCCCCGACAAGAGGTGCCCCGAGAAGAAACAGAGCCACGCCAAGGCTCGCGCCGGAGCTGATACCCAACACGTAAGGCCCGGCAAGAGGGTTACGAAACAGAGTCTGCATCTGCAATCCGCTCGCCCCGAGCCCCGCCCCGGCCAAAACCGCAACAACAGCCTTAGGCAGGCGAAACCGCGAAACGATGAATCCAGCCGCGTCGCCCAATTCGCTCAGACGGACGGACCCGACCAGGAGGTCGAGAACGAACAGCACAACGACGGCGAGCCCGGCCAAAAGAAAAAGTCGTTTCACCGCAGGCGTTTGTAATAGTATAAGGTATCGGGGCTGGGGTCGGGGCTGACGGCAGGGTCGGAGCCGTGGAGGATTGCCACCAAGTCTCGCAGAACGCGGTCGGGCCGCACGACACCCGATTCCCAGAAGTCGCTACCGCCCTCGGGCGTGGTGCGGGCGGTGTTGTTGAAGACCTGACCGGCGACGACAGGAGGAGCATCGGCGAAGCGCGGATTGTCGGCCAACAGAGCCGCCAGCGAGTCGTAATGGCCGGTGTTGAGCCAAACGTCGGCGCCCTGCATCGCCAACCAGGCTTCCTCGATACCGACGGGGTAACTCTCTGCACCGGAGTTGTTTGAGGCGCCTGAACCACGTGAACCGCCTGTCGCCGGGCCGTCCCGGTGCCCCTCGAAGATCCATTCGCCACCCGCATCACGCACCAGTTGCACCATAAAGTTGTCGTCCGCGGGAACCCACCACACGTCGCGGTAGGGTGCGTTGAGCATCACCCGTGGTCGTGCGCCGGAACGGGATGCTAACTCGCGGGCCTGGAGGGCGGTCTCGTTATAGCCCAGGGTGATCTCAGCCAGTCGCGCGGCGCCGACATCGCCCAGTCCGCACAATTCGGCGATCGGAACGATCCACCCGGCGCGGCCAAGAGGCGTGGTCTCGGTCCAATCCTCGACGGGAAAGCATCGCAACCCCATCTCCTCCAGTCGCGCCCGCTCTTCGGGAAAACTCATCAACACAACGTCGGGCCGCAGGGCGACGATACGCTCCACGTCGATGTTCGAATCCCACCCTACCTCGGCGATATCACCCGCACGGCAACGTTCGCGGATGGTCGGGTCAGTGACGAAACCGGTACCGGAAATGCCGACGATACGATCCGCCGCGCCCAGCTCAGAAAGAAAAGCAACGTGGCTCGAAGACATACAAACGATACGCCGGGCGGGGGCTTCGGTTGCGGGGGCGGGCGAGTCGGCGGTGGCGGCC
>QMCD01000673.1_pt1 | contig 42351 bp, 33 predicted proteins | sample 1821841 | NCBI WGS metagenome assembly QMCD01 (sample SAMN01991225, study PRJNA193472) | Termite gut metagenome, whole genome shotgun sequencing project. | isolation source: worker | host: Macrotermes natalensis
AGCCTGCGGCTTTTAACGGCATTTGCGGTATTAAGCCGACGTATGGCATCTGTTCGCGTTATGGCATGGTGGCATTTGCATCCAGCCTGGATCAGGCTGGCGTGTTTGCCCGCAGTGCCGAGGATTGCGCGCTGGTGCTCTCCGCCATGGCCGGACATGATCCGCGCGACTCCACCTCGCTTGATCGTCCATGTGAAGACTACACGTGTGATTTGTCGAAACCGTTAAACGGGTTACGCATTGGGCTGCCGAAAGAATATTTTGGCGATGGCATTGACGCGAATGTTGCCAAAGCGACAGAAGAGGCGCTTGGCGAGCTGCGCACATTGGGGGCAGTTACGGTACCGCTCTCATTACCCAATATTGCTTTTTCAGTACCGGTGTATTACGTGTTAGCGCCTGCCGAGGCGTCGTCGAACTTATCGCGTTTTGACGGTGTCCGTTACGGTTACCGCGCCGAAGAATATACTGATTTGCTTGACATGTATAAAAAAACACGGGCGCAGGGATTTGGTGCGGAAGTAAAACGCCGTATTTTGATCGGCGCCTATGTGCTCTCTCATGGTTATTACGACGCTTATTATTTAAAAGCGCAAAAAGTACGACGGCTGATCGCCGACGATTTTGCCGCCGCGTTCAAAGAATGTGATGTCATTGCCGGGCCGACTGTTCCCAACACCGCGCCGCGCATCGGCGAGCAAACCAATGATCCGATCAAAATGTATCTGAACGATATTTTCACTATTGGTGCCAACCTTGCCGGGATACCGGCCATATCGATTCCGTGCGGTTTTGATACGCGCGGATTGCCGATTGGCCTACAACTGCAGGGTAATTATTTCTCCGAAGCGCGCTTGCTTAATGTCGCGCATCAGTTCCAGCAAGCGACAAATTGGCATCAGCAAGCGCCGAAGGTGGCATCATGACTTGGGAAATCGTTATCGGGCTGGAAACGCATGCGCAGTTATCTACCGCGTCGAAAATGTTTTCCGGTGCGTCCACCGCGTTCGGCGCTGCGCCGAATACGCTGGCGCCGGCAATTGATCTGGCGTTGCCCGGCGTATTGCCGGTTGCCAATAAAGGCGCCGTTGAGCGGGCAATTCGTTTCGGCTTGGCGGTCGGCGCGACGATCAGCAAAACAAGTATTTTTGCGCGCAAAAACTATTTCTATCCGGATTTGCCGAAGGGTTACCAGATCAGCCAGTTCGAAACCCCGGTGGTGCAAGGCGGCAGCTTAACGATTCAAACGAGCAAAGGCGAGAAAACGGTACGATTGACGCGCGCGCATCTCGAAGAGGATGCCGGCAAAAGTTTGCACGAAGATTTCAGCGGAATGACCGGCATTGACTTAAATCGTGCGGGCACGCCGCTGCTCGAAATTGTTACCGAGCCGGATATGGCAAGTGCGGAGGAAGCTGTTGCCTACGCGCGGGCGTTGCATGCGCTGGTGCGCTGGATCGGCATTTGCGACGGCAATATGCAAGAAGGCAGCTTTCGCTGCGATGCCAATGTTTCGGTACGCCGCCCGGGGGCGCCATTGGGCACACGCTGCGAAATCAAAAATCTGAATAGCTTTCGCTTTCTCGAAAAAGCGATTGATTTTGAAGTGCGGCGGCAGATTGAGCTGATTGAGGATGGCGGTAAAGTTGTGCAGGAAACGCGTCTGTTTGATCCTGATCGCGGCGAGACGCGGTCGATGCGCAGTAAAGAAGACGCACACGATTACCGCTATTTTCCGGATCCCGATTTACCGCCATTGGCAATTGACGATGCCTGGATCGCGCGTGTTCAAGAAGAAATGCCGGAGTTGCCCGCAAAGGTGAAGCAACGTTTCGTCAATGATTACGCATTGACCGAATACGATGCTGCGCAGTTGACGCACAGTCTTGACTTTGCGCGTTACTTTGAAGAGGTGGTCGCGAAAGCGGGCAAAGACGGCGCAAAGGCAGTGGCGAACTGGTTGCTTGGCGACGTTTCTGCCGCGTTGAATCGAGAGAACATCGAAATTAATCAGATTCCGGTTTTGCCAGAACGATTGGCCGAGTTGGTGATAAATATTAAAAATGGCACGCTTTCCGGTAAAGGCGCAAAAGAGGTTTTCCAAAAATTATGGGATAGTGCTGTCCCACAAAAGAATACTTCACAAGCACAACATATCGGCCCACAAGGTATTGCTCCACCGGATAGCTTCGGTCAACCAACTGTTGATGAAATAATTAAAGAGCTTGGTTTGCAGCAAATTTCCGACAGTGGTGAACTGAAAAAAATCGTTGCGGATGTCTTGGCGCAATACCCCGATGTTGTTGAAGAATATCGCACTGGAAAAGAAAAGGCGTTTAACTCGTTGGTCGGGCAGGTGATGAAAGCAACGCGCGGCAAAGCCAATCCGGCACAGGTAAACGCGCTATTAAAAGATGTGTTGAATTCATAAACTCTTAAGTAAATTTCTTTCAATAAGAAGGCCGCTGTTTCATGATGAAACAGCGGCCTTTTCGAAGGAAATGCCAAAAAAAGAATAAAAAATTATGTTGTTTTTGTTTCGTGCCATTGGGGATTTTTCTTGGCAAAGCGTGTGTACATCACACCGATGAACAGAGCGAAAATCAGGCCAACGATGAGCACAATTTTACCGCCGGCGGTTGGACCGGCGGCGCTGGAGGCCAATGAAAAGTTATGCGCAAAAGCCGCGCCGACCAGTAAACCCAAGACGGTCATGGTAGCGTCTGAATTACCTTGCCCGGCTTGTACAAGTTGGCGCAACGGACAGCCGCTGATGAATGCACCGCATAATCCGACCAGCGCCAGCGACAAGAAATTCCATAAACCATCCGTATGGGCAATTGGCTGATTTTCAAAACCAAGATGAAATTTTCCGAGCATCAAATTGCCGACGAGCATTACCAGTGTGAGAGCAATTACCCCGATCAGCATGGAAAAACGGCGGAACAGGAAAACATGGCTGAACATGCCGATGAAGCAAAAGCGTGTGCGTTGCACGATCGCGCCGATCACCAGACCGGCCAGCAGTGACATCCAGATCGGTGCGTGTTGTGCTCCCGGACCTTTTTCGCTGGAAGCAAAAAGCCCGCCTTGCGCCAATACCAGAAGCAAAAGGACCAAGCAGAGAAGTGGAAACAAGATGCCTTCGCTTTTTTGCTGCTGTGCGCTTGGTGTCAGCGAAAAATTGTTTTTCAGGAAAAGTGCGCCGATGCCGATGCCGGTGACAAATCCGGCCAGCCCGATAATCGCATTTAAATCGCCGCCGGCGATACGCAACATCATGCGCAATGGGCAACCGAGGAAAACCAGGCAGCCAATCATCATGAAAAAGCCGAGCGAAAAGCGTAGAAAGGGCGCGGAACCGGCCGTTGGCTTGAATTCCCGAGCGAATAATACTGCGGCGAACGCGCCCAGGATAAAACCAAATATTTCTGGACGCATATACTGCACCGGCGCTGCTGAATGTAACCTCATCCCGCCCGCGACATCGCGCATAAAGCAAGCGACGCAAACGCCCATATTGGGCGGATTTCCATAATATCCCAGAGCCAGCGCCAATGCGCCGATCACGCTGCCGACGACAACGAATAACATGGTTTTCGACATAAAAACTCCTTTAATTTGCTCGCAATGCGCGCAGACGCCGCGGCAATTTATCGCGGCCAATTTAATTGGGTGGTATTAAATTTTCATCGCCTACTTGCCACGAAAGCTCGGGCAACAAACGGCAATTGGAAAAAGAAGACGAAACCAAGCAAGCGCACCGACTCTGATACTATAAGCCGTACAACCGTACGCCACTTTATCCGATAATGGATTGTATCATATAAAGACTTGTAGCATTGCGGCTTCAAGGCGAACGAAGCCGCAATGGATCCGTGTGTTTTTAGCGGATAACTGGTTTATTGCAAATATTATTTGATCTCGGTAACTTCGAAGCCCGCGTCGATGACGGCTTGTGTTAACGCGCTGTCGGTAGCATGATCATCAACCTCGACGGTTGCCGATTGGGCGGCCAGATCAACATGGACATCTCTGACGCCATGAACAGAGCGTAAAGCTTTTTCAACAGAATTGGTGCAGTGTCCGCAATTCATGCCATTGATACGGATATTTTTCTTCATGGTGATGTTCCTTATCGTAGTCTTTATTGTTGGTGTGGCAGGAAAAATCCTGGTTTCGGTATATGTTTTAACGTCGCTCATGGAGGAAGTATTTTGCACACCGTCTGTTTTGAAAAAGCGTAAACGCAATGCGTTGGTGACGACGCTGATTGAGCTTAAGCTCATCGCAGCGGCGGCAAGCATTGGGTTTAAGGTCAATCCCCAGGAAAGATAAAAAACACCGGCGGCGACGGGAATGCCGATGCTGTTATAGAAGAACGCCCAGAAAAGGTTTTGCCGGATATTGCGCATAACCGCCCGGCTGAGTTTAATGGCGGTCACGGTATCCATAAGATCGTTTTTCATCAACACAATATCGGCGGATTCAATGGCAATATCGGTACCCGCGCCGATCGCAATACCGACGTCGGCGCGCGCCAAAGCCGGCGCATCGTTAATACCGTCGCCGACCATCGCCACTTTTTTATCGCGCGCCTGCAAGGAACGGATTTCATGCTCCTTATCCTGAGGCAATACTTCGGCAAAGACTTTTTCAACGCCGATTTGACGACGGATGGCCTCTGCGGTTTGCGCATGGTCACCCGTGATCATCATCACATCGATGCCCATATGTTGCAACGCGTTGACGGCGTGACGGCTGTTTTTCTTGATTGTGTCGCCGACGGCGATGACGCCGAGCAAAATGTGATCACGGACGACATACAGCGGGGTTTTGCCGTCTTTGGCTAGGGCTTCGCCATATACGGCAAACGTGTTTGCCACTTTTTCGGTATTGAGCAAGGATGTATTGCCGACCGAGCAACGAACACCATCGATGACCCCGGTAATGCCCTGCCCGGGTATTTGCATGAAATGTTGTGCTCTTTGATAAGCCACACCACGTATTTCCGCTTCCTGCACAATGGCGGCACCCAAAGGATGTTCGGAGAGCTTTTCCAGCGATGCCGCCAATGAGAGCAATTCTTTTTCATTGCTGTTATGGGCAGGGATGATATCGGTCACTACCGGTCGGCCTTCCGTGACAGTGCCGGTTTTGTCGAGCACAACAGTATCGATCGCGCCCGTTGTTTCAATGGCTTCTGCGGATTTGAATAAAATGCCCGCAGCCGCGCCGCGACCAGTGCCGACCATAATGGATGTGGGTGTGGCCAATCCCAGCGCGCATGGGCAGGAAATTACCAGTACCGAAATGCCGATGGATAAAGCAAATTCCATGTCGTAACCGAGCGCCAACCAGAAAACTATTGCCGTCAGCGCGATAATGATCACGATCGGCACAAAGATGCCGCTGATTTTGTCCGCCAAACGGGCGATGGGCGCTTTCGATGACGTGGCGTCATCCACCAGCCGGATAATCTGCGCTAATGTGGTGTCGTCGCCGATACGGGTAGCGCGCATTGTAAAATGACCGGATCGATTGATGGAAGCACCTGTTACCGAATCGCCTGCCCGCTTTTCCAGCGGCAGGTTTTCACCGGTCAACATGGATTCGTCGAGGAAACCGACACCTTCGCCGATCACGCCATCCACAGGAACGCTTTCGCCCGCTTTGATTACAAGAATATCGCCGACGCACACCTCTTCGCGCGGTACGACATATTCATTGTCGTCGCGAAGAATCGTTGCCGTTTTTGGTGCCAGCGTCATGAGCTTGGCGATGGCATCGGTGGTTTTTCCTTTGGCGCGTGCCTCAAAATATTTTCCCAGTGTGATCAGCGTCAGAATCATCGCGGCCGATTCAAAATACAGATTTTCAGAAAAATGCTGCACGGTTTCCATATCGGCAGTGCCTAGCGCAAAAGCCATCCGGTAAATCGCATAAGTGCCAAACCCCACCGCAGCGCCAGAACCGAGCGCAATCAACGAGTCCATATTGGGCGCGCCGGAAAACAATGCCTTGAAACCAACCTGATAATATTTACGGTTGATAAAAATAACCGGCACGGCCAATAAAAATTGTGTGAACGCATTTGCTACAGCGTTTTTCGTGCCCAGTAAAAAGCCGGGCAAAGGCAATCCGATCATGTGCCCCATCGCCAGATAAAAAAGAGGGATGGTGCATAAAAAAGAAACTACCAAACGACGCCTTAATGCGCGGCTTTCCATGGTGTCTCTGGCCGGAATGGTGTTGTGTACGCTTCTTGTTTGTGCATCGTGAGGTAAAGCGCCATAACCCGTTTTTTCGACAGCGGCAATGATGTCTTTTTCTGTTAAAGCGGTTTCATCAAACGAAACTTTCATACTGTTTTTCAGCAGATTCACGCTGACTTCACGCACGCCTGTCAAAGCGGATACGGCTTTATCCACCCGACCGGCACAGGCCGAGCAAGTCATACCGACGATATCAAAGGTTGCTTTTCGCATGAGTGCTTATCTTGACAGAAAGCGGGAGCAGACACATTGTAGCTGTATATATTTTAGGTGCAAGAATGCACTTTTTTGATACCCGGTTTCCTGAAAGATACCAGTTGATGATGTTGGAAGTGTTTACCACTGGCCATGGGATGAGGAGCCAGATATTGAGACGTGCTCTTATAAATACATGAGAAAGGTTACGGATAATTTTAATGATTTTCTTGCCGAATTATGCTCTTAAGGATTATCTGAATATTAACCCGGCAATTCAATAGATTCATTTTATTGAATATCAAGTTGTTCATTAACCCCCTTCCCAATCCCAAGCCTGTCTATTTTTTAACCAATGGCCTGGTTTTTTCTCCCGCCCCACCGTTTTCGCAGCAATGTCCGGAGAGTGGGACTAGCGCCGACAGGGTACGATGGGAAACCGATTGATATACATCATATTAACCAAACAAATAATGGCTCTGTTATGGAGATTTCGGGCACATCGCATACTAAAAACCATGGAAACCTGCATCAAAACACGTCAATTACCATCCCAAATTGACAGGCAGAGCCCTAGAGCGCCCGAATGGCGCGGAACACATAAAGACCTGCTGTTATACGCCGTACTCTATTATTTTTCAAAATATTTATCAATTTCCTCTTTTGTCACAATAAGATCATTGTGATAATAATTATTTTTAAAATAATTAGCTTCCATCAATAAAATCATAGTTATTATCAATCAGCATTTTTAAATAGTCTTCAAAGCTATCTGCAATTACAGCAAACTCATCTGGGTCATGCAAAAATCTTACTATTTGACCAACTTTACCTTTTTTTGAAGGGCTGAAATCTATAAATAGTTGTGATGTTCCGCCATTATTCATACAATCTGAGAAATGAAGCCATTTGAGATTATCTGCTTTGTTGGTAATTCTATCATCTATTGATACACCTATAGTTTTTTCATATTCGCTTAGAGTATTAATTTTATCGTAAAAAAATACTTCATCACAATAAAAGATGTCGATCTTTTTATGTTCAATAATTGCTTTAGATGATAAAAGATAATATGGGTATCCTTCAATATCTGAACCAAGAAAGTAAAAAGTAATCTTTTCACCTTCATACTCTCTATAATATGTTCCATCCACATATTCAAGTAAGTTAATCAATGCTTTTGGGGTGTCTGGATAAATCTCTTTAAGTTTTGCAATGTCTTCTTTATTTGCGCCATATTTGATTTTTTCAAAATGTTCCCAAGCTTCTTTATCTCCATTATCAAAATATGCTTTTTTAAGTCCTACTATATAGTTTTCAACGATATTCATATTTTTTCCTTTTATGTTTCCTTTGAGTTATTTTTAGTTTGTTCGTTACTATACATTTTAATTTCTCTTAGCTTGTTTTCTTTCTGCCATAAACGCTGTATATATCTTTCATTTTAACTACATTCCCATTTGGAACAAAAGTGATTGATGTACTGTTGCTATTCCCTTATCTATGTGCTTGATATCCTCGCTGCCGCCTATCGCTAGTGCAGGTATAAAGTAATAAATTTCATCATAATTTATACTGCCTTTTTCCTTTGATGCTCTTTCAAACAATTTTTTCTTCAAGTATTCTTCTATAGCGTCCTTATCGACAATAAAAGAATTGAAAAAGTCATTCAAACTCCATATGCACACGTCTATTTGTCTATGGTGAATGTCGAGAAAACTAACGTCTTCATCGGTGTCGGTCAATTTCCGATAATAGAAAATGTCTCCAAATGCTGTCATAGCAATCGGCAATTTCGATTCGTCTTCTCCGCCGAGCCATTCATATAATGAATCCGCATAATCTGCTGGATTTATTACTTTTATTAGTCCATCGGCGTAATTTCCGAATCCATATTCTTTCCAGAATTCAATAAGTTTTTTGGGCAATATTTTTTCAAATTGCTTGATCGTTGCATTTTTAGGTTTTATTAAATCTTCCGAAGGTTTAAATGTTTTTATAAAAAGTTCGTATTGGTTAGACATTCTCGATTTTCTTAATAAAGTTAAAGATGCTTTAATTTTATTATATTACACATTGCTGTGTCAGGCCGTTCTTTGAGGAAAGATATTTGCGGGCGTCGTGAAAGAAAATTTATCAGAAGCCGGCAAGGCCAAGGGCAAGGGTAAGAATGGGGGGAAGAGTAAGGCGAAGAAGAAGCTCAAGTGCGGCGAGTACGGTAAGTACGGGGACTTGAAGAAGAAGACGGGAGGCGGTAAGTTCGACCGGGATCATATTCCGTCCAAGGCGGCGCTGAAGGAACGGGCGAGATCCCTGAATGATGGCGCGGAACTTAGCCCGGCCCAGCAAAAAGCAATTGATAACTGGGGCAGTTCGATTGCAATTCCAAGGCAGGCTCACATCGACGTAAGCCCAACCTATGGGACCAAAAATGTGGCGCTGGCACCTCAAGATGCAAAGGATTTGGCGGGAGCTGCACGTCGGGATGTTGAATCGATGTTGAAACAGATTGACGAATACGATGCTGACGGTGGCTGCAAGAAGGCGTATCAAAAAGCCTCCGCCAAGATCATGCGTATGGACAACAAGGCGTTTGACGAGGCATTATCCGGGATTCTGAATAACGTGAAGTGAGTGGTTTTATGACTGATATGAATGATTTAGTGAACTTACTTGGACGCTATTTTGGCGAACCTGAGATTGCTCAATTCCTGTCGGATTTTAATATTACCGCAGTTCCGAAGCTGAAACGAGGCGATATTACCGTGACCGTTTCAAATAAGGAGTCCGGCATCGAGGCAACATTTCGGGATGCCGACGCCTTGGATGTCCAGACGAGAGAGTATCCCGAAGGGGCGCTTGTGCTGTCCAATGTTCGCTTTTACGGCGTTGAAACAGATGATTTCGCCCCTTACACAGGCCCGCTGCCGTTAGGTGTAACATTTGGCGCATCTAAACAAAAGCTGATCGACCGGCTTGGAGCACCTGCACGGGATAATCTCAGATTGCGGCAAGTACGTTGGGATTTCGAAACCTATTGTGTGTTTGCAAGATTTGGTGACACGGATGACATGATTATCTTCGGCATACAATTGCCCGTCGAGTGATGTGGATGCAAAACAGCGCCTGCCATTCAGTATTCATAGGCCGAAGTTCGAGTGGGTCGTACCCCTGGATAGCGAGGGATATTTATTGTTGCAGTCAATGTTCAGGGGGCTGCCAATGCTCGCAACACGAGAGAATTCGTAGATATGCTAGCTGACGACATCATCACACTTTTTGGCACGCCTGCCGACACCGGGCAAGTGACTGTGCTTTTTTCGGCTCTGAATACATTGCGTCGCCCACGACTTCCGGATGATGGCCAGGCCAGTTACTACGACTGGGTTCTCGTTCGTCGGAAAGGTATTGAACTGGGATTCGTCGATTCCGAATACCAAGCCGCCAACAACCGTTTTAGATGGGGGCGCGGCGAACTACTGCTCTGTCAAGCATATTTCTACTCGGGTTTCGACGACGTTCAACCGTTTACGGGAGAATTGCCGTTCGGATTGACATTTGCCGACAGCCGCGAGCTTGCCCGCGTAAAACTTGCCGCCTATGAGACGACGCGGCATGCCTACCGAAGCGATACCTGGGATGTGGAAGGCTACCGCCTGACCGTGACATACGCCGGAAATGGTGCCTCGATTGATCGAATCGCCTGCCGTATGCTCGCCGCGCCGATTCCACGACAAGAAGCAGTGACATGTCCAGAAATCGGCCAACTGGCAAAAGCCTTTGGCTTTACGACCGGATCGCCCGAGTTTCTGGCGCTGTGGCCGGAACCGCTTGCCGACGATGACTATCAAGCAGCTCGGGAGGACGGAGAAATCGATCTGACTCAAACTCATGGTGCGACGTTGTACTTTGCCAAGAGTCGCAGTGGCCCGATATTTCGATCCATGACGCTGCACCGCAACCGCGACATGGAGTCGACTGGTTGGGCTGGTGAATTGCCACAGGGACTCGATTTTGAGGACAGCCCGGAAATCCTGTTTCAGAAAATTTCCGTTGCTCCGGTTCAGCAAGCCGACTCCGCGTTGACCGGCCACGCTGTCTGGCATTTTGACGACTACACACTACATGTGTTGTACAGCAATATCGACAACCGGCTGCTGCGCGTGAAGATGCGTGAGCGAAGATGAATTGGCACCTCAAATCGGCCCGAATTGCCTTGTTGCTCGGCGGCGGAGCGGTTGTGCTCGGTCGAAACCACCATCCATTTAATCGGTGGCAAATATAAGTCGTTAATTTTATGGAAGCTCATGAGCGGCGCGTTGCGGTTTTCGCAGTTGTGTCAGGGAGTTTTTTGCGCGACCGCAAAAACGTTGACGCAACAATTGCGCGAATTGGAAGCAGGTGGCATGATGCGTTGGGAAGTGCTTCCGGTGGTACCGCCCAAAGTTGAATCTTCGCTGACGGGCTTTGGCAGAAGTATCGCGCCGGTTTTTGCCGCGATGTGTCAATAGGGGGGCCGGTTGCCTGAGCAGTTAAGGCTTGGAAGCGAATTGTTCCATGAGGTCTTTTGAAAAATAATTTTATCGTTAGTGACTAAAAGAACGGATACCAGGAGATATGGATGACAGAAATCGTTCCGGATAACAAGACGTTAGAAAAACTGCTTGGTAAAAAAGCCTTCGCCGCATGGCAAGATATTACTGCGCACATCCGACAACATTACGAGATGGATGAGCTTTGGGGCAAAGCCGGTAAAGCAGGGTTACATGAACTTAAGTTTCGGCGCGGCGGCAAAACGCTGTGCGCGCTTTATGTTCGAGAAGGAAGCTTCGGCTTCATGGTGATTTACGGGAAGGCCGAGCGTGAAGCGTTTGAGCAACAACGCGCGCAGTTTCCCGAAAGCATTTGCCGCAAATACGATGAGAGCACCACGTACCACGACGGCAAGTGGATCATGATCGATGTCGAAGCGCCGGGTTTGGGCGATGCGCTTGAGCAAATGTTGCGGGTCAAGCGCAGGCCAAATCGGCGGGAAAAGCAGGCGTGATTGTTATGATCTTGGCGCGTCTTTGATATGCACCGTGACGACTGTGCCTAACCCGTCATTACGCTTCTCCATATAAGCTTTGCCGTTGTGAAATTCGGCAATCAGGCGTACCACGTATAAGCCCAAGCCCAAATGCGGCGTTTCGCTTCGTTTGCCGGAGCGTCTTGACACCATCGGTTCAAAAAGTTGCGCGGTGTCGCTTTCCGGAGGCAACGAACCTTCATTGCCTACATGTAAAATGGCTTCGTTACCGGAAAATTGTAAAGAAACACTCACCGTCGTGTCGGGTAGCCCGAAGTCATTGGCGTTGGCAATCAGCTTGTCGAGCATTTGCACGAGCAAATCGGGCGCGACATATTTTTCGTATAACGTAGGCTCGGCATTCTCAGGCAAACGTAAATCAAAACGGCGCCCCGGATAGGCTTGTCGATAGCCCTCAATACTGCTGGTCAGCAACATGGCTAAATTGACATGGGCACGATCGGCATCGATGATGCTTTGCTCCAGCCGCGAGGCTTCGGTCATCCGTGCCAGAATATGCGACAAGCGCGCCAACCCGCCTTGTGCGCGTTCGAGATAAGTTTGCTGTTCTTTTTCGGACAGCGGTGCGCGCAGATTTTCCAGCGATGAACGAACTACGGCAATCGGCGTACGTAATTCATGCGATAGCCGCCCGGCAATCTGTTCGCGATAGACAGCGGCTTCTTCAAGGCGCGACAGCACTTCGGTAAAACTGCGCGATAAATCACCGATTTCGTCACCGACATTGGCGCTGGTTTCGATCTGTTTGATTCGTCCGCGGGCGTCCACAGCGTGCTCGACTTCATTGCGTAGCAAGCGAATGCGGCTGGATAACCAAGTCGCATAGGCGACAATCACGGTGGCAATCAAAAGTACGACGGCAATCAGCAACGGAAACAGTCGCTCGAAGGCTGCGTTTTTCGCCGCAAGAATGCCGTTGGTGGTTTCTTCGGCAATCACAACACCGACGACGACGTTATCGCTCCAGATCGGCATTGCCGCCATGGTCACCACTGCTATCCCGTCTTCAGTAGGGCGACGGCTTAGCGAGGAAATACCGGTAAGCGCGGTGTCGACATCTCTGACCATGGCGTGATATGCCTCCGACGGGTCATCAAGAAAATCCTCGGTCGGCTGTTGCGTCAAGCGCATATAAAGCGGCGCGAATATGTGCTCGTTCATCCATGGCCATGGTTGTTGCCAGAAAAATCGGGGCGGCGGCGTTTCATCAATCATGCGATGCAGTGAACCGATGCGCACCAGCACGTGATGGTGGCGATTGACCACCCATAGGCGGACATTGGCGGGTACGATGGGCGCCAATGTTTTTTCCAGTTGTTCACGGGTACTTGGTATGGCGACGCTTTGCCGTGAGGAAGTTCCTGAAAGCGGGGGGATGGTCACCAGAGGTTGCGTTGGAAGTTGTGTTGGTTCATCGACGTAAAAAAGGTTGTGGGTATTTTCATGGTCGGGCTGTTGTTGTGCCTGAGGCAACGGCAATAAACCTTCTTCGCTGGCGAAAACATCGGGGCGTTGATAAAGCGCCGTAGCGACAGCCTGGGCGGTGATGCGTAATGCCCGCTCCTGCCCGTTGCGCAAAAAGCGGTCGGTTTCGCTTAAGTATTTATAACCGAGCCATGGCAGCGCCAATAATATTGATAGGACCAGCAGCACCTGCGCGCGGATACCAAAACGGCGTGGCCTGCGTTTTAACTTTCCCGAGGGTTCCATCGGTAGCCCATGCCGTAAACGGTCACGATATGGTCGAATTTTTCATCCGCCGCAAGAAACTTTCGTCGGATCCGTTTGATGTGTGAAGTAATAGTGGCCTCATCAACATAAATACGCGCATCCTTCATCAAACTGGCACGGTCTTTGACATGGCCGGGATGGCGCGCCAAAGTATGTACCATCCAGAATTCGGTAATGGTGAGCGGTACGGGTTGATCGTTCCAGTGTGCGGTCAAACGCGGCAAGTCAAGACGCAGTGCGCCACGCGCCAAAACATCATCGACCTCGGGCGGAGATGACGCCAGATCAGCACGTCGAAACAAAGTGGCAATACGGGCAATGAGATGTGGCAGACTGACATCCTTGGTTACATAATCATCGGCACCCATACGCAACCCGGCGACGATATCGAAATCGCTGTCACGCGCCGAGAGAAAAATGATGGGAAGCCGTTCGGAACGCGCCCGTAACTCGCGGCACAAAGTAAACCCTCCATCAACATCGTCTCCCAACCCGATGTCAATCAGCGCCAGGTCGGGCAAACGCGTGGCAAAAGCGGCCAGCGCGTCGGCACGGCTGCTGTGTGTGGAAACCTTATATCCCTGGCGGCGCAGCGCATCAGCACAATTATCGCGCAATGCGGGTTCGTCTTCGATCAATGCAATGTGTCGGCTCATGGGATTTTTCTCAGGTGCGATGTTGGCACTATAACGCAGGCGTTTCATTTCCGATAGCGGGGAAATATGCGGTCATCAGTTTGCCATAATTCATCACGAAATGAGCAGAAGCATGTATCGAACAGCCTGTTTCTTTTGCGCTAATGGGTAAGAGCCCTATTTATCAAGGAGAACGCTTATGTCTGCTCATCAAAATACCATGTTTGAATCATCGGCCCGTTCCCGTGATTTATTGCGGTTTATCGCAATGGCGACGGGCGTCGGAATTATTACCGGCATCATTTTAATTTTGTTGGTTATTTTACTTAGCACACCGGCGCAAGCATCATCATACGACGGCCGCGATGTTTTTCACGGCGAGTTATTGTTTTCATCCGAAGGCAATGCTTATACCCGTATTGCCGCATCGTTGGAATTGGCTCATATCAAAGCATAGCTCATGGGACGATTGAGCGGATGATGGTCATACAAGCTTTCAAAAAACCGACGTCAACCGTGCATGAGGCTGCCTGGTTTTCCATTGCCGGAGAACGTTGCCGTATGTTTATGGGGTGATACAAACGCGTATTATTGGGGCACAAGCCATGGATTGAAAAAATATCGAAGCCCGCGGGCAGCTTTCCCCAAATAATTGCATGGAGCGGTTTTGTTAAAAGGGATCGGATTGTCAGTTTGAAGCGAAGTATATTTCAGGCCGGCGGTTGTTGTATGATTTAATAAATTTTTTGTCAGCGCACGATAATATCACCAATAAGACTACGCAGCCGGCTAAGCAGTGGTTCATTGAGTATCGAATTCCCCATTGACAATATCAGGTCGTTATTATCGCAACCGTTGCCACGGAACGATTGCAACGTCCATTTTTGGACACCGGCATCTTTAAGCTCCTGAGCTAACCGCAGCAGTTCTTTTTCCGGTGTTAATGCGTTGTGTACCGTAGTACGAATTTCAAAGCAGATATTTGCTTCTTGAAGCAGCGCCAAAGATTCAAACGCCGGATCGCCGCTTTCGGCCGTGTAAGTAATCGCCGGATAATGTTGGCGGGTGGCTTTGATGTCAAGCCCAACCCAGTCAAGGTAGGGCAACAGTTTTTGCAGGCGACGCGGGTAAGCGCCGCCTGTATGCAGCCCGATTTTGAAGCCCAATTGCTTGACTTGCTGTACCGCCGCCAACAACGCAGCCTGCGCCGTTGGCTCTCCGCCGGAAAAGACGACGCCGTCCAGCAATTCTTGCCGGGTTGCCAGCCACTGATGGATATCTGGCCACGGTAACGACGATTCGCCGTGCGCCGGAATGAGATGCGGGTTATGGCAATAGGCGCAGCGCCACGGGCAACCTTGGCAAAAGATAACGGCGGAAAGCAAATCAGGATAGTCGGTTGCCGTGAACGGTACCAGGCCGCCGATACGCAGTGCATTGGCGCTGGGAGAGGATTCTGAACAAGATTGCGCCATTTTCTCGTTTTATATATAACACACAGAACACCAGCTCCTCCGCTTACGCATTACTACAAGCAGAAAAGCTGGCTACTAACTTGCTGGTGAATTATTTTATGCGCGACTCACGGAAAAAACAGCGTTCGCGATGCTCGCTTTTTTTACCAATATTGAATGATGATACCGGGCGATGATAACCCATCACGCGTGTCCATACTTCACAACGTTGGCGCTCATCAGCACTCAGCGCGATGGCGGTAGTTGCCGAAATATCAGTTTTACGTGCATTCATTTTTATATCTCCTTATAAAAAATATTCCTGTCTGGTATTGCTTGGGTACTTTCGTGATCAAGCGGACGTCAGATCTTTGATGGTGAGTGAAGGGCCATTGGCTCGCACCGAAGCAATGCCTTTATCGCGTGCCTGTTCGGTGGTGTACATTTGAGAGACGCCGATAATCTGATGATTGGCCGCTTTCAGGTTGAAACGGAATTTGCCGTTACTGGCTTCTTTACGCTCATAGCGCTCTTCAAGCGGACTGTTTTCCTGTACCGAGCGAATGCCATTTTCCGCGGAAGCGCGTGATTCATACATTTCACTGGTCAGAATAACTTCAGCGTTTCCTGATTTTAAATCAAAATAATATTGATCGTTTTTACTTTTCTTGAGTTCATACCAGCCTGCCATAACACCCTCCTTCTTTTTAAAAGGTTAAGCCATATTAAAGCTTTCCGCTTCAAGTTTTTTCTGCGTTAGTAGAATTTCATCACACTTCGGACAGAACTCATGTTCGCCGGCGATATAGCCGTGTATCGGGCAAATCGAGAAAGTTGGTGTTACCGTGATGTACGGGAGACGGAAACGCTCAAGCGAACGGCGTACCAGTTCTCGGCAAGCGTTTGCACTGGAAATGCGCTCAGTCATGTACAGGTGCAATACGGTGCCACCGGTATATTTGGTTTGCAATGCTTCCTGGCGGATAAGCGCTTCGAATGGATCGTCGGTGAATCCGGCAGGTAGTTGCGTTGAATTGGTATAGTATGGCGCTTCCGGCGTTCCCGACTGAAGAATATTCGGGAAGCGTTTTTTATCTTCTTTGGCAAAGCGATATGTCGTGCCTTCCGCCGGTGTCGCCTCAAGGTTGTACAAATGGCCGGTTTCTTCCTGAAACTCAATCATCCGGGCGCGCAGATGGTTGAGCAGATCTTCGGCAAATTGGTGGCCAAATTCGGTGGTGATATTTTCCTTGTCATTGGTGAAGTTACGGATCATTTCGTTGACGCCGTTGATACCCAATGTTGAGAAATGGTTGCGCAGCGTACCCAGATAACGTTTGGTATAGGGAAATAAACCCTGATCAATCAGACGTTGAATGATTTTACGTTTGACCTCAAGGCTATTTTTTGCCCAAACCAGCAACTGATCGAGACGAGCATATAAGCCTTCTTTATCGCCGGCAAATAAATAGCCTAACCGCGCGCAATTGACCGTAACCACGCCGACCGAACCGGTTTGCTCGGCGCTGCCGAAAAGACCGTTGCCGCGCTTCAGCAATTCACGCAGGTCAAGCTGCAAACGGCAGCACATTGAGCGGATCATGTTTGGTTTTAATTCGGAGTTTAGAAAATTCTGAAAATACGGCAAACCGTATTTTGCAGTCATTTCAAAAAGCAGATCGCAATTTGGATGTTCCCAGTCAAAATCGGGCGTGATGTTGTATGTCGGAATGGGAAATGTAAATACACGGCCTTTTGCGTCGCCCTCGGTCATCACTTCGATATAAGCGCGATTAATCATATCCATTTCGCGCTGCAATTCGCCGTAAGTAAAATCTTGCTCTACACCTGCGATCACCGGCACTTGTTCGCGCAAATCTTCCGGACATATCCAGTCGAAAGTGAGGTTGGTAAACGGCGTCTGCGTTCCCCAGCGCGAAGGTACGTTCAAGTTGTAAATTAACTCTTGGATGCACTGTTTCACCTGGTCGTACGGCATATTGTCCGCGCGAATGAATGGTGCCATGTATGTGTCGAAAGAAGAAAATGCTTGGGCGCCCGCCCATTCGTTTTGCAGCGTACCCAGGAAATTGACAATCTGACCGACCGCGCTGCTCATGTGTTTTGGCGGTGCGGCCTCCACTTTTCCGGGCACACCGTTCAAGCCCTCGTATAAAAGCGTGCGCAACGACCAACCGGCGCAATAACCGGCGAGCATATCGAGGTCGTGAATATGTACATCGCCTTCACGATGCGCCAAACCGATTTCCGGTTCATAAACATGATCAAGCCAATAATTGGCGACTACTTTTCCAGAAACATTGAGAATCAGGCCGCCCAGCGAATAACCTTGGTTGGCATTCGCGTTTACGCGCCAATCACGCTGATCAAGGTATTCTTCGATGGCATTTTCAACATTGATCAATGTTCGGCGCTGGTCACGCAATTGTTTGTGTTTTTCCCGGTAAACAATATAAGCACGCGCCGTGACATAATAGCCGGCGGCGATCAGCGCTTCTTCTACGCGGTCTTGGATCAGTTCAATGGAAGGGACGCCATCAATGGCTTTGTACGCCAGCACACGGCCGACCTGTGAGGCGAGAATCGCCGCTTCTTTGCTGTCAAACTCCCCGGTGGCACGCCCGGCCTGGGCAATGGCGACGGTAATCTTCTGAAGGTCGAACGGAACTCGGCTGCCGTCTCGTTTAATCACCTGCCGCGGTAACAATACGGACTCTCCTAGAATACCGGTTGGCGATACAGGCGACGCATTCGACACAGCAGACATGGCTTTCCCTTTCTTCTATTTAACAAAGAATTCATCATCAGGAGCACGATTAAGAAGTAAAGCGCGTTCCATACGGATTACATTTCTTTTTTATAGTCGTGAACTACAATATCTAGTGATGAAGTGGGATTCTACATCAATTTATTGTAGGAGGGAGGGCAACAGAATAAAATCTTTCCAAAGCAGACGTATTGCAAATAACCGATTGCTTTTGTTGCTGTTTTTCGGTTTTCAATTGCTTTGAAGGTATATTTTACAATGTGTCGGCATTTGGCAACGGTTTTATTTTGCGTAAATAAGCGTCTCCCCGTTATACTTTTGGAAATGAATGAAGATCCAACGATAGGGATCTGGTTATAAAAGAACAGATAACAACAAATATGGATGCGGTGAAAGTGTAAAAGTTGATACCCTCTAATTCTTGGAGTAAGAAAATGCGAGTTTTAATTTTAGAAGATGACGCCGTTCAAGGCGATGCTCTTGTTTCTCTTTTGGAGCAGGCCGGGCATGAACCGGTTCTTTTTGTCCGTGGGGATGATGCCATTAGTGCGTTGCGCGCAAGATCGTTTGACCTGGCGCTCCTTGATTGGCAGGCGCCGGGCGCTTCGGGACGCGAAGTATTGAATTGGATTCGTGAACAACTGTTGCAACCGATACCGGCGATTTTTATTTCACAACGTGATGACGAAACATCCGTCGTCGATGCGTTGATGGCCGGTGCCGATGACTATTTGACCAAACCGGTTCGTTCTGCAGAATTATTAGCTAGGATTGCGGCGGTTACGCGTCGTCAGCCGAGCGCGTCTCCCAATGCCGTGCAACCTGTTTTGCGTGCGGGAGAGCTGATGCTTGATCGTTTTGAGCACGTGGCCACGATGGACGGTGAAATAATCGATCTTACCCAGAAAGAATTCGAGTTGGCATGGTTTTTGTTGCGTAATTTGGGCAGGCTGGTGCCGCGCGCTCAGGTGTTGCATGAAGTCTGGGGTATTGATGATTCGCACAGTTCGCGCACGCTGGACACTCATGTCAGCCGGTTACGCCGTAAGCTCAAGCTGGTGCCGGAAAAAGGTTTTCGCTTGATTTCGATCTACAATTACGGTTACCGGTTGGAATTGGTCGATTCTTCTGAAATGTGATGATATGAAACACTTCCTTGTTTCGCTGGCATTTACTGTTATTGCCGTATTCTTTTCGGCCAGCAATGCGTATGCGCAAACGATTGATTATGTTGTGCAACCGGGCGATACCATCAGTAGTATTTCCGAGCGCTTTTTGGGTGGTTATGCGCGTTGGGGAGCGATTGAAAAACTAAATCCTGGCCTTGATATTCACAAGTTACGCCCCGGCCAGGTATTGCATTTGCCGGAAAACCGCGTGAGTTCAGTCATGGCTTCGGTCAAAGTTCTGAAAATTAACGGTTATGCTGAGAGCGATGGCGCGGTGTTGAAAGAAGGGCAGCGGCTCGGTACGGACGCAGTGGTTATTGTCGGTGAAGACAGCTTTATGACGCTTGCGCTTGATGATGGTTCAATCGTTATCGTTGAACCGGGTTCCACCGTTCACGTTCATGACTTGCGCAAATTTGCCACGGGCGCCCAGCGGGTTATCTTTGAGGTTGAAGACGGCCGTGTTGAAGTTGAGGCCGTGCCGCAAAAGCCGGGGGCACGTTTCGAGATCAGTACGCCGACCGCAACGACAGCGGTGCGCGGTACCCGCTTCCGGACGGCGTATGGTAAAGGCGAAGCGGCAACAACGGAGGTTGTCGATGGCCACGTTGACGTTTTTTCTTCGGATAAAAAACGGCATCGTGTCAAAAATGGCGAAGGTATCGTGATCACACCGGCAGGGTCGGCAGCACAGGAGATTCTTTTGCCGGAGCCGGATTTATCCGGTGTTGCCGAAAGGTTTACGCGTACAACAGTCGAACTTTCTTTTCCAAAAATTGATCAGGCCGGAGCGTATCGGGTTTCCGTTGCGCGCGATGCTGAATTTCGTGATGTTATCGCTACGGTTATTCACGAATCGCCCGATATCCGTATCGCCTCCCTTGATGATGGACGTTATTACATGCGTGCTCGGGCGATTTCTCAATCGGGCTTAAATGGCCGTGATGCGCAAAGAAGTTTTGAATTAGACGCGCGCCCCGAACCGCCGTTTATACTGGAGCCTCCTCCTGGGAAGCATTTGACAGCGAATATGCCGGTACAGCTTTCCTGGTCGGTTCCACAATCCGCGCAGTCGTATGTGGTCGATATCGAGAAGGACGGTATGGCGTTTTCACGTATCAATGACCTTCAGCCCAACCAATATTCGTTTACGGCGGCGTCTGGAAATTATCGTTGGCGCCTTGCGACGCACAACGAAAACGAGACAGGACCGTTTGGCGACTGGTCGTCTTTTATTGTCGTTACACCACCGCAAGGTCCTGAAGCGGAAGTTAATCTTGGCGATGAGACAACGTTGACGCTGGTGTGGCCAGGGAATCCCGGCGATGTTTACCACTGGCAATTGGCGAGCGACGCCGAGTTTCATGACAATACGTTGATTGATGAAGGTACGGCGACAACGCCGGAAATTGTTTTACCAAAACCGGAAGGCGGTACGTATTATGTTCGTGTGCGCACCATCAACAGCAAAGGCATTGAAGGAACTTACGGCAATATCCAGAAATTCGATATTCCAAAAAAAGAGCCTTCGCCGCTGTGGATGTTGTTGCTGGCATTGCCTTTTGCGTTTCTGTAGAGCGTTTCGGGTTGCTTGGTATCGGCTTGGCGGTTTGTTGATACAGCAGAGAAGCCGTTGTTATGTCTGAGCCGCACAAGTTACCGCGTATTCCGGAACCTTCTGCGCTGTATTTCGAATGGCTGGCACTTCTCTTGGCGGCGATCGTTTTCTGTTTTCTGGCAGTTTTTAATCAATGGTTCTGGCGTCTTAACAATATTATTTATGATACGACGCTGCGCGCGTTTTCCCGTCCGGCGCCTAACGATATGGTGTTGCTTGCCATCGACGACGAAAGTATTTCCCGGATCGGCCAATGGCCTTGGCCGCGGGAAATTCATGCGCGTGCTATCAACCGCCTTACCGAAGCCGGTACACAAGCAGTATTATTTGACATTCTCTTCAATGAACCCAGCTTTCGCGACAGAGTTGCCGATCTGTCGTTGGCAGACGCGATTCGTCAAAACGGCCGTATTATTTTGCCGTTGATTCATGAAAGTACCGCTGTTGGGCCGCGTGAACGCGGCCCAACAGCGCGTTTGCTTGAGGCCGCGGCTGGAATCGGTCACGTTCATTCCGAACTGGATCTTGATGGAATGATCCGTTCGACCTATCTCTATGAAGGATTGGGGTCGCCGCGCTGGCCGCATGCATCATTATCGCTGTTACAGCTATTAAAGAATGACAAAACCTTCGCCATGGATATGGGCGAAACGGCGCCGGGCGGATTCAAGCGCGACGAGAAACATTGGCAACGCCAAAACTGGTTTCATATCCCGTTTTTCGGCGCGCCTGGGCATTACCGAACGTATTCGTACGCGCGCTGGGTAACCGGCGAAATTCCCGATGAAGTCGTGGCGGGAAAAATTGTTTTTGTCGGTATTACGGCAACTGGTTTGGGCGATGATTATCCGACACCGGTTTCCGGTTTTTCGCGACCTATGCCCGGTGTTGAAATCTCCATGCATATTTTTGAAAGCTTGCGCTCAGGGATCAATATTAAAACCGTACCCCCGTTTATCTTGCTCTGCGTTATAACGTTTTCTCTGGTATTACTGTTTCTTTCGTTTTTACGCTTCCGCCCCGGAACGGTCATATTACTGGTAGCGCTAATGATTCTGATGGGTCTTTATGGCGCATATTTCCTGCTTCTTCATTTTCATTTGCTGATGATTTCTTCAGTGTTTCTGATTTGCGTGATCATAGCGTACCCGCTGTGGAACTGGCGCCGTCTTGCTAGTGCGCTGCGTTTTCTCGAGCAGGAAAACGAGGCGTTGCTCAAACAGGCCAAGAAACTGTCGTTAAAACCGATTGAAGGACATGCATTATCATTTGAGCCCGTATCGCGCAGTATCGAAATGCTGCGCGATACCCGTCAACAATTGGAACACGGTCGTCAAGAGCGGGAAGTGTTTTTAAACTTCTTGTCGCACGACATGCGCTCGCCGCAATCATCGATCTTAACGATGATCGAGATGCGCCGCCGCCATTTATCCATGTTAAACGATGAGGAAATTTTCCAGAAAATTGCACAATATGCCCGAAAAACATCATCGCTTGCGGACGATTTTGTTCAGCTTGCCAAGGCCGAGCAATTAACATCGGAGGCGTTTAAAGAGGTGGAATTAACCGCCGTAATCGACGAAGCGCTGGATGCTTTATGGCCGATCGCCAGCGAGCGAAAAATTACCTTTCAGCGCGATTACGAAAAAGAGGCGTATACCCGTGGGCACGCAGCTTTGCTTGGCCGTGTCGTTTCCAACCTTATCCATAACGCGATCAAGTTCAGTCATGAGCAAGGTGTGGTGACCACCAGTATTTTTGACCAGGATGAACATTGGCAAGTGTCGATTAAAGATGAAGGTGTCGGGCTTAGTGAAGAAGCGCAAAAAAGATTGATGGGTTTGCCGGATTCGGCACAGGGAACTCATGAAGTAGGGTTAGTGATGGGGCTGACGCTGGTGCGTGTTATTCTTGAACAACATGGCAGTGCGTTGAGAGTTGAGAGTACGCTCGGTCAGGGCGCTCGATTTTATTTTAACCTGCCGAAGATTGTGCCGCACGATTGATTGTATTGAGTATCAGTGATGGTGATCGGATGTGGGCAGTGATACGGCGGCGGTTGCTGTAAAGGGAAAATCAGCATATGGCTTAAGCGAAATTGTTTGGGCTTTGGCATCCCAGAGGAAATCTTCGCGAATATCGCCACTCTCCGACGCATCGAACCCTGCCATGATAGTACGTTATTTTGGTCTCGTAAGGCGCTTCTGTTAGACTTCTTACATTTTTAAGTGGCGGTATTTTCATCATGTCCGGCAATACTTTTGGCAAATTATTTTGTTTGACTTCGTTCGGCGAATCGCATGGTGCCGCGATCGGCGGTATAATTGATGGGTGCCCGCCTGGTCTGGCGCTGGATGAGCGCGATTTGCAAACGGAGCTTGACCGTCGTCGCCCGGGCACGTCGCGCTATGTGACGCAGCGTCGCGAACCGGACACTGTCGAAATTCTTTCTGGTGTTTTCGGTGGGCAAACACACCGATAGCGTTTTTAATTCGCAATCAAGACGCCAAAAGCCATGACTATCGTACCATTGCGCAAACTTTCCGCCCCGGGCATGCCGATTACACGTATATGCACAAATATGGCATTTGCGATGATCGTGGCGGCGGGCGAGCGTCGGCGCGGGAAACAGCGGTACGCGTGGCGGCGGGCGCGGTTGCCAAAAAATGGCTGCGGCAAAAATACGGTACCGAAATCCGCGCTTGTGTCACTCGTGTCGGCAAACACGAAATTGCTGTGGAGGATTGGCGGGAAGTCAACGGCAACCCGTTTTTTGCGGCGGACGCCAAAGCGGTGCCGGTATTGGAACAATATCTTGATGCGTTACGCAAGTCAGGCGATTCATGCGGGGCTGCGCTGCTGATCGAGGCAAATCATGTGCCGGTTGGTTTGGGTGCGCCGGTATATCGTCGCCTTGATGCCGATATTGCGGCGGCGATCATGAGTATCAACGCGGTGAAAGCGGTGGAAATCGGCGCGGGTTTCGCCGCTGCCGCGCAATGCGGCAGCGAACACGCCGATGAAATGACGCCGGCGGGTTTTATCAGTAACAACGCCGGCGGGATATTGGGGGGCATTTCTTCGGGGCAGCCGATCATGGTGCGCTTCGCGGTAAAACCGACACCATCTATCGCAACAGAGCGTCGTTCCATAGATACCTCCGGTAACGCGGTAATGATGCGGACGACCGGACGGCACGATCCTTGTGTCGGGCTGCGTGCCGTGCCGATTGCCGAAGCGATGCTGGCGCTGGTATTGATGGATCATGCGCTTTGGCAACGCGCGCAAAACGGCGATGTTGCGTCAAATACGCCTTTAATCGCCGGACAAAGGGTGTGATTGCATAAAGCGCTGAAAAGCGGCGGTTTGCTTCGGTTGTCGGCAGGCGGATTTCGAGAACCAACTTTAAAGCGGATCATTTTTAAAGCGGTTGTTGTGGGCGGTTATGGAAAATCCGATTTTTGAACCATAAAAAGACACTAATCGTGCCGAATACTGCAGCGCCAAGCATTACGCCGACGATAAGCGACCATAGTAACTTCGCGAGCGAACCGAAGAAACCGCCGCCAATCATTGACGCTGCGGTTTCGCCAATGTTTGCGATCGGCGCGATGCCATGTACGACGATACCGCCGCCGACCAGAAACATCGCCAGAGTGCCGACAATGGCGAGCGTTTTGAGCAGGTAGGGCATACAGACGAGAAGGCCGCGGCCAATTTTTATTAAAACAATATTTGTTTTTTGTATGAGATAAAGACCGAAATCGTCGAGTTTGACGATGCCAGCGACCAGGCCATAAACGCCGACCGTCATTAACAGTGCGATGGCTACTAATACGACCACTTGTTGCGACCATGGGGCATGCGCTACCGCACCCAGCGAGATCACGATGATTTCTGCCGATAAAATAAAGTCGGTGCGGATGGCGCCACGGATTTTAACGCGCTCGTGATCAACGTCGTTGGGCGCAGGCTTATCCGCGGAGTTATTTTCTTTTTCGTGTTGTTGGGTTTCTTCCGGTAAGTGCCGGGAAAATTTATGAAAGATTTTTTCGATGCCCTCAAAACAAAGATAGGCGCCGCCGATCATCATCAGCGGCAAAACCAGTATGGGTGCGAAAATGCTGGTCGCCAACGCAGCGGGCACCAGAATGGCTTTGTTCACCAACGAACCTTTGGCGACGGCCCACACGATCGGCAATTCCCGGTCGGCGCGAACGCCGATGACCTGTTGCGCGTTTAACGCCAGATCGTCGCCAAGTACGCCCGCGGTTTTTTTAGCAGCAACTTTGGTCATCACAGAAACATCGTCGAGGATGCTCGCGATATCATCCAGCAATGTCAATAAACTGGCGCCCGCCATAATTGCTCCTTTTATTCGTAAGGGTTGATTGTTTGGATATCGGCAAGTGCTTCGCCATGCGCGAAGCGGATATGCACCGTCTCGTCTCGATCCAATGTTTGAGCATCGCGCACGATCTCGTTATTTTTTCCCCGGTGGACGATCGCATAACCGCGTTCCAGGACTTGTTGCGGGTTGAGAAGCGCCAGTTGTGTCTGCGTACTTTCAACGCTTTGCGCACAACGCGTCAGATAGCGTTGAACTGCATCGCGGAAATAACGCTGGTTTTTCTGCCAAGCGGCATGTTGTGGAAAAGGTTGCATGGTCTGATGTAAAAGGCGCGAGCAAACAAAACCAAATTGTTGCGCTAACGGGCGGGTTTGCTGCTGCCACGCGTGCGCCATGCGCTGGCGCAACGCATGAAGCTGTGCATATCGCGCATCAAGGCGCGTTTGTGGATGCGTTAGTTGTCGCGCAGTTTCATCCAGATGTTGTGCCCATTGCGCCAGCCGATACGCCATTGCCCGTTGGAAGCGTTGCATTTGCTCACGATAGATACGTCGCCATGCCGCACCGTCGGGCGCGGCCAGCATTGCCGCTGCAGTCGGCGTCGGCGCGCGGATATCAGCGGCAAAATCGCTCAACGTGAAATCGGTTTCATGACCAATGCCGGAAATGACCGGTAACGTCGAGGCAGCGATGGCGCGAACCACAATTTCTTCGTTAAATGCCCATAAATCCTCCAGAGAACCACCGCCGCGCGCCACAATCAACACATCCACGCCGTCTTGCTGCGCACGCCGGTTGGCGGTTTGAATTGCCTGCGTGATTTGTTCGGCGGCGGTATCGCCCTGTACCATTGTCGGGTAAATCACCACCGGCAGTTGCGGCCAGCGGCGATGCAGCGTGGTGAGCATATCGTGCAAAGCCGCGCCATGTGCCGATGTGACCAGCGCTACTCCTTGCGGAAACTCCGGAGGCGTTTTTTTGCGCACATCGGCGAAGAGTCCTTCGGCCTCAAGCGAGGCTTTCATGCGCAGGAATTTTTCATACAGCGCTCCCTGCCCGGCAAGCTTGAGCGTTTCGACCGTCAGTTGAAAATCGCCGCGCATTTCATAAATGGTCGGCGTTGCTTTCAGCTCGACATGCAGCCCGTCGCGCAAGCCATCTTTGGGCAAACGCAGCGTCTGCGCTTTGTGTCGCCACAGTGTACAGCGCACCTGCGCTTTATCATCTTTCAGCGTGAAGTAGCAATGCCCGGATGCGGCACGCGTGAATCCGGAAATTTCGCCCGATACCCAAACCGAACCGATTTGCTCCTCAAGCAGAAGGCGTGCGGAACTCAGCAGGAACGACACCGGCCAAACGGGTGTTGTCGGTGTTGGCATAGATGGTGCGGAGAAAAGATCGTCGGATGAAGGCATTTTTTTGGGAGGGGGCGGCAAAACACGTAAAGGCGCGAAAACGAAGGTTTTTTACACCGAGCACCGCGTTGACGTCAAGGTAACTTTACAAAAAGCGCTTTTTCAAGGGATAGCATGGAGTAACCCTCTTTTACGAGTATAAGTTTATGTATTTTAATGGAAAAAATGTGAGAAATCTTTGTGCAATGTAAGGTAAGGCCGTTGAATAGGTGGCTTTATCCCATTTATTGACAGGCTGCGCACAGCGTTACCCACAGGGTTTGTGGATAACAGGAATGGCGGTTTGGGTGTTAAGCCGCGGCATGATCTCGGAGTTTGCGATGACAAAGGCGTACAGCATTTTCAATCACGCAAAGGTGTTCTAAAACACACATGTCCAAGCGCTCAAATCCCGAATCTGATGTATCCTGACCGTTTTTAAAATCCAAGCAAAATGCCTTTTACACCCCGCCCGGTTATTTTGATGATTCTCGACGGCTTTGGTGTTCGTGCGGACGCGCCGGATAATGCGGTGACTCGCGCCAATATGCCGTTCTGGCGTTCACTGTGCGCGCAATACCCGATGACGACGTTGAACGCATCCGAATCGTTCGTCGGTTTGCCGACCGGGCAAATGGGCAATTCCGAGGTTGGGCACCTGAATATCGGAGCGGGTCGGATCGTTTGGCAGGAGCTGACGCGCATTGATTGTGCGCTGGCGGCGGCAGAAAAGGGCGAGACCAACGAGTTGACGGATTCTTCGGCATTTCAGCAAATGATTGCGGTAGCGCAGCATGGTACGTTGCATATTCTGGGTTTGTTGTCGCCCGGCGGTGTGCATAGTCATGAGCAACATATTTTTGGCTTGATTCGTCTGGCGCTGGCGCGAGGGGTTGCTCGGGTGCGCATCCATGCGTTTCTTGACGGACGTGATATGCCGCCGCGCAGCGCGTCATCGTCGTTGGCGGCATTACAGCGTGTATGTGAATCGTTTCCCGCCGGAAAAGTACGGATTGCATCGATATGCGGGCGCTATTACGCCATGGATCGCGATAAACGCTGGGAGCGTACGGAGTGCGCGTACCGGTTGTTGACCGAAAGCGAAGCGGCATTTTGTTTTGCCGATGCACAGGCCGCGCTTGCTGCGGCGTATGAACGTGGCGAAGACGATGAATTTGTCCAGCCGACCGTGCTTTCCGGTGCGGATGATGCGCGTATCGACGATGGCGACAGCGTTGTTTTCATGAATTTCCGTGCTGATCGTGCCCGCCAATTAACGCATGCATTCATCGATAAAACATTCGATGGTTTTACTCGCGCCGTCATGCCGAAACTCGCGTCGTTTGTGACCCTTACCTCCTATGGGGAAGCATTGGCATCGTTGCCGGTGATTTTTCCGCCGCAAAATATCAAACAAGGATTGGGTGAATATCTTGCTGAGCAGGGAAAAACCCAATTGCGGATCGCGGAAACCGAAAAGTACGCGCATGTCACTTATTTTTTCAGCGGCGGCGTTGAGGCTGTATTGCCCGGAGAGGAGCGGATTCTGGTGTCGTCGCCCAAAGTTGCGACATACGATCTGCAGCCGGCGATGAGCGCGCCGGAAGTGACCGACAAGCTGATCGACGCCATTGACGGCGGACGCTTTGATTTTATTGTGGTCAACTACGCGAACGGCGATATGGTTGGGCATACCGGCAAGCTTGACGCGGCGGTGGCGGCGCTGGAAACGTTGGATGGTTGTCTGCAACGGTCGGTGACTGCGCTGCGAAAAGCCGGCGGCGAAATTTTGATTACCGCCGATCACGGCAACGCCGAGATGATGTTTGACCCACAAATCGGGCAGTCGCATACCGCGCATACGCTTAACCCGGTGCCGCTGGTGTATATCGGGCGCGCCGCAACGCTCGCGCCCGGTGGTTCGTTGCGTGATCTGGCGCCGAGCGTACTGACGTTGATGGGGCTGCCGGCGCCGCAGGAAATGGATGGGCACTCATTGATCACGTTTACCGAAAAGGCGATATAACAGGTATATTCTCAGGCAAGTCGCGCTATACTTTAGCAAATGTCGCATATTTTGGCGGAGCCGGAGAATCAGGCGATAACTTATCAATCAAATACAAAAAGTACAAAAATGGGAGATTTTTTTAAAAAAAGCGGGTTGATCATACTTGGTGCAATCATGGGCATTTTGCTCAGTGTGCATTTTTCGGTCATTGCCAATCAGGAAAATAAGCCGGCAATTCCTTATGAAGATTTGCAACTGTTGGCTGCCGTGTTTGGAAAAATCAAGAGCAATTATGTCGAAGATGTTCCGGATGAAAAGCTCATCCGCGAAGCGATTAATGGCATGGTGCGCGGCCTTGATCCCCATTCGGAGTTTCTGGTCGGCAAGGAGCTGGAAGACCTGAAGATTTCCACGCAGGGGAAATTCGGCGGATTGGGGATTGAAGTGACTACCGAAGACGGTGTGGTAAAAGTCGTTTCGCCGATTGAAGATACGCCGGCATATCGCGCAGGGATTCAGGCAGGCGATCTGATCATCAAAATTGACGACGTGATTACCCGTGATTTGCCGTTGACCAAAGCCGTTGAGATGATGCGCGGCAAACCGGGAACGAAAATTCAACTGACCATTGCCCGAAAAGACGAGCCGACGCCGCTTGAAATCACTGTCATTCGTGAAGTGATCAACGTCAAAAGCGTGGTATCCAAAACATTGGAACCGGGATATGGTTATATCCGTGTTCGTAATTTTCAAGAGCGCACCGGCCAGGAGGTTGTCAGTCATATCGGCACGCTTTACCAGAGTGGCGCACTCAAGGGGCTGATCCTTGATCTGCGTAGCGATCCGGGAGGGCTGCTTGACCAGGCAGTCGCGGTATCGTCGGTGTTTTTGCCCAAAGATCAATTGATTGTCTATACGCAAGGGCGCGTGGCTGATGCCCGGATGGAGCTCAAGTCAAATCGCGGCGATTACATACGCAATCCACTGAACAAGGATTATCTGGTCGACCTGCCGCCGGAAATTAAAACGGTGCCGATGGTGGTGTTGATCGATGCCGGTTCGGCTTCGGCGTCGGAGATTGTTGCGGGAGCATTGCAGGATCACCATCGCGCGACATTAATGGGCGCGCCGTCGTTCGGTAAAGGTTCGGTGCAAACCGTGATCAAAGTGGATAACGAGCATATGCTCAAATTGACCACAGCGCACTATTTCACGCCGTCCGGGCGATCAATTCAGGCAAAAGGAATCGAGCCCGATATTCTCGTCGATGACGGGCGCGATATTCTGCGCGTGCGCGAAGCCAATCTCCAACGCCATCTGGAAACACCGGCCAACGGTGACGTGAAGAAAGAAGCACTGCCCGAAGAAACATCTTCTTCGTCATCGCAGACGCAAGAAAAAACACCGGCAATGCCCGATGAACCCAAAACGGAGAAATTGCGCGTTAAACCGGTTCGTTTCGAGTTTGGCGGAGAAAAAGATTTTCAGTTGCAACAGGCGCTTAATCAATTAAAAGGTTTGCCGGTGTTGCTGGCGCGCGAAAATACTGAAAACGAAGGGGAGAAGTGATTCAGGATTGAAGAATCAAAAATACAAGCGTCGGAAGAAAGGCCGCGGTTGCGTAAAATGCAACCCAAGCGTTCCAAATTCCGGCAGACTCTGTTTGAATCCTGATTCAGGCTATCCGATCAGTTGATCGGCACGTTCTTTAAAACCTCATCGGTCGTAGTCGTGCCCTCGATGATTTTGAGCGCGCCGGCAATACGTAGCGCACGCGTACCGTCCTTGTACGCTTGCGTGCGCAGCGCCGAATCGTCGGCATGTTTATAAGTGAGATCGCGCAGTCCCGGCGTCATTTCCATAATTTCGTATAGCCCGATGCGCCCCAGATAACCGGTCATCCGGCAGTCCAAACAGCCGACAGCGCGATAAACCTGTTCGGGTTTTTTGATTGTGAAGCCGCGCGTTAATGCCAACCACGCGGAATCGTCCAGCACACCGTCCGGCTGCTTGCATTTCGGGCAGAGCGTGCGTACCAGCCGTTGCGCCATGATGCCAAGCACGGTGGAGTTGATCAGATAACCGGGCACACCGAGATCTAAAAGCCGCGTCAGCGCGCTAGGCGCGTCGTTGGTGTGCAACGTTGATAACACCAGGTGTCCGGTGAGCGCGGCTTGTACGGCCATGTCGGCGGTTTCGCGGTCACGGATTTCGCCGACCATGATGATATCGGGATCCTGACGCAACAACGTGCGTACACCGGCGGCGAAATCAACGCCGATGGCCTGATGTACCTGCATCTGGTTGATTAATGGTTCGATCATTTCGATCGGATCCTCGATGGTGCAGACATTGACTTCCGGTTTTGCCAGAAGGCGCAACGTGGAATAAAGCGTGGTTGTTTTACCCGAACCGGTCGGGCCGGTAACCAAAATGATGCCGTTCGACGCAGTAACAAAGCGATCCCAGTATTCACGGTCTTCATCGGAAAAACCAAGATCGGTGAAGCTGCGCACCAATACTTCCGGCGTAAAAATACGCATGACAATTTTTTCACCGAATGCGGTCGGCATCGTGGAAACACGCAGGTCGATTTCTTTGCCGTTCGTTGATGTCTTGATCCGACCATCTTGTGGACGGCGTTTTTCGACAATCTCCATGCGCGCTAGAAGCTTAATCCGCGATGTGGCCGCGAGCAGCACCGGAACGGGAAATTTGTACACCGTGTGCAAGACGCCGTCGATGCGAAAACGCACGATACCGACATCGCGGCGCGGCTCAATGTGAATATCGGACGCGCGCTGTTCGAACGCGTATTGCCATAACCAGTCGACGATTGTCACGATGTGGCGATCATTGGCGTCGAGATGTCCGGTATTGCCCAATTCGACCAGCTGTTCGAAATTATTGGCAATCTGTGCGGCGCCTTCATTGCGGGCTTGCGCGTGCTTCATTGAGCGCGCCAGCGAATAGAATTCACCGATATAGCGGCGGACATCGGCCGGGTTGGAAAAGACGATTTCAATATCGCGCTTTAAAAAGCGGCTTAATTCATCGACCCAGTCGCGCACGAACGGCTCGCCGGTCGCAATCACAACCTTGTCGCCGGTAACCGCTACCGGCAAAATGTGATAACGCTCGGCGTAAGCATTTGACATTGTTTGCGTCACAGCAAACATGTCGATTTTCAATGGGTCAATGTGGTAATAAGGCACGCCGAGTTTGCCTGCCAGCCATTTCACCAGAGTATCGACGGTCAGTTCTTCGTGCGGCGGCTTTAATGACCGCCATTGCTGCATCGCGATCCGCTCCAACGGCTCGCCAAAACGGTGCGCCTTCACTTTGGTGAGTTTTTTGGCGGCGTCTGTCGAAATAATGCCATCGGCGATCAAAAGTTTGAGAACGTCGTTAAGTTGCAAATGTCGGTCACGCATCGGCGTCTTTTCGGGTGATGTCTGAGTAGGCATGACCGTATTATTCATGATTTTTCTTTCCAGGAAAGGTCATCAGCGAGCGTTTCCGGCGATTGAAACACTTCGCGTAAGTAATTGACGTACATGGGGTCGTCTGTTGTCGTTTTTTCCGGTGAGTCGCTGAGTTTCGCTACTGGTTGCCCATTACAACGTACCATCTTGATCACATTTTGCAAAGGAGTGTAGCCCAGATCGTTGGTGAAGTTGGTGCCAATGCCGAACGAAACCCCAGCCCGTTTATGGAAGTAACGGAACAGTTGAATTACCAGTTCCGGCGTTAACGAATCGGAAAAAATCATCGTTTTGGTTTCCGGGTTGATGCGCATTTTTTCGTAGTGCGCGATCAGTTTATCACCCCATTCAAACGGATTGCCCGAATCGTGGCGCACGCCATCAAAAAGCTTGCAGAAAAACAGATCAAAATCACGCAAAAACGCATTCATGCTGTAAACGTCCGAGAGCGCAATCCCAAGGTCGCCGCGATATTCGCGCGCCCAGGTATTCAACGCGAAAGATTGCGAATCGCGCAAACGTGGGCCGACCGCCTGGCAGGCTTGTAAATATTCATGCGCCATAGTGCCGAGCGGCGTAATGCCGAGAAGACGCGCAAAGTGGACATTGCTGGTACCAACAAATTTTTCCGGCAATTTTTCGTGCAGCGTATGCAACACCTCCTCTTGCCATGCGTAGGAAAAGCGGCGTCGCGCACCGTAGTCGGCGATTTTGAAGCCAGCTTCCTGAATATTGTCGAATAAACGGATTTTGCGCGTCAAGCGCTTGCGCCCCTCATCAAAATCGGGTTGTTTGACCATGTGCCGGAAATACAGTTCAGAGATAATTTCGAGGACGGGAATTTCGAAAAGAATGGTGTGTAGCCATGGTCCCTTGATCGTTATTGCCAGCCCGTTTTCAATGTGAGCACCGCTGTCGATGTGGACGAAGCGCTCGTTGAGTTGAAAAAGCTCAAGCAGATCGACGAAGTCGCTGGCAAGAAAACGCATGTTGCGCAGGTACGCCAGCTCTTCTTGGGAAAAGCGTAGCGAACACAATGCCCGGAGTTGTTTGCGCAACGGTTCGGCAAGGAAAGACAAGTCGACATTCCTGCTCCGGCATTTAAAACGGTATTCGACGTCGGCAGCCGGGAACTTATGCAGCACAACCTGCATCATGGTGAATTTGTAAAGATCGGTGTCAAGAAGCGAACGAATTATCATGGACGCGTCATTCTGAGCGGGCGATGCCGCATTATCGCCGATTCTACGTCGTCTGGCATATAAAGGCGTAACCAGCTACCATTTAGTCTCTTAGGAGGATTTAATCATGTTGCTGCGCTGCGACGCTTACGAGCAGGGGCATTGGCGTTCTTCATTGAGCCCCGAAGGGATTTCTGAATTTTTTGCCCATTCGCAGGAAGGTTTTGTCTGGGTGGCGCTTGACGAGCCGAATAACGACGAACTTGCTTTTTTCGGAGAATTGTTCTCACTGCATAAGCTTGCGATTGAAGACACGTTGATCGGAAGGCAACGCCCCAAAATGGAAGAATATGGCGATACTTTGTTTACCGTATTGCGGACGCTTACGCCGACCAATGATGCGGGAAAACCTTATGAAACCGGGCAAATCAGTATTTTTACCGGGAAGCGCTATATCCTGACCGTACGTCGTAACAGCACGTTTGATTTTGAACGGGTGCGTCGTTATTGTGAAAAAGAACCGGAAATGCTTGTTTTTGGTACAGGGTTTGTTTTGTATTCAGTGATTGATTTTGTTGTCGACAGTTTTTTTCCGATTATCGAGGCGCTGGACGAAACTTTTGAAAGGCTGGAGGATAAGATTTTCTCAAACGAGCAACCGCGGCGTAACCTGAGATCGTTTTACAAGCTCAAGAAAAAGCTGCTTTTAGTAAAACATGCCATTACGCCGTTAATGGAAGCGACGGCACGATCAAGCGGCGGTCGGGTTCCCGTTTTATGCGAACAGCTGACCGACTATTATCGCGATATTGCCGATCATCTTGCTCGTCTTAACAGCGCGCTCGATACCACCCATGAAATGTTGCACACAACATTGCAGGTTGGTTTGACATTGATTGGGTTGCGTGAAGGTGAAATTACCAAGAAGCTTGCGGCATGGGCGGCGATGTTGGCGTTGCCGACAATGCTGGCTGGGCTGTACGGCATGAATTTTGATTTTTTGCCCGGTATGCACTGGCAATGGGGTGTATTCGTATTCATATTCATGATAATCATGACAGATGTTTTTTTGTATATTCGCTTCAAAAAAGCCGGTTGGCTATGAACGGGCGGACAAATCGAGGGTTGCTTGGGTCGATTATGCTAAGGCAGATATTGGGTAATAGTACGTTAACCATTACGGAATAAAAAACATGCCGACACATTTGTTCACTGTGGTCATCAGGCGACTCGGTAAATGGATGCCGGGTTTACCCGAATTGCTGAGCTACAATCGCGCGCCGCTAAAACGCGATGCGATAGCCGGTTTGTCGGTTGCTGCTGTTGCGCTGCCGACCAGCATTGCGTATGCGCAACTTGCCGGTTTCTCACCGGTTGTTGGCTTGTACAGCACCATTTTGCCTATGATCGTTTATGCGTTTTTAGGTTCATCACGGCAACTGATCATCGGCCCCGATGCGGCGACGTGCGCGATGATTACCGCTTCGTTAATGCCGTTGGTCATAGCGCATAACGATCCCGAGCATTACCATGCGTTGGCTGTTTCCTTAACGCTATTTACCGGTTTTTTTTGTTTGCTGGCCGCTCGGTTCCGTCTGGGCTTTCTTGCCGATTTTTTATCGCGTTCTATTTTGATGGGATTGTTAAACGGGGTCGCGATTACAATTATTATCGGGCAGCTGGCGAAAGTCTTCGGTGTGCCGTCTTACGGACAAAGCAGCATCCGTCAGCTGATATCCTTTTTTGAGCAGGCGCTTTCTCCGCATTGGCCGACACTGCTGCTTTCCATTTTTTTGTGCGCTCTTTATTTTATATCGCGGCATTTTTGGAAAAAAGCGCCATGGGCATTAATACTTGCGGCAACGGCAACGTTGATCAGCATGGTTTTCAATCTTGCCGATTATGGTGTCGCCGTTGTTGGCGCAATTCCGTCGGCGATTCCGAAGTTGCACTGGCCGGCTTTTCCGATTGAGGCGTGGGGCACCATTCTTCCTGCCGCTGCTGCGCTGGCGTTGATCAGCTTCAGTAGCGCCGTGCTGACGGGTCGCAGCTTTGCCGCAAAAAATGGCTATGAAGTTGACAATAATCGGGAATTAGCTGCGCTTGGTGTGGCCAATATTGCTTCTGCATTATCACAGGGCTTTGCGATCAGCGGCGCGGATTCGCGTACCGCCGTTAACGATGCCGCCGGCGGTAAAACGCGTATGGTGCAGATTTTTGCGGCCATTGCTATTTTGTTGGCATTGCTGTTATTAACGAAGCCATTGGGGCATATGCCGATTGCTTCGCTGGGCGTGATTCTGATTTTCAGCGCGGTCGGTTTGCTGGATCTATCCATGCTGCGCAAACTTTATGGTGTTAGCCGCGCAGAATTTTTTATTGCATTAATCACATTACTTTCCGTGGTCTTGATCGGGGTCATGTCAGGCATCTTGCTTGCGGTATCGATGGCCATATTGCTTTTTTTGACGCGTACCGCTCGTCCGGCCGATCATCGTCTTGGGCTGATCGAAGGTCAAAACGATTTTTTCGAGGTAGATCATTATTCGGAAGCCAAAGAAATACCGGGGCTATTGTTTTATCGTTTTGAAGCTTCGCTGATTTTCTTTAATGCCAATTATTTTCGCCAACGCATACTGCAACTGATTCGACAATCGGCAACGCCTATACGTTGGGTGGTGATTGATGGCCGTTCATTAAATAATATCGACTTGACCGGCGCCATGATGCTTGACGATCTTAGCCGCCTGCTCGCCCAGCGTGGCATTGTTTTCGCATTCTCCAGCCGTTCGGAACAGGTAACCAAATGGGCAGAGCTGAATTATCGTGAGGATTCGGGCAAAAAGATACGGGTATTTGGCAACCGTCGCCAGGCATTGGAAGCATTTTATCGGGATGGGGCGGTTAAAGAAGAGCATATAAAATAATTCTTGCGGACGAGCGAATATCGACAGTTGTGCCATAATCAAAAAATATTTTTTCACGAACAGACTGCTTGTAAAAACACATCCAAATATGCTCGACAAGGCAATGACCATCCCCGTATTGTGTTATCACTCGGTTAATATTACAGGGGTTTCTTATGAGTGCAATGACCATGTTGCGCTGGCGGAAGATTTGAGGATGCTGTCTCGTTACGGTTTTCAATTGTTGTCGCCGTTAACGTTGGTTCGGGCTTTGCGTGGCGAAAAAAACCTTGCATCAGGAAAATATGCGTGTATTACTTTTGATGATGGCGCCGATCTTGATTATTACGGTTATGATCATCCTGACGCTGGCTTTGTCAAAAGTTTTCAGGATATTCTTGAACAGAGCTCATGGTGTCATGACGCCGATCCGGTGGCGCCGCTAACGGCGAGTTTTGTGATTGTTTCACCGCAGGCGCGCAAAGAATTAACGGTATCGTGTTTTTTCGGGCAGGATTTGATCCGCGATACTTGGTGGCGCGAGTGCGCACAAAAAGGGGTCATCGGCATTGCCAACCATAGCTGGGATCATACTCACGATACGCTGGTACAAGTGCGGCAAAAAGAAAATCATAAAGGATCTTTCTATAAGATCGATACCTATCAGGATGCCGACGCGCAAATTCGTGCTGCACAGGACTATCTGTGTCGGACAATTGGCGATTTTGCCATGCCTCTTTTCGCTTATCCGTACGGTCATGCGCCCTCTTATCTTGTCGAAGAATATTTTCCGAGTTTTGAGCAGGAACATCGACAATTGGCGGCTTTCGGATTGGCGCCTGAACCGGTCACGCGTGACGCCAATATTTGGAATCTGCCGCGCTATGTATGCGGAAAACACTGGCAAAGCCCTAGAGGTTTTGAAAAAATTCTTAAGGATTGCGCATCATGATCAGGCGTTTTTTGAAAAATATGCTTCCCTGTCAAACGATGCCGAAAGAAAAAGAAGAGCATTCAGCCATGATTCTTGGTGATGTGCTTTTGGTCGTTGAGGTTGATTGCGCTCGGCCTTTTGTCGGGGAACTGTTTTGTCGGCGTTTAAACACCACTGTTTTTCCGGACATTCCCAGACATTTTGTTGCTTTTTATCGCGCGCATGCGCACAGTTTCATTCCTGTCGGCTATGTTCACCATACTCCGTGGGAGGGATGTATGCTATGCGGCGGTCTGGTGATAGACGAACGCCGTTACCGGGATATCCCGGCGGCGCATCGTAAAATCATTCGCAACGCAGGCGGTATCGCCGAACAATTGCAACGGCAAAGCATTGATGCGGTTCGCGCTGAGGCAAAAGTGATTTGGGGGCATGTCGGCGATGCGTTGGCGCGTCAAGTTGATCTGCGTGTTGGTTTTGAACCGACGGACGACCCATATATTATGGCGGTCTGGTTGCAGATTTTTCCGGAAGAGGAAAAGAAAACCTTGTTTGAAAAAGTGAAAGCGATAGGTTCTTTTTAGCGTCGCTAATATTGGCCTTAGACACTTGCCGGATCGACGTCAATGGCCCAGCGTATTTTGGGGACGTGTTTATCATTGAGCGCATTTTTCCATACAGTCAAAAACTTTTGCAGCCCCCGTTTTTTTTCACTGCGCACTATCATTTGCATCCGGAAGTAACCGGCGCGACGCGCCAATGCTGCCGGTACCGGTGAAAAAATCTGGACATGGCGGTGTGGCACGACAAGTGTTAATGCCAGCCGATGCGCTTCGCGCAAAAATGAAGCGACTTTTTCTTCAGAGCGGTCTTCTGCGGCAAGTACGGCCAGCGATGCGAAAGGGGGCAAACCAACCGACTTCCGTTCGTCGAGCAGCATGCGTGCAAAACCGTCGAAATCGTGACATCGCAATGTTTCGTAAAGAGGGTGCTGCGGAAAATCTGTTTGAATGATCACTTCGCCCGCCTTGGCGGCGCGTCCGGCGCGTCCGGCAACTTGATGCAACAGCGCCGACAAGCGTTCGCTTGCGCGAAAATCAGCGCTGTATAATGCATTGTCCGCGCCAAGTACGCCCACCAGCGTGATACGAGGGAAATCATGCCCTTTTGCCAGCATTTGCGTACCGATCAGGATATCGATTTCCTGTGCGGTGATTTGTTCGCGCAATGCGCCAAATGTACCGCGCCGTTGTGTGCTGTCGCGATCAACGCGGGCGATGCGTGCTTTGGGGAAAGCTTCCGTAAGCGCCGCTTCCAGGCGTTGTGTGCCGAATCCCAACGGGGCAAGATCAAGGTTGCCGCAGTTCGGACATTCTTTTGGGACATGGACGGTATGGTTGCATTGGTGGCAACACAGTTTTAACGGTGCTTTATGCAACACCATCCGTACGGAACAATGCGGGCATTGTGCTTCCCAGCCGCATTGATGGCATTTCAGCGAAGGTGAAAAACCGCGCCGGTTTACAAAAATCAATATTTGCTCTTTTTGCATCAGACATGTTTTCATCGCCGCCCATAGTTCCGGCGCAATACCTTCGTGCGTATCTATGTTGCGGTTGGCCGCAAAGCGAATCGTCGGCAGTTTTGCCTGGGCGTTGGCGCGTCGGCTTATCCGCAGATGCCGATAACGGTTTTCCTGTGCGTGTCGATATGTTTCCAACGACGGGGTCGCGCTGCCTAGCACGATTGGAATATTGCGCTGTTGCGCTCGCCATACGGCAAGATCACGAGCGTGATAACGAACGCCATCTTGTTGCTTGAATGAGGGGTCGTGTTCCTCGTCGACTACGATCAGCCCCAGTGTCGGCAACGGCGTGAAAACTGATAGACGCGTCCCCAGTACCAATTGCGCTTCACCGCACGCAGCCCGTTGCCAGTTGCCGAGCCGCTCACCATCGGCAAGGCCGCTGTGCAACACGGCGATTTTGTGTGCGGGAAGAAAATTTTCAACACGTTGCAGGAATTGCGGTGTCAAGTGAATTTCCGGCAACAGGACCAAAACCTGTTTGCCTTGTTGCATCAGCGTTTGCGCCAGCGACAGGTAAACCTCCGTTTTGCCGCTGCCGGTGATGCCTTGCAGCAGGAAAGGCCGAAAATGGCCGCCCGCGGCAAGTATGGCATCGACGGCTGCGCTTTGCTCATCAAACAGAGGCGTTTTTGTGCCGGGTACGATTTCATCTGCCGCCGACAGCCAGCCATTTTTTTGCCACATGCGGATATATTTTCTTTGCGGCGCCGACCACGCGTTTTGTTGCGCTACTGATACGATGTCCTGAAATACATCCTGGAGTAGTGATTGCAATTGTGTTGCCGAACGCCGCCCCAGTTTTTTTTTAATTGTCGTTAATGCTTCTCGTCCACGTTCGGTCATGCATAATGGGAAAAGAGGCAGGGCAGCACGAACAGATACCGGCGGAAGTGCCAAGCTTCCTGCCATACCGATATCGGCTTGATAGTAATCACTGACAAACCGGATTAGCTCCAGGATATCGGCGGAAAGCGGTAAAACATCGTGTACTTTTTCGATCACCTGGATTTTTTCGGCGGCAAACGCGCTGTGCGACACAATTTCCAGCGCCAGGCCATCACAAGTTCGCTTTCCCAGCCGTACCCGGATAATGGTGCCGGGTACGACTTTTTGATCGGATTCGATCCGATAATCAAAAAGATGATTTACCGCAACCGGCAATGCAACACGGGCTATTTTCATACATAGCTCGTATGGCGATTACTGATATACGGTAAAAGGGGCATCTGTGGATAGTTTTGTGGAAAAAAGAAAAAACCTGTTATTCTCTCGACATCATTTTTTGAGCCTTTTTAACGACAAAAGCAGGAAAAATAATTTTATATTTAAAATTCAATTGGTTATGAATAAAAGTTAAACCCGTTCTTCCATACCCTCTTGTAAGTGCGTTTTATAGATAAAATGTGAATAAGTCTTTCGTATTTCCTTTAATTGAGGGTGACGGAGTCCTCACTTTGCTTGAAAAGACGCTCCTGAATCAGTTTAGTATTTCTCTGGAAACGCGATGCACCGTTTCAACCAAGGCGGCCACATGTTCCGGCGGCGTTTGTGGCACGATACCGTGCCCTAAATTAAAAATATGCCCCGGCGCGCCGCCTGCGGCGCGCAATATGGCTTCAGTTTCCCGCACCACAGTCTTCTCATCGGTCAACAAAATCAACGGATCCAGGTTGCCTTGTAATGCAACTTGATGGCCAACGCGTTGCCGCGCTTGCGCGATATCCGTTGTCCAGTCGAGCCCAAGCGCATGGGCGCCGCTTCTTGCCATATCCTCCAGCCATTGGCCGCCGCCTTTGGTAAAGATGATGGTCGGCACTTTTTCTCCTGCGGCGTTGGGTTGTAGCCGACGCAATACCTCTTTCATGGCGTCCAACGAAAAAGAATGGTAAGCCGCGCTCGACAACAGGCCGCCCCAGGTATCGAAAATCATTACGGCATCAGCGCCTGCGGCGATTTGCTCATTGAGATATGCGGCGACGGCATCAGTATTGATATTGATCAGATGTGTCATTAAATCCGGACGGGCATACGCCAAACGGCGCGCATTCGGGAAGCCATCACTGCTGCCGCCTTCAATCATGTAACACGCCAAAGTGAACGGACTGCCGGAAAATCCAATCAGCGGGACGCGTTGGTTCAACGCTTTTTTAATGCTGGCAACCGCATCGAAGACATAGCGCAACCGGTTCATATCGGGCAAAGAAAGCGCCCGAATGGACGTCTCGTCATTGGTTTTGTGCGCGAAATGCGGGCCCTCGCCGGGCGTGAAAGAAAGCTCAAGCCCCATGGCGTCGGGAATGGTCAAAATATCGGAGAACAGAATCGCGGCATCCAGCGGAAAGCGCTCCAGCGGCTGTAATGTGACTTCCGTTGCCAGTGCCGGCGACATTGCCAGCTTCATGAAACTGCCCGCGACTGCGCGTGTTTTATTGTATTCGGGCAGATAGCGTCCAGCCTGACGCATTAGCCAGACAGGGGTATATCCGGTTTTTTCACGACGCAAAGCGCGTAAAAATGTATCGTTATGGGACATTTAGGTTCCTTTTAAATCGTATATTTCAAACTCGATTCTGTTTGAGAGCAAATAAAAAAAAGCATTGTCGCTCAAGCGGCAAAAGTCGGCAAATCGTGACGCGTTAAACTGTCTGAAAATCCAACATAATGAAATCTGCCGCGCGGAAACGGGAAAAATACTTGCCACATTCAGCCAAGTTGAGGTCTAATCGCAAGAGTATTGTCTATCTGTTTGTTCTTATATAAACTTTTATGGACGAGCAGTAATTGATTCGGTTCGATTCGGTTTGTTTTTTACTCATTGGAAGGTAATCATGTCTTTTTCACGTTTGACATCCTTATTTGGCCTGTGGTTGGTGATTGCGGCCACAGCATTATTAACAGCCTGCGGCGGAGGCAGCAGCGGTAGCCCGAGCAGACCGCCTTTTCAGCTTACTTTGATACATGCCGGCGTTGCGTTTTCCGGCGACACGTATGAGATCAGGATTACCGGTGGACGGGCGCCTTATACTTTTCAGTCCAGCAATCCTCTTATCATTTCCGATAGCAATATTAATTCCCAAGGTGATGGTCGTCTTAATATCATACCCGGAACGGTGAGTTCGGAAGTGCCGGTTTCTCTCATTATTACGGATAGGAACGGAACGCCAGGAACTGCCATGATAACCGTCCGTCCATCGTACCTGTATCCGGGCACTATCTGGGTAACACCTTTACCGGGTGCGCCGGAAGAGTGTTCCTCCGCAGGGACTTCGGTCGGGGTGGAAACCGAAGGTTATGCTTCCATCTGTGTCGGCGCGGAAGGAATCGTTCAGGTGGTTCTGAAAACAGCCGACGGTTTCAGTGCTGCAGGGCGACTGATTCGTTTTGACTGGGAGCAGGGGAGTTACTATTTCCCGGAATCTCAAGAGCCCGGGCAAAGGAGTATTACCGTAACAACAGATGGTAGCGGCAAGGCATCGGCCACCATTAGAGCGCAAAGCAATGTGAAAACGCATGTTGCTCGTATTCGGGCAACGGAAGTATCAAGCGGTCA
>QMCD01000204.1_pt2 | contig 42315 bp, 27 predicted proteins | sample 1821841 | NCBI WGS metagenome assembly QMCD01 (sample SAMN01991225, study PRJNA193472) | Termite gut metagenome, whole genome shotgun sequencing project. | isolation source: worker | host: Macrotermes natalensis
CCGGTTCCTTTTCCCCGGCTTTGCGATTCGGTTGATCGTGGTCCGGTTGATCGTTGCCCGGCGTTTCCTCGTCCGAGTTTTCCGTTTCCGGCTTCTCGTTTCTTTCCGCACGCCTTTCCGCGGCGGGCCGTTTCGGCGACGTGGTTTCACCGGGATTTTCGTCGACCGCGTTTTCCGGTTCTTGTTCCCATCGAAGATACTCTCTTTGAGGGGCGTCATATTCGACGACCTCTCCCGTATCGGGCGCCCATCCGACGGCTTCTCCCGCCACAACCGTGGCGGAACCCGCCCCGAACAGCGCCCCCAGCAGGAGCATTTGAAGGAACGGGGAATTCCTTTGCATCCTGCCCCGTTCGATTCGGAAAGTCAAATCGACATCCCAACCTTCTTTTTCAACGCGAAGGTCTATATATCGGAGGAATTGCAGGATGGCGATAAACCAGAGCAGAAACCAAAGCAGCACGGGAACGACATTTTGAATGTAGAAGGCGATTTCCCCGGCCCGTTCTTCCGCGATACGGCCGAACGTCGCCCGGACGAGCATCCATGCGACCAGGACCAGCCCCCCGCAGATCCAGGTCCCGAAAATCAGCGAGGCAAAAAAGAAGGCGATCGTTTCCCCGGCTTGGCCTTTGTGCAATTGCCGGGTACGGCGTATCGTCGAAGAAGGACGTTGCGGGGTACGTCGAAACGGCGTTTTTTCCAACAGGATCACTTCCGGCAGAAAAAGATGGAACAGGAACAACGGAGCGAGCAAAAGATGGAAAACCATCAACTGCGGCATCGCGGCAAACCATTCCAAAAACGCTTCGAAAAGCGTCGGTCGTCGGTCCCGGCTGAATGTGCGCAGCCCCATCCAACAGCGCATCAACGACGATGCGAACGGCAGTTCAAGGATCATCAGGCCGAGCAACGCGATCACGTAGAGATAAAAACCGTAATATTCGTTCATGTCGTCGAGCCCGACCCAGTCGGTCGGCGAACCGAGCAGCAGCCGATTGAGCAGAAAAAAGAGGATCGCGGGCGGAAGAAAAAGCGTCAGCAGCGCAACGCATTCCAGGCGGCCCATTTTCAGCGCAAGGTCGATCAACTCCGCCAAGGTCCGTTTTCGAATGACGATCGAATGTTGGTCCAGTCTTTCGTACATGTGCGATTCATACATGTGCGCATTGTACCGTGGTGTGAACCAAAAGAAAATCAGGGGGCGTGTTTGCCGCACAGGAAATCGGAGCCGAATCGGAGCTGTGGCACGTCAGGCATCGCATGTCAGGCATCCGTCCCTGTTTGTGAAGAATGCCCGGCTCGTAAAGAACCGCTACGTGACGGGCGCAGCTCTGATTTGATTATCCCGTTTTTTCCTCTTGTCCGGTTTTGTGGGAATTGTTAGAATCCCGGCGACAAGTATCGTCCGTCGAAAGTATTGTCCGCTGAGAAGAGACGGGAAACGCGGTGCGAACGAACATTTGGTCACGTCTGCCAGCCGCACTCGATCGTCCCTAACTCTTGTTTATCTAATGATATAAACGGATCGTTCGGGCGTCGGGCGAGGGTGCGTGGGAGGAGTGTCCCGCCGTTTACGGTATACTGTCCGCCGCAAGTCCGAAATCGCAGGGAAATCATGTATAACCATAATGAAATACTGAACTTGGGACGCGAGATCATTTGTAAGGAAATCAAAGCCCTGGAAACCGTGGCGGAACAATTAAGTGATTCCTTCGCCGATGTGGTTGACTTGTTTCTGTCCCTGAAAGGCTGTCTTGTCGTTTCCGGGATGGGAAAAGCGGGACTGATTGCCCAAAAAATTGTCGCGACGTTCGCATCAACGGGAACACCTGCCCATTTTCTCCATCCCGCCGAAGCCGTGCATGGCGATTTGGGAAGAATAGGAAAAAGAGACATGGTCCTCATGCTCTCGCAGAGCGGCGAGACCGAAGAAATCGCTCGCATTTTGCCGGCGATCACACAAATGAAGGTTCCGATCGTCGCGATAACGGCTTCCGTCTGGAGCACGCTCGGCCGTTCCGCCCAACTTGTTTTGCCGATCGGGACGTTGGTGGAAGCCGATGCCCATAACCTCGCGCCCAGCACGTCGACGGCCGTCATGCTGGCCCTTGGAGACGCCCTGGCCCTGAGTGTGAGCAAAATACGCGGGTTTCGCAGCGAGGATTTTGCCCGTTTTCATCCCGGCGGGGCGCTTGGTCGCAAACTCAGCCGGGTCGAGGAAACGATGCGGCCGTTCGGGGCGTGTCGAATGGCCCCGGACAACGAGACGGTGCGGGAAATCTTCTCCAAACACCAGGTTCCGAATCGACGCAGCGGGGCGATTTTGTTACTGAATCCGGCAGGCAGGCTTTCCGGGATTTTTACCGACAGCGATTTAGCCCGACTTTTCGAACGGCACGACGAGAACCGACTCGACCGGCCGATCTCGGAAATCATGACCCGGAATCCGCGTACGATTTCCATTGCCGCCCGGACCCGGGAAGCGGTCGCCCTGATGGCGAAATTCAAGATCAGCGAACTGCCCGTCATCAATGACGGCGGTTTTCCCCTCGGCATGATCGACATTACCGATGTTCTCGCCTTCTTTCCTGAAATGATGGAAGAAATAAAGCCCTTCGTCGCGGAAGTGGCCTGATTTTTGTTTTTGTATTTTTCCAGGCCGAAATGATTGTTTTCCGCGAAAAAGTTGACTTATCGACAGACGACTTCCCATGTTGGCACGTTTTCTCGTCATGCTGAACAGTTTCCTGGTCGTACTGGGGCTTTACCTGGCTTACGGCTGGGTCATTGTCCCGCTCGTACTGCCGGTGGTCGAGATCAAGGAACGTCCCCTCGCGCGGACGGGATTAAACGATCAACGGGAAAAATACCTTTCTCTTTTTCCCAAGGACGCTTGGGAACGGACCTCGGAACAATTCAAAATGGTGCGGACCGGCGAAGCCGTCGTTTTCTTTCAGACACGCGAACAACTTCCCGACAACAAAATCAAGGTCAGCCCCTGCACGATCCTGCAACTGGCCGGAGGCGAATTGATGCCGGAAGAGGAACGCCTTCGACAATCGATCATGATCCGGACGCTGGATTACGCGGTTCTCGAATTCGACCGCTCGATCGAGGGCGACAAGATCAAACTGGCAAAAGTCCAGCGCGGCGAACTGGCCGGCATCGTCACGATCACCAGCGATATGAAGGAACCCGGCCCGGAAGATGATCTGCGCGTCGTCACGGAGCAGGTCGTCCTTACAGAAAAACCGCGGATTACGACGATCAGCACGATGAAAAAGGTCGATTTCAAACTCGCCTCCTACCAGGGACGCGGCGACGTGCTTACCATCGAACTGGTCTACGCCAATCCACGCAAGCCGACAGGTCCAAAGGAGTTGAATAAAATTCAGTTGCTCAATCTGGACGAGTTGACCCTGGGGGTGGACGCCGCCACGGAAGGTTTGTTTGCCTCGGCCGCCCCTCAAGCGAAAATCGCCGGCGACGCGGATGAGAAAAAAAGGCGGCAACGGGTCGAACTGCGGGGAGAGGACGCATCCGTTCTGCATATAACGTGCAAACAAGGTTTTTTGCTTTATCCCGATCCCGAATCGCCGCCGCGGCAGGCGAAAAGATGGATTGCCCAATTTCTGGACGACGTTCATGTCGTCCGCACCCGGCCGAACGTCAAAAATGCCCTGCCGGATACGATCGATTGCGGCGAGCTGCTGATTTATCTTTGTCCGAAGGACGGGGCGACGGCGGGTCCGAAAGCGGCATCCGGGTCGGAAACCGCGCCGGATAACGCCAACGGGATGAACATGCTCGGCGCGTTGGAAATCACGCATTTGCTGGCGCGATGGAGCGAAGCCAAACCGGCCGATTTGGGCAAACCGGCGAAAGCGGCCCAATTCGCGAGGATTCATTCTCCTTCCCATGACGATTTTCGCGCGGAAGGCGAACAAATCCGGTACGACTTGCACGCGAACCGGGTTGAGATCAAGAAAAAACGGCCCGAACTGCCTCCCGTCAAACTTTCCGCGCGGGAAGGAACCCTGTCCGTCCATGCCGAGGAAGTGACCTACCAGATGGGAAAAGACGGAGAATTCGGTGTGCTCACCGGGAGAGGCAACGGGATCATGCGGGGAATCGTCGGAGGAAAAGACGCCCCGAAAAAAATCGCGTGTACGTGGAACGCCCTCGACGTGCGATCCGACAAACGCGAGAAAGACCAAATCCTGATCACAATGAATGAAAAAGTCGGCGTCGATCTGGAAACCGTCGGAATCATGAATGCCGACACGGCGCTCATCTGGTGCATTCAACGGGCTCCGGTTCCCGCGAACTCGCACCGGGGCGAAAACGACGCGGACAAGGCGGGCGAGACAGGCAGGACGGAGCTCGTGCCGCACAGGGCCCAGGTTTACGGCAACGTTCATTTCAAGACCCGGGAGGGAACGTGCGATGTCAAGCAGATGGACGCTTATTTTTTCGATATCGAACCGGATGGCACGGTTCGAAAATCGGATGCGATTCCCGAATTCATGCAAGGGAAAGCCGAGGACCGGTACCCGCATACCGGGGGATTGGCCGAATTCCAGTCAGTCGGATTACAGTCGGCCGGATTACAGTCGGCCGAATTCCGACAGCGAAACGGGCGTGAAACGGATCGCTTTTCGAACGCCACCCTGAGAGTTGCAAGCCACGCGGCCACCTTGCCCGGGGAAACGTCCACGGCCCAGCCCGATATCCGCTTGGTACAATACCAGCCCCTGAACGATGCGAACAGGCAACCGATTCTCCCGGCGCTCCCCCTTCACGATACAGGCGGGCACAGTGTCGGTGGGCACGGTGTCGGCGGGCACAGTGTCGGTGGAGCCGGAATGACCGGTCCGGTATCCGGTGACAACGCAGCCCGAAGTCCACTCGCCGTTTCCAATGCCGTTTCCGATGTCGTTCCCTTGGCGTTGACACCGCAACATGTTAATGATTCGCATGTTACGCAACATCCGGTTTCGACGGAACGGGGATTCCTGGGGACACTGAACGGGGGTTCCCAAAAATCGGTTTTTGCCGTCAAAGGGGAACAAATGCATTTACGTGTTCGCCTGGCCCAGGGAAATGTCGAAAAAACGCGGGCAGTCCGTCCCGGCGAAACGGAAAGTAGACAACAATCCTCCGGAGCACATGAACAAGGCCGTGATGAACTTGCATCCCATGAACTTTCATCCATCGAGCTGATTCGCATTATCGGGGATGTCAAAATCGAGGAGACCATGCTCGACGGCAATGCATCGCAGGCGATTACGATCCTGGGCAAGGAGGTATACGTCTGGGAGCCGGGTTCCGAGTCAATGGTGCTCAAAATCGTCGGTGAAGCGTCCCGTTCGGCGATTTTTCGAGGGCAGGGGATCGAAATGGTCGGCTCGAACATCAACCTGAGCCGTCCGGCGAACCAGATATGGGTTAATGGAGTCGGGCAATTGAACGCCGATCTCGGTTCCGAAGGAAGAACGGATATGCCGGGATCGTTTTTCGCTGCCAAACCGCGGGAAAAGCGGACTCCGGCACCGACAGCCGCACTGACAGCCGCACTGACATCCGCACCGGGCGGAACGGCGTCCGGCGTGGAAAAACCGGCCGGGGCGAACGAAAAACTGTTCGTCCGTTGGAACAAGGGAATGCAGTTCAACGGACAGGTTCTCCTTTTCGAAGGGCAGGAAGACAGTCTGGGGGAAGGGGTCAAGATTTTTTCGCAAAACCAGCGGATTTTTGCGGAAAGTGCGACCGTTCACCTGAACCGTTTCTTTTCTTTCTTCGATTCAGACCCGAATGAGGAAGCGCTGAGTGCGGAAACCATCGAATGCAAGGGCCGAAAAGTCTGGCTCGTGCGGGAGGAATTCGACAACCTCGGCAAACTCGAATCCCGCGACGAAGCGGAATGCGTCCGCCTGGTCGTTCATGTACCGACCACGGAATTCGAGCTGAAGGGGCCCGGTCGCCTTCGCCGCGTGTTTGCCGAAAGTTCCGGGAACCGATTGGACGGATTCGCCCTTCCCGGCCGGCCAAACACACCTGCACAAGATCGTTCCGTGCAAGGTCGTTCCGTACAGGGTCGTTCCGTACAGGGTCGAACGAATGAACAAGATGACGGAGGGATCACCCTGGTCGATGTGACGTTCTACGACCGGGTCGTCGGCAACCAGGTGAACAAGACGGCAACCGTTTCCGGTCAAATCACTTGCGTTTATTATCCGTTAAACGATTGGAATGAGAAGGCCGACACGGACAATTTGAACGAAGTCGCCCGACGCGGCATGAGCATGAAATGCAACCGGCTCCACGTCGTCCAGATGTTCGAGCCCTATTCCTCCATCGAACTGACCGCCTCGGAAAACACGCGAATCGAGGGGAACGGGTACTATGCAAAGGCCGAGTCGATCAAGTACAATCAGGCCAAGGAGCTCGTCATTCTCGAAGGGAGTGCGACCGTCGACGCCCAACTGTTCAAACAGGAGGCGCCCGGTTCTTATTCGCGGATTCCGGCCCGGCGTATCGAATACAACTTGAAAAACAGAACCCACAGCACCAGCGGCCTCAAGGGGGCGAATATCATCTCCTTCTGAACGATGCCGGGATCGATTCGGTTTTCGAATCGAATGACGTGCTGGATTCCGGGCATCTTTCCCCATCGTTGTTCCCATGTTCGGCAATATTTTCTGGAATGTCGTCCGCTTTGGTTTGGCCGCGGCCTTTCTGGTGCTTTTCTTTTACCTGGCGTTGGCGCCCAAGACGTATTACACCGATGCCGTCATCGAGGGAGACAGCATGGGCACTTTTTATTCCATCAAAGTCAGTGGAATTCCCATGACGGTCGACAACCGGGAACTCTCCCGGGCGATTCAAGAGACGCTCGACCGCATCGACCGGGCGATGTCGACCTATAAGCCCGACTCCGAGGTATGCCGTTTCAACGCCTCCGATTCGACCGACTGGTTTCCGGTTTCTCCCGAAACGGCCGCGGTCGTCTCGCTGGCCCTCGATATCTCGACATTGACCGACGGCGCTTTCGATATTACCGTCGCGCCGCTTGTTCAACGATGGGGTTTCGGTGCCGGCGCCGATTCCCGGAGTCGTCCTCCCGGCGCGGAAGAACTGGAAACGGTTCGCAACACCGTCGGTTTTCGGCATTTGCGCGTTCATCCCGATTCCGGCGCAATCAAAAAGGATATTCCGGAATTGCAGATTGATCTCTCGGCCGTCGCCAAAGGTTATGCCGTCGATCAAGTCGCCCGAACGCTCGACACGCTGAAAATCGACTCCTACATGATCGATATCGGCGGCGAAGTCCGTTGTCGCGGCGCCAAGATGGACGGGAGCCCCTGGCGTATCGGAATCGAGGTTCCGCAGCCGGACGTCCCCGGCGCGGATCCGAATATTTTCATGGCCGTGGAACTCAAGGACGTCGCGTTGGCGACCAGCGGCGATTACCGTGATTTTCAGGAGCGTGACGGTGTCCGATATTCGCATATCATCGATCCGCGAACCGGCGAACCGACCGAACGGACCCTGCCCGGGGAAGCGGTACCGACGGAACGGCTCGGCTCCGTTTCCATTCTCGATCCCAGTTGTGCCAGGGCCGATGCGCTGGCAACGGCTTTTTTTGTTCTCGGGGAAATCCGGGGACTCGAATTGGCGGAACGCGCGGGAATCCCGGCTCTTTTCCTCAGCCGTTCCACGGATGTTTCCAAGCCGATTCGTAAAGCGGCCAGCCAAACGTTTCCTCGATAATCCGTTTCAGGATGATTGCGATGGAAAACGATCGTTGAAAAGATCGACCAGGCGGACCGCGATTTCTTCGGGAGTTCGACCGTCCGTATCGACGGCATGGTGCGCCGTTGCCCGGTAGAGCGGGATCCGGGCTTCCAGAACGGCCCGGATTTCTTCGATCGGGGAAAACGTCGTCAAACTCGGTCGCCGCGCAGCACTGGTCGCATCACCGTTAATGCGGCGGTCGATCACCTCCGGGCTTGCGGTCAGCCACACCACCGTACTGCCTTCCCGCATTCGGTTCCGTGTCGATGCACGCAGGACGGCCCCGCCGCCGGGAGAGAGAATCATGGGGCCACCGTCAAGTAATTCGGCGATGATCGTTGCCTCCAGATCGCGGAAATGTGCTTCTCCGTCTTCGGCAAAAATTGCGGCAATACTCTTGCCGGCACGGCGTTCGATTAACGGATCGCTGTCGAAAACCGGCAAGCCGAGCCGTTGACCGAGCAAACGGGCAAGCGTCGTTTTACCGGTTCCCCGGTAGCCGATCAGGGTAATCCGTCGCGGGGGCGGCAGGAGAGTACGATCGTCTTCGCGCATCATGAGCCCGTCATGGTTGATATACCGTAAACGGCCTGATAATCCTCCCGCGCACAATCGCCTGCCGCTCGAACGATTCGCGTAACTACTATACTGAAAACAATCGAAATTTCCCGAAGCCGACTTTCAAGGAGCCTGCCCACCGGAAACGACATTGCCGAAGGTAAACAGGCGGTTCAACCGGGCTGTGTTTACCGACGACTCAACCGGCTCCAGTATAACATTACCAAAAGTAGGGGGCGCGTGAGTGCGGCAGGCAGACGTGACCAAATGTCCGTTTTCATCGCGTTTCCAATGTACCCGCACATCGAAACGTAAAAAACCGGCGGTTATGCCGCCCGTTTCCGGTCGAGGACTTCGGCGACCTGGGACTGGAGAAGTTTGATTTCCTTTTCCGTCTCGGCGCGTTCGGCACGGCAACGTCGAACCAGGTCGTCGACCGCGGCCTGGCGGCGTTCGAGTTCCTCCTCTTTTTCCCGGAGCTGTTTTTCCCGCTCCGTGATGAAAAGTTCGCTCTTGGCGGCCCATGCGTCGAGTTCTTCACGGCGCTGGAGCGTTTTCTCGTGTTGTTCGAGAATCTGTTCCCGGGCGGATTTCAATTCCCGCTTCTGCTGATCGAGTTTGCGAACGGCATCCTGGTATTGTTCGGCCAACCGGCCGCGAATCCGCGTCAGCGATTCCTTCAGTTCCGCCGGGGCGCTGTCGCCGGCAAGCCGCAACCAGAGCTCTTCCGTGGCAAGGCGGATTTCCAACGTTTCGCGATGCATCCGGCCAAGCTCCTCGCGGGAACGGTCCATGGCGAGCCGCATGTGTTCGACCTTCTTGTTCTGCTGCGACAATTCCGTCCGCTCCTCTTCCAAACGCCTCATGGAAATCTCCTGCGCATCCCGGAGCCGAATCCGTTCCGCCTCAATCGTTTTCTGCATCTGGTGACGTTCACGAACAAGTCCTTCACGCATCCGGGCCGCCTCGGCCTGGGCGTCGAGCACCTCTTTTTCCATTTCCTGGAGGCGCTCGTATTTCCGGGAATCCGCAAGCACGATTTTTTCACGGCTCTTGAGATTTTCATCCATCGCGGTCAATTCCAGCTCCCGCTGGTGCTGCCGGGCCTCGGCCTCATTGAGAAAGCGTTCCTGTTCGAGCGCTTTCGCATTCCGGGCGGTCAACTCTTCCTGGCGTTCTTTTCGAAGCTGTTCGAATTCGGCCCATTGGTTTTCAAAGGCTTCGCGCCGCATATTCCATTCCGACTCGGCCTGGCGAATGATGTTTTCACGGGCTTTGATCTGTTCTTCACGCCGGGCAAACCGGGTTTCCGCCTCGGTGCGACGTGCCGCGTTCTCCTCGTCGAGACGCTGTTCATAACGTTCGAAATTCTTTTCCAGTTCCTGCTTTTTGGCCTCGAATTGCCGGTCGTTTTCCACGACGTGGGCGTCGAACCGCGATTGAAGCTCCTCCCGTTTCTCGTTCCACATCTGTTCGTTGCGAACCGTCTTCTCGAAATAATCGCGTTCGAACCGCTTCAATTGTTGCTCGAACTCACGCTTTTCCTCGCTGAGCCGGACAAGAAAATCGTTCTCGACATCGTCGCATTTCTGTTCGTACCGCTGCTGGTAATCCGCCTTGTATTCGCCGAGCCGGATTTCCAATTGCTGCCGGTATTGCTCCATGTTGACGGTCAATTCCCGCTCCCGCTGGGCCGCGATTTCCTGGAGTTCCCGCTCGCGCCGCGCAAGCCGGTCCTCCATCTCCGCTTTTCTCGCCTGGAGCTCGATCCGCTCGTTTTCCAGTTGGTTGCGGTCCAAGCGAAGACGTTCTTCCTGGGAGAGTTTTTGCGATTCGAGGATCGCCTCGCCTTCTTCAAGCCGTGCCTCGCGATTGGCAACCTCGTCCATTTTCTCCTTCAAGGAGAGCTTGGTGTTGCGCACAAGCGTCTCGAATTGAGCCATCCGGGCATTCAATTGGTTTTCGCGATGGTCCAATTCCTCCTGGCGGACCATCTCCGGCGGGGAAACCGACTCATTCAAAAAAGAAGGACGGACATGCGGAGCATGGGTGTGGCATGTTCCATGCGGTGTGTGAGTCGGATGGGAGGAAAATGCGGAAACGGCGTCCTCATTTCGATAAGGAGAATGCCGCGAAGAGGAAGTGTCAAAATAAGCAGATCGTGCAATATGGGACAATTGCAGTTCCGAAACGGCATCCCATTCCGCTTGGTTGACGACACATGTTGTTTCGCGGGCATGGGCACTCCGATTTCTTCCGGATGCGCCTGATGTTTTTTGCGCAATACCCGGATGATAAAAGGAATGCGGCATGTCGTTCGATTCAAAATCCGTATCAAAATCCGTATTGCCTCTCATGTGCCAGGCTTCCGGACTTTGTTGCGATTTCAGATATTCGTCGTTTCCCATGAGAATACGTTAGCAAACTTAAGATGATTCGATCACGATGATCCATGCGGATCGTTCTACAGGATAATCGTCAAAAATTACCTGTTTTCCTTAATCGGATTTGGCAGAATTGTCGTTAAAATCCGTTTTATGGCGTAAACGGCATGACAATCCTCCCGCGCACAATCGCCTGCCGCTCGAATGATTCGTGTAAATGGTTGTATTAACAAGAGTTGTAAGCAATTGAGTGCGGCAGGCAGCCTTGACCAAATGTCCGTTTTCATCGCGTTTCCAGTATATGCTGAAGACGGTCAGGGCCATGCCGGGCGCTCCGCCGTGTAGGGCTACTCTTCCGGCTATCAAGGCCCATGAAAAATCACGTAATATCTGTTCGTTCCAGGGAGATTGGGATATAATGGGCCGGTGCTCGTTTCTTTCTTTGAGTATCGAAGTTGTTCCGCACCGTGCGCGAGGTTGTGTTGACCGAGTTCGAGGAGCCCTTGGTGTATTCGGCGAATGTGCTGGTCGTCGACGATGATCCGGCCATTTTGCGTTTGTTTACGCATTTGCTGGAACAGGGAGGCCATCAAGTACGCACCGCTACGGATGGAAACCAGGCGATCCATCAAATCCTCCAGGATTGCCCGGATATCCTGATTACCGACTGGACGATGCCCGGGCTGGGCGGCGTGGAATTATGTCGCCGTGTTCGCCAATTGCATCAACGGAAGGTATTGCCCCACTACACTTACATCCTCCTGTTGACCGCCCGGTCGGGAACGAACCTTTTTATCGAAGGACTGGAAGCGGGCGCCGATGATTTTGTCGAAAAAGCGGCTGAGAGCCTGACCGATTTGAGAATTGAAATTCGAGCACGGTTGAAAGCCGCGCTGCGGACGCGCCGCCTGGAACGCGACCTCGATTTCGCCGCCAAATACGATACGCTGACGCAACTGCTTAAGCGGACGGCTTTTTTCGAATTGGCCCAGGTCATTTGGGAACGGTCGATCAAAAACAAGTTTCCGCTCTCGGCGGTCATGTTCGATTGCGATTTTTTCAAGCGGATCAATGATTTGCACGGCCACCTGACCGGGGATGCCGTCCTTCGGGAAATGGCGCAAACGCTCAAGACATTTTCCCGTTCCAGCGATGTCGCCTGCCGATACAGCGGCAAGAAATTTTGTATTTTGCTGCCCGGCTGCAATGAGGAGACGGCCCGCAACTGGGCCGAGCGGATTCGATGCCGATTCGAGACGGTTCCGATTCGCCATGGAAATTTCGAGATCCCCGTTACGGCCAGTTTCGGGATTGCCGAACGGCTCGACGACACGATTTATCTCGATCAATTGATCGAACGTGCCGACTTGGCGTTGGTCTTTGCCAAAGAGACCGGCTACAATCGCTGTGTCCGTTATACGGAAACGATCGCACTTGATTTTGTCGCCGGGGACCTGCAAAACCTGAACGACCTGTTCGAGGGATGTACGCTCGACGATGTGATGGCTCCGTTGACCATGTCGGTAAAATCGCACGAAACAGTGTCGCGGGTCGCCGATTTTTTTCTCCGGACACGCTCCGAATCGATCCCGGTTCTGGACGATGAAGACCGGCTCCTCGGCCTCCTGTGGGATGAGGATATTGTCAAGGCGATCGGCAATACGCGACTGTGGCGGGAGTCCGTCCGTGAACTGGTCGTACCGAATGCCGTCACCTACCCCGTCGACACGCCTTTAACCGACCTGTTTCATTTTTTTTTCCGCACGAATGTCCGGCAGGTCATCGTCATGCAGGAACGATATCCGGTCGGGGTGATCAATCGTTTCCTGTTGCTTCGATGGCTTCGCAATCGCTGGGCGGCGCTTTCCGGCTTGCAGGACGCAATCATGCCGGGCATCGACGCGTGTTCGCCATTGTCGAACGAAAACCTGTCGCGGATGGTTGCGACGCTTGCCGACAACCTCGCGCAGCTCAATGAAATCGCGCACGGCGGGGACCCGCTTGCCTGTTGGGAAGAAAACCGGAGCCGGGTCGTCCCGTTGATTTCCAAAGCCCAGGATGTGTTGGATCAGTTGCTTAAATTCGACAGTAAAAACGTGATCCGTTGAATTTCATTCATTGAATCTCATCCGTTGAATCGTCAAGCGATACGGAAAACGACTGAATACGACGCGATACAAAAAGGAAAGGGATGCGATGAAGTGCGCACAGAGCCGGATATTCCCGTCGCTTTTCGCTCATGTTGAGGTGTTCGCGGTTCTTTTTGCGTTTTTTTCGGCGGAAACGCCTTTTATACCGAGGCCGGTTGCGTTTGCCGCCCAACCGCCTGTTGACCCTCGGGGCGGTGTTGTTTTTCGAGGGCAGGCTCCTCGCAAGTCGGCTTCGGGAAATGCCAACGGCTTTCAGGATACGCAACATTCGGCCGACACATCACGGTCTTCGCGGACTTCCGTTCCACAACCTGCCCGGCAAGAAGCGACCGAGGCGACGCAGCCGGTCGCCCCGGAGTCGGAGCGCGGAACGACGCCTTCGTTTTGGACCATTGGCACCGAACGCCGGGAGGAAATGTTGAAAGCCGTTCTCCTGGAAGGGTCCCTGGCTCCGCCCGTTCCGGCCAAAGTCGTACGTTATGCCGCCGATTTGCTTGAAGCCTACGATACGGATGGCAACGGGACGCTTGAAAAGGACGAATGGCTTTCCATGCCGGGCGCCCCCCAGGCGCTCGACGTCAACGGAGATTTTATCATTACGCTTGAAGAACTGGTCCGGCACATCGCGCTTTACGGCCGGGAGCGGACGATCCATCGCCCGGATCCGCTTCCGGTTTTTCATCAACCGGTGCCCGGCGCGACGGGGTCGCTCCGGTTGTTTCAGCCGCTCAGCGATAAAAACGAAACGCGGGAAGCGCGAAAACGTGATGAGGAGCGGGTTCCCGGTTCCCCGCCGGATGCGCCGCTTTCCGATGTCAATGAAGCGGATATCGCGAATGCCGAGCCTGTCGGAGAGGAAACGGATACTGTCGGTCCGGATTCCGAAGAACCTTCGTTTGAACGTCTCGCGGCCGCCAATCAATCGCCTGAAACACGAAAATACTATCGCCCCATCAAGGAATGGCGCGGTGTTCCCGCCTGGTTTATTCTCCGTGACAAGGATGGCGACGCCCAGATCACCATGCTGGAATTCGCGCCGACCCTGACGCCGCAGGCGTTGGCCCTTTTCGGCCGGCTCGACAAAAACGGGGACGGCATTCTGACTCCCGACGAAGTGCGCATGCAAAACGAACCGGACCGGGCGGCACCATGAGTATTTTCCTCAACCGGGTGAGACGGTGGATTTCCGCCAATCCGGCGGGTAAAAAAGTCGTCGTCCTGTTTTTTTTCAACGGCATCGTCGCGGCCCTCGGCCTGGTGACCCAGGTCCTGATTACGAACCGCCTGGGCGCGGAGGACTACGGTTTCCTGACGCTTGCCGTCGCGGTCGGTTCCTATTCCCTGACCGTCGTGCGGTACGGTCGCGAACGGACGATGCTACGGGATCTGACCCAGCATCCCGACGATTTCGGCCGGATCGTCGGTTCCACCTTCCTACTCGGGGTCGCCCTCCTGCTCGGTATTCTATGCGTTTTGTTCCTGTACGGCCTCGCGGTCCCGGGAACCGTTTCACCGACGTTGCTCTTGATCGTATTGGCCATGTCGCTGTGCTCGCTTGATTTTCAGCCCGTGTACGATGCCCGGCGTCAAACAGGCCGTCATGCCGCGTACATGGCGGTCCACCGTTTGACGTACTATGCGTCGGTGTGGACGGCGGCGTTGTTTTTGCCGCGGATTTTCGGCCCGGCCTGGATCGGTTTCAGCATGCTCTTCGGCATCCTGATCGGCCTCTTCCCGCAGTACCGCGAGGTGTTTCGTTCGACACGAATCGACCTGTTCGACCCGAAATGCCTGTCATGGGTGGGGACAACCCTGAAAAAAAACGCCGGGATGGCCCTCTTGTCGATTTTGGATCTCGTGTACGGCCCGGCAATCGTGTTTTCGCTTTTCTACTGGCACGGCGACACGGCGACCGGTATTTACGGGGTCGCATCCCTTTTTCAGACGGCGATCGTTCTCGTGTGGACCCAAGTGGCGCGGGTCGGCAATCCGCCGATGACCGAAATCGTCCTCCCGGGAACATCCGGAAAACGACGACGGACATTCCTGCTGAAATATTTCGCGGCGCTTTCGTGCGCCGTGGCCCCGTTCGTCACCCTGCTGTTTTTTTTCCCCGGACCGGTCGTCGCGATGATTTTTCGTCCGGAATTCGAGCCCGCCGCCGACGTGCTCCCGTTTTTTGCAGCGACCGCGGTACTCTGTCCGTTTAACGTCATCGCCATGCAGTACGTGCTGGCAATCCGCCGCGACGCCGCTTACATTTCCGGGGTCTTCGCAACGACATGTTTCGGATTGGCCGCCTGCGCGACGCTCATTCCGGCGTACGGTCCGGTCGGGGCGGGCCGGGCCTTTTTCCTGACCTCGTTGCTCGGCACGTCGATCAACCTGGGGATCATGTTCGCTTCGATCGGAGGGCGCCGCGACGAGGATCGGAGCCGCGCCCGTTAAGACGCGGTTTTTCGCGAGCCGGGAATGGGATCTCCGGAGGCGTGCGTGCCGCGGCTCCAGTCCCGCAATTGAATCTCGAAAGCGAATCAATACTCCTTGGCGTCGATCCATTTCATGAGCTTGCGCAGCTTTTTGCCGACTTCTTCGATTTGGTGCCGACGCTGGATGGCTCGTTTCCGTTTGAAACCGGGGGCGCCGACCTTGTTTTCGAGCAGCCATTCGCGGGCAAAAGAACCGTCCTGGATTTCGGTCAGGATCTTCTTCATTTCCACCTTGGTTTCCTCGGTCACGATGCGCGGACCGCGCGTATAATCGCCGTATTCGGCCGTGTTCGAAACGCTGTACCGCATGTAGTTCAGGCCGCCCTGGTAGAACAGGTCGACGATCAGTTTCAGTTCGTGCATGCATTCGAAGTAGGCCATTTCCGGCTGGTATCCGGCTTCGACGAGCACTTCGAAGGCTTTCTTGACGAGTTCGCTGACGCCGCCGCAGAGGACGACTTGTTCGCCGAAGAGGTCGGTCTCGGTTTCTTCGGCGAAGGTCGTTTCGATAACGCCGCCGCGCGTACCGCCGATTCCCTTCGCGTACGCCAGGCCGATGGCCCGTTCTTTGTCGCCGGCTCCTTCTCCGAGCGCGATCAGGCATGGGACGCCGCCGCCTTTTTCAAATTCGCTTCGGACGAGGTGGCCGGGCCCTTTCGGGGCGATCAGGATCGCCGTCACGCCCTGCGGCATGTCGAACTGGCCGTAATGAACGTTGAAACCGTGGGTTGCGACGATAATCGCTCCTTTTTTCAGGTTCGGCTGGACCTGCGTGCGGAAAATTTCGCCTTGCAGTTCGTCGGGAAGCGTGAAAACGACCAGGTCGCCTTTTTTAACGGCATCCTCGGTCGTCATCGGTTCGAACTTGTCTTTGACGGCCACTTCGTAGTTCGGTGTCCCGGCAAGCTCGGCGACGATGACCTCGCAACCGCTGTCGCGCAGGTTTTGGGCGTGCGCGTGGCCTTGCGACCCGTAACCGAGGATGGCGATGGTCTTGCCTTTCAGTTGCGCCAAGTCGGCGTCCTTCTCGTAATAAATCTTCGCGGTCATTGTTCAATGATCTCCATGAAAAGTGAAAAATTGAGAAAAATACTTATCTGATCGAATGCCGGGCTTTGAATCTTTTGATAACGGCCTTGCGTAATTCAGTGCCGGCGGCGCGGTATTCGTTAAAACCATGAATGTTCTTTTCCGTCATCATAATTTGTCCTTCGAAAATATCTTCTTTGCGGTACGCTTTCTTTCGCATCGCCGTCGTTTCGTTTCGGTGTTGAGGTATAAAGTCCTTGTGCGTCCGCACGGCGTTTGCATCAAGTACCCAGTATCGTATGGCGTCTCGATAGACGGCGATCCAAAGAAACACGTCACAGCATGTCGGTTTCATCTGCTGGAAGTTCATCAGGAAAGGGCGATCACTGCCCGAAGCCAACGCTTTGATATAAAGCGGAGCGTCGCCGCGTTCACGATCATTGGCCCGTGATGCCTTCACTTCGATTTTGATGTAATGTTGACATTTTCTCGCGTCTTTCCAGTTCAGGTAGAGATCGTATTCGCCCCGATAGGTTGCATCAATGTTTTTGTTGGGGCGTTCAAGTCGGGGTTCGATGCCGCGCAGATGTCCAAGAGCCCACGTATCGCCGAAGCCTCGCGGTGCGGTGATCTCGAAAATATAGAGAAACAAGTTGCGATCGATGTATTCATCCCGCAATTGAAGATACTCGTCAAAAGACAATTTCTTTTCGGCAAGCAATGTTGAAATAATATATTCGTATTGGCTAAACGGATAGACCGATTTCAGTTGCGACAATCTTTCATGGAAAGACGTGGAATTTCCAAGCCTTTCAATGAATTGGTCAAATTGTTCGGTCAGTTTTTCCATCTTTCAAAACAGTGCTGTTTGGATGTGGCGTGTTTTTTCCGGCGAGATTGCGTTGTCCGCAAGTTCCCGTCTTTCCCGCGTGACGGCAATTTCCGGGAACGGGTTACCAAACTGAAATCCGGTTTTTCCCGTCTTTCGGTAGTGTTCAAGTCGTCGGATCGTCAATTCAGCGAAAATCGGGTCAATGTCGCATGTGAAAACTCTCCGCTCATTTATCTCGCCTGCAATAAGCGTGGTCCCTGAATGCGAAAAAAAATCGGCGATCAAATCTCCTTTTCGACTACTTGCCCTCACGATTCTTTCAATGCACTTCAAAGGTTTTTGTGCGTAGCAACCGGGCACGTTCTCATGCAACCTGTAGAAAACCTGTTGAATATCAACCCAAACATTACCGGCACGGATGTTGTCGGACTTGCCGCGTTCCAAATTTTCCGTTTTTCGCCCATCTACTTCCTTGTAGTAGCCTCGCAGAATCTTCGGTATATCGGTGTATTCCGCTTGCACATCAAAGCAGGGGGAACCTTTCGTATAATACAGGCATTCCTGGCGCACTGCCATCCAGTTTTTTTGCGTACCATAACCTCGCTGGTTTCTCATGGTAATGAAACTGCGGGAAACCAATTCGGGATAACGGCGCATCAAAAGCATGAAATCAGGCAACGGTTGGAAATGTTCGCGTTGATCCGCGCCAAGCCAAATATAAATGCTTGCATCTTGCGATAAGACGGCCAGGTTATTTTCGACCCAACAAATCGACCAGTCAATATAATCCGCCAGATCCCGTTTGAAAAGATTTTGCGTATTATCTGTGCCGACGGCGACGTTGTAAGGCGGATCTTGTATGGCCAGCGTTGCTTTTTCCGTCTCAAACATTTTACGGATATGGCCGGGGGCGGCGGCGTCCAGCACACCGACGCGATGACCGCTTATGGAATCGATCCAAATATCGCCGGGCTTCAAACGGCAGTACGGGAGCATCTGCTCGCGAACCTTCACGTCCGTGTCCAAGCGACCAAAAGGCTCTGCGGTCATGAAAATGTTTTCTCCGTAAGGTTGAAAAAGGTGGAAGTGATTTGTTTGTAATGTTATTCCGACCAAATCTTTTTGACATAGTCGGAGTCGATGTCGCGGACGACCGCTAAAACTTCCCCGATATTGTCAATCATGGCTTTTCGTGGGACGTCGTAGGCATTCCACAGGAAGAAAAGCGACCAACGAGTCCTGTAATCCCGCCAACGTTTTTGGGAGCCGGTCAGGTTTGCCGAGTCAAAACCGGTCCAGTAAAAACTGTTGACGAACAGGTTTCCCGGATCAACGTAGTATCCCTTGGCGTTCCAAGGCAGTAATCTTGTCGTGAAAAGGGATTTTGTGTGGATTCCTTCCCGGTCGACCTCGACCTTCATTGATCGGAGTATGGCAAACAAAAACAATTCGTAACAGGCGTAAAGCGGTCCAAAAACAATCAGTACGCCCAGCGCCGCTTTCACCGTTCCAAAGTGACAGACAAGAGGGAGCATAAACGCGAGCAGTATCGCCAACGTAATGGCCCGGTAAATCAGGAAATACCATCGGGCTTGGGCAGACAACCGGACCTGAACTCGTTGTGACATGCTTTTTCCGTTATGTTTTTTCCGTCAGAGGAACGGCAACAATTTGGGCAAAACAGGTTGCGTGCTTGGCAGAATAGACAAAGTGTATCCAACGCCTCCCAGTCCCAACGGGGCGCAACAAACACGCTTTTTAAGTTGCGATCTTTCAGTGCTTTACGTTCCGCGAGACATGCTTCCCCGAAGTTGGCAAGCCGACGCACGGATTTCGGTTCGGCGTTTCCCCTCATGGAACAACCTCTTTGTTTATCGTTTCCTCGCTTTCACGGGCACGTCGACCAGCATTCGGTATCAAATATTGTCGAGCACTTCGACGGCTTCGAATTTCTTGCCTTCGAGCATTTCAAGGCTGGCGCCGCCGCCGGTGCTGACATGGGAAACATCGTCCGCGAAACCGAGTTTTTGGATTGCCGCGGCGCTGTCCCCGCCACCGATGATGCTTGTCGAATCACTCTGGGCAATCGCTTCGGCGACGATTTTCGTACCTTCATCGAAAGGCGGCATTTCGCAAACACCCATCGGGCCGTTCCAAACGACGGTTTTGGCGCTTTGAACGATCTCGGCGTACATTTTCGCCGTTTTCGGGCCGATGTCGAGTCCTTCCCAGCCGTCCGGGATTTCTCCGGTCGCGACGACCTGCTTGTTGCAATCGGCCTTGAAGGCGTCGCCGCAATGGTTGTCGACCGGTAACACGAGTTTCCCGCCGCCGATTTTCAGGAGTTCTTTCGCAAGGTCGACTTTATCGGCTTCGACAAGGCTTTTGCCGACCTTACCGTCCTGGGCAAGCGAGAACGTGTAGGCCATTGCCCCGCCGATGAGGACCTTGTCGCAGATGCCAAGCAGGTTTTTAATAACCATGATTTTATCGGAAACCTTGGCCCCGCCGAGAATAGCGACAAACGGACGCGCGGGATTGCCGATCGCGTCGCTCAGGTATTTGATTTCTTTTTCGACCAGGAACCCGCAGACTTTCGGCTTGGAGCCCATGGCTTTCGGAACGGCGACCATCGATGCGTCGGTCCGATGGCACGTCCCGAACGCATCATTGACATAAACGTCGGCAAAAGAGGCCAGTGCGGCGGCAAAAGCGGAATCGCCTTTCTTTTCACCCGGTTGAAAACGGAGATTTTCAAGAACCAAGACAGCGCCGTCTTTGAGGGCGCCGTCCTTGAGGGCGGCGACGTTGGCCTTCGCATCGGGACCAACGGTATCGGCGGCGAACGCGACCGGCCGTTTGAGCAATTCGGCCAGGCGTATCGCCGTCGGTTTCATCGAATACCTGGCGTCCGGGGCGTCTTTCGGACGTCCCAAGTGCGACATGAGAATCAACTTACCGCCGCCGTCCAGAACTTTGTTGATGGTCGGCAACGCCATCCTGATACGGCGATCATCCGTTATATTGCCATTCTCATCGAGCGGAACATTGAAATCGACGCGAACGAGAACGGTTTTCCCTTTGACATCGACATCGGCAATCGTCATTTTGGCCATGATACGGTCTCCTTTTAATGGGCTTCGGATATACTGGAAACGCGGTGAAATTGATCGTTTGGTGAAGACTGCCTGTTGCACTCGCTCACCCCTAACTTCGTTTTTTATAATGACATAAGCGGATCGTTCGAGCGGCAGGCGATTGTTCGCGGGAACGGTTTCAGGCCGTTTACAGTATAACAGCGTCTGTGCGCGATCGGGTCCATTTTACCAAAAGAAGACCGGTTGTGAACGGAGGACACCCCGAAAATGAAACTCTTCCCCGGTCGCATCACGATTTGTCGGCGACCATGCGCCAAAGGAACGAAGCGCGGTGATCGGAGAACAGGCCACTACTGCCTTTACACTTCAAACGGCATGAAAATGCGGCATGTTTTTCCCCGCGAACAATCGCCTGTCGCTCGAACGATCCGCTTAAACACTTTCAGGGACAGAAGTTGCGGACGAGTGAGTGCGGCAGGCAGTCTTGACAAATGTCCGTTTTCATCGCGTTTTCAGTATATTCCAAGGTGGATCGGCTTGGGAAGCAAGCACGATGTTAAAATGGAGCAATTTTTATGATTTTTACTGATTTACTGTTTTTGCCGGTTGGTTTTGTCGATCAAGTCTGAACAATATGTACTACTGCTCCCTACCCGAAGTTTAGGCATTTACCAATGTTTGTTTTTTTTACGAGCCTGGTCCGTTTCCATGTATTATCATGTCTGATAATCGTTTACGGCTTTTCACGCATCGCCGAAGCACAAATGGTCGATATGTCGGGTCATTCGGCGTATGTCCGGATAAGTACCGCCTTTTCGGGGCCGTCTCTTTTCCCGAAAGCGGACTCGCTTTCGTCTGAACGGACTTTTATACCGAAACCGGTCGGGTTTTCCGAATCGTCGGTTTCAGGACATCCCAACGGCTTTCGGTATCTTCACGCCGATCGAATCGGTTCGGAAAAAAACACGTTTTTGCGGCGCTGTTCGGAATGTTCGAGAGGAATAGGCGATGTTTCCCTCCGGGCAAGCGGTCCGCAGGCACGGCGACCATCCGTTCTGGAACTTTCGCAGACTCCGCCCGCTTCCCGGGGAAACCGGCTTTGGAGTTCACTAAAACGTGAAACTGGCCGTGTTTGCGCCGATTATCGCCATTTTTATTCGCGTGATACGATGCTGAATTTCGGGCTCGGAATCGGAATGCATGCTATCGTTTCGAATACCTCGATCGACCAGGAGTTTCGAAACTGGGTCCAGGACGACGTGCGAAGCGCGGGAACGGATAATGCTGCGATTTTTTTCAAGACATTCGGCGAGGGCCTGTATTTCATTCCGCTTTTCGCAGTCAGCGATGTGGTCTACCGGTATTGCCAGGAAACGGGAATGTTGCGTGAGGGCTCCAGTCGCTTGGGTGACTTTGCTTCCCGAACGACCCGGGCTTATCTGGTCGGTACGCCGACACTGTTGGTCGGGCAGTCCCTGATCGGCTGTTCGCGGCCCGGTGAAACCGATCATGAATCACGCTGGTCCCCGTTCAGCGATAACAACTCGATCAGCGGTCACGCCTTCATAGGAGCGACTCCATTCCTTGCCGCCGCATCCGTAAGTAAACCTTGGTGGCTCAAAGCGTCGTTTTACACGCTTTCGTTCATGCCGGCCCTCAGTCGAATCAATGACGACGCCCATTATCTTTCCCAATGCGCGCTAGGCTGGTATCTTTCCTATCTTTCCGTCCGGGCTGTGTCAAAAACCGATGGCGAATGCCTGCCACGCGGTTTGACTGTCTTTCCGATTACCGAAACCGACGCATTCGGCATCGGATTTGTGTTTCGGCGCTAAGGAACAACCTAAGGAAAACCGACGGTTGCATCGCCCGTCACGATGTTGATACGCCGACGGTTGCACCGCCCGTCACGATGTTGATACGCCGGCGGTTGCACCGCCCGTCACGATGTTGATACGCCGGCGGTTGCACCGCCCGTCTAAATGTTGAAGTTGCCCCACGTTGCCAGGTGGAGGTCGGTGACAAGCCGATAATTTTCAAATTTTTTCTCAAAGAGGAAAAATATGCTGGGAAAGTATGCAGGAAATAACGATAAAACCTAATGATCCAGATTATACTCTCTGAACGTCCGTAATGATTACAGCTTTGGTAGTGAACATTCGGACGTTTTCGGTTGTTGTCCTGAAACTACAGGGGAACCAAAAAATGCGTCGTTCTTTCATTGTACCGATCCTGATTTGGACCGTATTCGTTTCCATGACGGCCGGAACCGTCGTGGGCCAAACGACATGGAATGTCAGGACGTACAACCACCCGAGTCCGGACATACTTAACGAAGAGAGATTGCATTACCTTCTCTATGCGCTAAGTGGAACAACCGTTCTTGCAAACAACGACGTCATCAGCTTCGTGGAAAATCTGGACAATCGATACGCCGCGCGAACGAACAACGGTGTGACCGTCCCCAACGGTATCATGATCACCGGCTTGCGCGCTTTCGTGGGCGGAGTCGGCAATGTGGCCGTCGCAAGTGATTTATCGCTGGACTTCATCAACCCGATTCTGGGCGCCGTTGGTCAGAACGTCCATATCTCCAGTTCACCGAACAATTTCAATCCTCTCTTCGATATCTCGTACCAAATCGTTGGTGGAGCGGCCTATGTCGGGCACCTGAATTTCGTCGAACCCTATCAGAATGCGAATACGCGGTTCATCCTTGAGTACGGGAAACGCAACGCGGTTTTCGGGGGAGACAACAATGACGAACTGCTCGTCGACGGCGGAGGCGCGATGCGGGTCGTCGGATATTCGGGGGATTATCCCAACATACCGGACCCGCGCGGCGTCGGCATGAATGCCGGTGTCCAATTGAGGTTTTCGCAAAACCAAGCCGTGTACGGCGGGGCGCTTTTCGCGAAGGAACAAAATCGAACGGCCCGATTGACTGCGGAATTGGTTGGAAGTATCGGGGGCGGCGGGGAATCGAGTGGAATCGCTTCCATTCAAGAGACGGTTTACCAGTGGATTCCCTACCTGAACGAGATGATCACTTTCGACAGGAAAGCCGAGTTCGTCAACAACAGGAGCACACTCAGCCGTCCTCTTTTCGAGATGGAATCCAATCCGGGCGGTGACGGCGGAGCCGTTTACGCGGCGGAAAATTCCAGCATCCTGTTTCTGGATACGAAAACGTACGATACATACCGGATCGCCTCCCAATCGCTCGGGAACGTTTACAGCAGGTATTCCATGGCCAACAGCGGCACACGGGGCGCCCTGTTCGAGGGAAACATCGCGGAAAACAGCGGCGGAGGGGTTGCCGTCGCGTCGAACGGCAGTTTCGTCAACATGGACAGTACGGTATTCAACAACAACAAAGCGTTGGGAACCTTCACCAATGAGCTCGGCGAGCGAAGTGAGCGCCACGGAGCCGGCGGCGGTCTTTATACCCGCGACACCGGTGTAGCCGCGCTGCTGGGGGGAACGACATTCACCGGAAACTCGGCCACACAGGTGGGTGGCGGAATCAGCGTCAGTGACGGTTCCGTCGTTCTCCTCGGCGGAGAGGTCGTCATGACCGAAAATACGGCGGCCGGGTACGGCGGGGCGATTTTCATAAAGGGCGAAGATGGCCTGACGGCAACCGTGACGATGATGGACGTCTACGGAAAAATCGAGAAGAACACGCACGCACGTTTTCAAAGGAATGTCAACGGGGCTTTGGAGTACGTTCCCAACGCCTTCGTTATGGATGGAGACGCGACCTTGAATATCAGTGCCAGTGTCGGTCGGACATCGAACGGAAGAGACTATTTTGACATTTACGACCCGATTGAAAGCTCGGGTACCGATGGCAACACGATCAATTTCGGTTTCGCGTCCCAGGCCGAGGTGATGCTCACGGATCCGATCACCGGGAGGAACACTGTTTCCGGCGGCGGTTTGGGCACGACGCTCAACACCGGAATCGTCCGGATTTGGGATGATTCTTCTTTTTATTTTGGCGATACGAACGTCTATTCCGGCACGTTGGAATTGGCCGACGGAGCAAGGCGGGATGTCGGGCCGACGCAATACAGCAACATCCTTGCCGGCGATTTCACCGTCGGCAGCGGCATGTTGGAAGCCGGCGAGTTGGTGGACAGGACGGATATCACCCAAAACGCGACCGTTCGTTTCGACAAATTTACCGGCCCCGACGCCGAAGACGGAGACAAGCAGTATACGACCCTGCGGGCGAATTCGATCACCATGAACGGCGGTGTTTTCATGTTCGTGGGAAGAGAAAAAGACGGATCGATTTCCCCGACCGGCGAGTTTTCGGAATCCGGGCTCGAAGACGATACGGCGAAAATAGAAGTCGGCGGCGCCATTATATTGCAAGGGGCAACGGTGGACCCGGAGGAGGGGGGCGCGCCGATCACCCAGGGAACGGGGCACGGGGGAACCTTTTACATGGGTGAGCAGCAGGAATACAACCTGCATCTCGGTCTCACCGGTGCGGGCAATTTCACCAAGGCGGGGTCGGGGCTCCTGAAATTCCATATCCCGGACGACGACCCGGACGACGGCGTGCCCGTGCCCACCAATAAAAGACATACGGGCCTGACGATCGTCAGCGGCGGCAACCTCCGTTTCATGCAAAACAACATGCTCGCCCTCGCGCGCCCCATCGGGGATGACGGCGCGGATAACGGCGAGCTTGTCGATAAGCGCGGCCGGGTGATTCATGATATCGGCGCCAGGGATGGTGATGGCAATCTAGCGCAACTTGTAACCTCCAGGGGAGTCGTGTTGACCTTGGCTACCGCGTCGGAGACGGGGTCGATTTTGGATTTGGCGGATACCGCCGGTGAGTATCGGACGCAAACCTCCGACGGTGATGCTGACGGCGACCGGTACAGGGAACAGACCGTGGGCGCCTTGGCCGGCGAGGCGGGAACGATAGTCCGGCTCAACAGCGTGGAGTATAGCGGATACCCCCAGGTCATTCTGACGGTTTCCGAGGGTTGGGATAGCCTGGAAACACTGAACACCAATTTCGGAGCCAACGAATTTGAGGGCGGCGCACATTACGATCATTATTTCAGCGGCCGGATTCTCGGCGGCGGTAAACTGATCAAACGCGGCAAAGGGTATCTCGGCCTGGCTGGCGCCAACGAGTTGACGGAAGCGACGGAATTACAGGGCGGTGGTCTCTACCTCGGTCATGTCGCAGCGCTCGGCCTGTATGATGAAGAGCAGAACATCGAGAAGGGCACGGAGCTCGGACTCATCAAGGTTTTCGGCGCGGATGAGAAAACCTTCGGAATCCGTAATGACAAGGATTATAATTTGCAGGTACGGCTCGTTGCCGACCCCAATTCCGCCGCGCGCGTGCAAGACTCGGGAACTTTGACGATCGACGCGAACTCCCGGCTTTTGACGTTCGAAAACCTGAAATCCGCGGATAACGGAGGCGTGATCAACATGCTTTCCGGTGCGACCGATCCCAACACGGGTCATACGTTGGCGGGAACCTCTCTCGATTTTACGGGTCCGCCGACGGAAGAGGGGAATCACGGATATGTGTTCAAAAATAACGCCTCCGCGGGCAAAGGGGGCGCCATCTATGCGGGCGGCAATCTCCGCCTGGTCGGAAACACGTTGTTTTCGAACAACACGAGTGCGGCGGGGGCCGTTTATGTCGCCGGTTGGAATGACGGCGAGAATCAATGTGAATTTGTGCTCGATACGACGAACGGGGACATCGCTTTCGAGGCGAACAATCAAACATCGGTCGTGTTCGGCGAAAATATCGACATGTATCTCTCCGGGGGGCACAACGTTTATTTCGACGCCCCGATTCAAACCGAGTTCGGAGGAAATCCGAACAACCTGAGCATGACCATCGGGTTGAGCCAGAGTTTCGTCCAATTCACCGGGAACAACGCCTTTGGCGGCGACGTCCTGGTTTCGACGGGCACATTCCGCCTCGCCGGGGCAAGATTCGAAAAAAGCGACCGTTTCACCGTCGATGGAATGCAGGATGGCTCGCAGGACGATTCACCGGACGGCGCGCCGGTTGACAACATTGGAACCCTCGCGGGGTTCGGAACGATCCAGGCGAACGAGATGATTTTGAACGGCCTTATCAGTCCGGACAGCGCCGATTTCGCCATTCCGAACGATCTGCGCCCGAAGAACGAGGGGCGAGTCATACCGGAAATCGCGATGAACAAACGTCGCGGAAGCCTGACGCTGATCGCCCCCGTGATTTCCCTGGCCGGCACCTTCGCCGTCGATCTCGATTACAACAAGGGTGCCAAAGACAACAACAACGGGCACGTCGCGGACATACTTTACATCCAAAACGACACGAACAATTCGGGACAAAGCCGGTTGGACATCGAAAACACGGCTTCGCTCGTCATTGACCCGGAGCAGATGAATTTCGGAAAAGCGTTCACCGATGGTGCGACTTTCACGATCATCAAATCGGACGAAGCCGTGGGAGGGAGGACTTTCCAAAACGTGACACACGCCAGGGCGTTGCCCCGCTTTCTCCGGCTGGTCAGTCACGGTTTGACGCGAAGCCAACAGGAGTATTATCTTCAATACGGCGCGAGCGGTTGGACATTCAGCAATCCGGCCGAGACACGGAACCAGAAAGCCGTGGCGGGCGTGTTCAACGCGTTGATTCCCGACATGTACGGCCTCGGCGGATTCAACCACTTGATTTACGAAATCGCGACGCTCCAGGACGACGGCGACGTCCGCAAGGCGTTGGAGGAAATCAGCCCGGACATCCGTGCGAATTCGCTTGCCCTGGGTTTTTCGGAACCGTGGAGACCGGTGTTCGACCGCATGGTTCACCGCGACCCCGGTTACCGCATTCCCCAGGTTTATCGAGGGCAATACCGGGTTCCGTTCAAGACGCGGCCCCGTGAAATCTGGTTCGACTCGTACTACCGGGGCGTGGACACGCAGGGGGACGGCAATTCCCGAACCTACGGCATTTCCCGGACGGGATTCGCGCTCGGCATCGAAAAAGAAATGCACGACGACATCCGCATCGGAGCCGTTTTCGGTTACGCCTCACCCTACCTCTTCACGAGCGGCGGCCGGGTCGACGCGAATGATTTCCAGGGCGGCCTGTACACGCTGTTCCATCTGCCGGCAAAGGCCGAATTCCGTGCCTATATCGGCATGGGGCTTCTCGACTACAAATATAAGCGTTACGAAAATTTTGCCGGCTCGGGCGAAAAATTCGGGAGCGTTTACAACGCAGACTTTTCCGGCCAGACGATCGCCTACAGCATGGAGCTTTCGCGACCCTTCCGTTGGACTGCCGCGACGTTGTTTTTGCCGATCATCGCCTTCGACCACCAGACCTCGCACCAGGACGCGTTCGTCGAAGAGAACGGCCGTTTCAACCAGGCGTTTCGAAAAGCCGATTTCTCGCAATCGACGATTCGTTTCGGGTTGAACATGCAGTTCGGTGAAACGGACGCGTTTATTCTCAAGACGCGACTCCAGTACGGGGTTCGGCTTGAAGATACGGCGCCGGTTTCCATTTCGGGGTTTGCCGATCTCGCCGCCGGTCCCGAAATGCGGATCGAAGGAATCGTGCTCGGCAGCAATTACGTCAATCTCGGTATCGGGAGCAGTTTTTACCTGAACCCGCTGGGAACTTCGAAAATGTTCTTCAATTACGACGGCGACATCACCGAACGGGCGATCGTCAATACCGGAAGCGCCGGAATATCCTTCCAATGGTAGTGGATCGATCAGCCGGAACCCGTTTTCACGAAGGATGAACTGAAAAAAACGGTTGACAACACAGCCCGGAAAATCGACAATGAACGCGGGTATACTGGAGGCTGTTGAAATTTCCCGAAGCCGACTTTCAAGGAGACTGTTTTCCGAAGGTAAACAGGCGGTTTAAACGGAAAACGGGGCCGGCTTCGGTATGAGAATTGTTTCGCCCGCGTTCGTTTTTTCTTGACGAAACCCGGTACGGCCCGCCGTTCGACCACATGCCGTCCAGCCGGTCGCCGTTTTTTCAGCGTTTCCGACGGATGTTCGACAGATCGTTCGACAATCCGGTTTTTTGATTTATGCCTCCACTGCTCATTCTTGCCGTCGGCGTGGTCCTGATTGTCTGGCTGATCGTCTTCCTGCGTTTCAACGCCTTTTTGGCGCTCCTGTTCGCAGCCTTGACGGTCAGTTTCCTGGCCGGTATCCCGGACTCGGCCGAGGGCGATTGGTCGATTTGCATTACCCGAGTGGCCGAAGTGCTGGGAACGTTTGTCGGTAAAGTCGGAATCATTATCGCCATGGGCGCGATTATCGGCAATACGATGATGCTCAGCGGGGCTGCCGACCGGATAGTCCTTGCCATCTGTCGCGTTTTCGGCGACAAGCGCGTTCCTGTGGCGCTCTTTTCAAGCGGGTTCGTCCTTTCGATTCCCGTGTTTTATGACGCGACGCTTTTCCTGCTGATTCCGTTGGCCCGATCCGTGTATCGCAGAATCGGCAAGAATTACCTGCTTTATCTGACAGCGATCGGGGCCGGGGCGACGATTACCCATGTTCTCGTTCCGCCGACGCCGGGCCCCCTGTTGATTGCCGAGATGCTCCGTGTGCCGCTTGGAACGATGCTCCTGGTCGCCCTCATGGTCGGTATCCTGATGAGTCCCGTTGCGATTGCGATTTCCTATTTCGTCAACTGGTACCTGCCGAATCCAAGCCTGATAGAGGAAGAAGAAGGATACGATGCCGAACCCGCACGCCAGGTTGACGACGCACGCCAGTTTGACGACGCACGCGGGATCCGGAAGTTGCCCTCGCTTTGGCTTTCCCTGGTTCCACTGCTCCTGCCCGTCTTCCTGATCGCCGCCCGATCGATTACCGACGAATGCTTGAAAGAGCGGGTTCGTCCGGATGGCGAATCGATCGTCCGTCACGATGCCGGTCCTTCGCTTCTCCACGCCGCCCGGGACGAAGCGAAAGCGGCGAGCCGTCCTGAAACGGACGGTTGGCCGGCCTGGAAACGGGCGATGGACGTGCTCGGTAATGCGCAACTGGCCCTTCTCTTGGGCGCAGCGGTTTCGATGGGCATTCTCCTGACACGTCCCGGAATGACATTCGTTCTCATGCAGGAAAAGGTCGAGCAGGCGCTCCTCGGTGCCGCGATGATCGTCCTGATCACGGCTGCCGGCGGTGCATTCGGGAAGATGCTCGAACTGGCGAACGTCGGCGGGGCGATTGCCGAGCTCTTCCGAAACGAAGAGGGCCGTCTTTCCGGAAGCATGTTGATTATCATGTCCTTCGTGATCGCGGCCCTGATCAAAACGGCGCAGGGTTCGAGCACGACGGCGATGAGTACGACGGCGGGAATCGTCGCTTCCATGGGCCTTCTCAAGGAAACGCTCGATTTCAACGTCGCCTACCTGGCCGTCGCGATCGGTTGCGGTTCCATCGTCGTCGGCTGGATGAACGACAGCGGTTTTTGGGCATTTTGCCGCATGGGCCGTATCTCGGAAACGGACGCGATGAAAACATGGACCGTCCAACTCGGCCTCATGGGGGTTACCGGCGTCCTGATCGTGCTTGTCCTGAGCCGGGTTTTTCCGCTCCTTTGATGGTTTTGGACCGGAGCCGGCCGGGATGCCCGCTTGGTCCGCTCGTTCGAAGGTCAGTTGTCCCGCAACGATTGACGACCGGCAAGGGCGTCGGCCAGCATTTCCTTGTTCGCGAATTGCAGGTCGCTTCCCGTCGTGATTCCGCGGGCCAGGCGGGTAATCGTCAGCGGAAAATCGCCGAGTTGCTTGATAATGTACACGGCGGTTCCGTCGCCGTCGACCGTCGGGTTGGTTCCCATGATCAATTCTTTGAACGCACCGGAACGCACTCGGTGGAGAAGGGCATCAATCGTCAATTGTTCCGGTCCGATCCTGTCAAGCGGGGCAATCCTGCCGAGAAGGACGTGATAAAGTCCATGATAGTGCCCCGTCTGTTCCAGGGCGATCAGGTCGCGCGGCTGTTCGACGACACACAGGGTCGTCGTGTCGCGGAGCGAATCGCGGCAGATATCGCAAAGCTCCTGTTCGGCCAGATTGAAGCAATGGGCGCAATAACGAACGTTTTCCTTGACCGCCCGGATGGAATCGGCGAGTGCGAAGGCTTCTTCCTTGTCGGTCTTCAACAGATGGTAGGTGATCCGTTCCGCCGATTTGGGGCCGATTCCGGGCAGTTTGGCGAACTCCCGCATCATTTTGATTACTGATTCGGTCAACTCGGACATGGCGACATCGACATTGGTTGTTGGGGAGAGCCGGCTGTTTAGCGAGCGTCCGTCGTTTAAGAATAAAGGAAGGCAACTATACCGAAACCGGTTGAGTCGTTGGTACTCACAGCCCGCTCGACCGCCCGTCGCGGCTCGCGACCGGCTTCGGGAAATTGCGATGGTTTTCAGTATGCCAAAACGGTTTCGGCGCGACTCAAAACGTCTTTCATGGGAGCAAAGTCGAAATCGGTCAGCAAACGCTCGATTTTCCACCGGGTCGTCCGGAGGTTGACATAATGGCGGAACCTGCTTTTCAAGGAAGCGCCCTTGATCCGCGGTTGATCGGGGTCGATTTCCCAAGGGTGGACGTAAACGACGAACGGCCCGGTTTGCGTCTTGATCGAACGCAGCATTCGTCGGGTCAACCAATAGGGATAAAGACGCAAGAACCCGCCGCCGCCGACGGGAATGTTTTTTCCCGACACGCGAACGACGGCGGGAGGAAATTCGAGAATCGGTCCGGCTTCCGTTTCGCGCCGATGGATTTCGCGCGGAGCGTCCGGGGAACCGTGCAGATCGTGCCGGATCGGGAAAACGCTGCTGTCATAACGGAATCCTTCTTCGACAAGGACACGGAGCGCCCAGGGCGTCCGGTCGGTAATGGACCAACTGGGTGCGCGGTAGCCCGACACTTCCCGGCCGCTCAATTCCTGTAACAACGTCCGGGTACGGCGAACGTCCGAACGGAATTCGTCTTCCGACAATCGGTAGACGAGCCGGTGATCGTACCCGTGGGCGGCGATTTCATGCCCCTCGGCGGCGATACGGCGAACCAGATCCGGAGCACGTTCGGCAATCCAGCCGAGCATGAAAAACGTTCCCTTGACGCCGCGCGCGGCAAGCAGGTCGAGAAGCGTTTCCGTATTGGCGACGGCACGCAGGGGCCAATCATTCCATTGTTCCGGCGTGATCTTCTTTTCGAAGGCCGTCACCTGGAAATAGTCTTCGACATCGACGGTAAACGCGTTCGGGCAAATCGGTTCCATCATGTTTTCATACTTCAGACGGCATGACACCCCTCCCGCGAACAATCGCCCGCCGCCCGAACGATCCGTTTAAGCAATTGCCTGGACAGGAGTTGGATTGAGCGAGTGCGGCAAGCCGGCTTGGCCAAATGGCCGTTTTCATCGCGTTCCCGGCACATACCGAAGCCGGTTACGTCGTTGATACGCACTGCCCGCTCAACCGCCTGTTTACCCTTCGTGCGAACAGGCTCCCGCAAAATCGGCTTCGGGAAACTTCAATGGTCTCCCGTATATTCCGGCAAGCGGGCTGTGCTGTGCTCGACGCTTTGCCGGATCAACGGAAGCGCCTCCTTGAAAAACTCGGCGACGGCGTCGCTTTCCCCTTCTTCGGGATCGGCCGAAGCGTACGACTGGACCTGGAGCTTGTAAATGAAGCGGTGTCCCTGAAATTCGCTCCTCGGATGCTCCGAAGCCCGCCAGCCGTCACCGGCATTAAGGCCGTAATAAAAAACGATGGCCAGATTCGGTTGCACTGCGTTACGAAACATCACTTTCCAGAGACGGTCGGTCCTGGCCCGGCCGTCGAGCGACTGTCCGTCGGCGACCTGTTCGATCGGAAAGTCGGCGACCTGCCTTTGTTCATCTTTGACGTAATCCTGGCCGCCGAAACATTTCTCCGGCGTATGAACCCCCAGGCGACCCGGCGGTCCGACCATCAGGATAAAGCTGACCGAATCGCCCGTCAGTTTATGTTCGTAAATACGGTAGAGGTAATTTCCCGCGATTTTCAGTGCCGTCGTTTCCTCGGCGGTCAATTCGCGGTTTTCCTTCGCCTCCCAGTTGCCGAGGGTCATTGGCAATTCGCGCAGGCGTTCGGAGGCTTCGGCAAGCCCGGAAACAGCGAACCAGCGTCCTGAAATGTTCCCGGAGTACAGTGTAATCGAGGCGATCAACAGGAAAAGCAGGATACCGCCGAACAACAAATTGGATTGGCGGCCGGAAACGGGAAGGGGAGTATCTTGCGACATGGGTTGCGGCATGGGTGATGACATGGGTAATGACAATCGGTGGTATTTTTCGCTCTCCGGTCACTTCGCTTCGTTCCCGGCTTTTGTTTTGGGGGCGGCTCAGAACCCTGTTCCGAATTTGTTGCGCAACGCGTCGAACATGTCCTGGTTGTCCTTGAGCATTTTATTCGGCGCACCTTCGATTTGAGGCCGAACACGTTCGAACCAGTCTCTCGCCCGGGCGTCATCCCCGGCCATGTCCAAGGCATAAGCGAGATGGAGCACGTAAACCGGTCCCTGGCATGAAAGTTCGACCGCCTTTTGAAGCAAGGGAATCGCCTGGTCCGCGTGACCGGCGTTGAGCAGGATCAAGCTTTTCGTGTCGAGCAGCGTTACATGGTCGGGCCGTTCCTTGAGCGCGGCGTCAATGACTTCAATGGCGCGCTCGTGATTTTCCTGGATCGAGGAAAGCAGCAGGGCGAGATTGTTTTGGAGCAAAAGGTTGGTGGGATCGGTTTTGAGTCCCCGTTCGTAAAGCGGGATGGCCCGCTCCGGTTTGCCGCGGACGATCCAGTAGTCGGCAAGCGGGACCAGGACCGGAATGTCGGTCACGGGTTGCGACGGTTCGAGTGATTTTTCGACCGTCGTGTTGAACTGGAGTTCATAATCGCCCGACAAGGGACCGCGAACCATGAGGCCGCCGACCGGGGTCAGGGTCGGAAACCGGATACTGTAACCGCCGGGAATGCCGGTGATTTGCGGATCATCGGACACGGTTCCCACCATGCCCGTCCTTGTGGGGACATCATTCGCGGGGACCGCTTTTGCGGGAGTCGGGGAAGTCGTTTTTCCCTGTTCTTCCTGGGCGAACAACGATAGGACCGAAAAAACGGACGCCAAAAAAACGAAACCGGCATGTCGTGTAGGAATTCTCATGATTACCGCTCCTGTAATGCTGATTGACGCTGATTTTATGCTGAATGATGCTATACTCCGAACGGCCGGAAAAGGGATTTTTTGTGACGAGTGCATCCGTCAATCCCCTTTCCCCGCTCACGGGGAAGGGGAGGATTCTTACGTGCTTTTTCACAAAGCCGTTTTGTCACCGTGTACGGTCTATTCCTCGGGCAACTCTTCATCCGTAAGAGTCTCTTCCAATGTGAGAGGCGTCGGTTCCACCGGTTCTTCATCCTGATTTTCAACCGGCCGATCGGGAGGCACGGGTCGAACCGCATCCGAACCGTTGTCCGGCAACTCATCGGTCGACTCATCGGTCAATTCATCGGTCAATTCATCGGTCAATTCATCGGTCAATTCATCCATCAATTCATTGTTCAACGGCTCGTTTTCCACGCCTTCGGAAATCCCGTCCAGAACCGCTTCATCGGTTTGCGGCGCAAGGATGCGAATGGTCGACGGGTCGGGAACGATCGTCTGGCCCGGGAAACGCAGGATGATCGAATGGACCCGCATCTCGCCGAGATCGACGTTTTGCCCGCGTTCGAGCGTTCCTTCAAACACGAGGCGTTCACCGGTTTCGATCCGGGTCATCAACTCGTCGATCCGTTCGAACACTTCTTCCGAGGGGCGAACCTGTTCGATAAGGACGAGGAGCGGGGGAATCAGGCTCCCGATCGACGAAGGCGTCCGGTCGATTTCGTCCAGGATCAGGTGGAATCCCTCGTCGACCTGTCCCGCCTTGGCCATGCAGACCGCGAGCGGATAGACGTAAATGCCGCCTCGGACATGGACGGCGCGGAGGTACTTTTCCGCCAGATTGGTGTACCCCGCATCGAGGAACATTTTCCCGAAAGCCATGTTCAGGTCGAAAATCAGGTCCGAAACCTCCCGTTTTTTCTGCGCAAGGAGGATACAGGTTTTCGCCTGCCGGTCGGCTTCCTCGAAATCGTTCGCCCCGATCGCCTTGAACACCTCCGTGTAATAACGTTGATAAGGCATCGGGAAGCGGCCCGCGGAGGATTGCAACGGGATGCTTTGCAGGACCGCGTTCCGCTGGTAATCGGCGGCCTCGTCGACCCGTTTTTCCTCGATCAAGAGGTTGATCAACGCTTCCCAGACGCCGGGCGTCGCATTACCGTATTTGATCGCCTGCTTGTAAAACTCGATTTCCCTGGAGCGCTTCAAGCTCCCGGTGATTCCTTCCGAGAGCGGCGTCTTTTCCTCGATCAATGCCGCGAGCACGAACGCCATGTCCCATTGCGGCCGCTGCCGGACGATTTCCTCCTGGAGTTTTTTGGCTTCCGCGATGTTCGGGGCGTCCATGTCCTCAATCAGGAGGCGACGTGCTTTCACGTAGCGCCAGAAAGTCCCGAACTCGTCGCCGTCGGCGGAATGACGGAGTTTTTCCTCATAAACCACGGCTGCTTTCCAGTCTTCGCGGTCGAGCGCCCCGTTCGCCAAGATGAACAGCGCCGCCGGCTGGAGCGAATCGGGGTCCTCCATGAACGATTTGTTCAATTGGTCGTAGACTTCCGCCGCCGTGGAGGAATTGGGGTCCGTCGACCGGATCTGGTCCAGGAGCGTGGAGAAGCGTTGTTTCTGTTCGTTCGACAAATCGCTGTCGATCGCCTGCGTCAGGATGTCCATCGCACCTTCCCTGTCGCTCCGCCGGAGCGCATCCCCGGCCCGTTCCGCGTAATAGGCCGCTTCGCCCTCCGGAAGTTCGCGCATCGCCATCGTAATTCTCTCGAAATCGTGGACGGCGCTCATCGCACTGTAGATGCTCGCCAACGAGGAGAGAAATTCGATATCCTGGTCGAAACGCTTCGGTTCGGTCTGCTCTTCCCCGCTGATGGAAACCGCCGGCGCCGGGAACGTTTTCCTCTCCAGCTCCCGGTATTGACGCAGGGCGACCTGCTGGGCGGCGAGAACGCGGTCCGTGTCGCCGCTGATACTGTCGCGGGCATATTGAATCTGGATGCGGAGCAGGTCGACGGCCCAGGGTTGCGGGAGCGAAGCCTTGTTCGCCTCAAGGCGGTTCAACTCCGTTTCCACTTCGCGGAAACTGCGGCCGGCCGCGTCCATCGACATTTCGTTGCGAAAAAGGGCTTTCGTGTACATGAACCGGATCGCCTCGCTTTCCGGGTTCCGGGTCATGGCCTCCGTCAACAGCGTGAGCGCCTTTTGCGTTTGATTTTGCTGCTGCAAAGCCGTGGCCGCTTCCAGGTAGGCCCTTTCCTGCTGCCCGGAAAACGCGGCCGCCTTTTCGTAGTATTCCGCCGCCTGATCCCATTTCGCCTGGCTTCCCATGAGGCGCCCCAAAAGCATGAGCGATTCGCCCAAGACGCGGTAATAAATACTGTCGCGGGGAATGATGTAATCGGAAGCGGAGCGGCCGAACGGATTCAAAATCGGGACGAGTATCTGGATCGATTCATTGATCTTGAGTTGTCCTTCCTTCATCGCTTTCTGCGCCCCGGCCATATCGCCGTTTGCGCGCAGACGCTCGCTTTGCAGGGACACCGTGCTGCCTTCGGTCGCGTAAACCCGGGCGCGCAGGAGCTCGATCAATTGCAGCATCCGCTCCAATTCCAATTTGGGCAGGCGTATCTGGGGATCGCGGAAATACTTGTTGAACCGGGCAAGTTCCGCCGTCGCTTCCTCGAATTTCCCTTGGTCGTTCAACGCGAGAATGAATCGCGACTCGATTTCGGGGGCCACCCGGTTGCGGATGCGGTCGACTCCTTTTCGATACCATTCGGTCCCCTGGGCGAGCCGTCCTTCGCTCAGGCTCAAATCGCCGAGAAACTGGAACCCGATTTCGCTTTGCTCATTCCGTTTGCCGATTTCCTGGAAATGGTGCTCCGCCGCGGCCCGGTGCGCTTTGTACGCTTCCTCGTCGCCCTCCTCACGGGCCCGGTTCGAGAGGGCGATTTCGAACAAACCCGCGAGAACCTGCGCCGCAATGTTCTTCGGATCGACTTCGACCGCTTTTTTCAGGTCGGCATCGAGTGCCTGCGGTTGGGGGTCGATGAGCCCGAATTCGCGCCTGTATTGATATCGGGTCAAATACGCCGCCGTGTCGTTACGATTGCGGTCGACCATGTCATCGACGATCCTGTCCGCCTGTTTGTCGCGGGCTTCGCGGGTTTCCCCCACCAGGGCCTCGCTGGAGTTTCGCGTGTAGGCGTCGTTCGAATAGCCCCGCAGGAATCGGGCGTAGAGAATCGCGAGTTCCACGTCGGAAGGGTTGAGCGCGTAGGCTCGTTGGAGGAGCTTGTCCACCGAATCCGGCAAATTCGCCTCCGGGATGTCGGCCGCACGATAATCGATTTCGTTGAGCCGCAGGATGGTCCCGATCGTGTAAATTTTCCAGGCCGAGGCGATTTCACGGTCGTCGACCCCGAGTTCCGCGGCAAGGCGGAACATGTCCCGCGCTTCCTCCATGGCCTGCTCGTAATTCCGCTGGTCCCATTCCCAATTCAGGATGCGTTCGCCGATCGCCAGGCGTTCCTGCTTGCTCGAACGTTTCTTCAGTTCCTGGCTGACCCTGATCGCGGTCGCGTATTGCGTCGAGGTCCTTCCCTCTTCGATCAGGATCTTCTGGTTCAACTCGTCGAGCCGCCGGTAGATCGTGTCCTCCTGCGGGTTGTTCCTCCGGAAACCGTCGAGCAGTTTCGCGGCGTCTTTCCGTTTGCCCGCCCGCTCCAAACGATCCGCCGCCTCGATGATGTAGGTCGGCAGATTCCGTATCTGGTAAAAATACAGGCCGACCACGCCGCCCCCGAAAAGGAGCAGGGCAACGATACCGGCGACCAACCACTTCAGCGAAAAAACCGTTTCCGGCTGAAGCGGGACATCGAGGGTTCCCGGTTTTTTGACTTTGTGTTTTTCGACGTCCTGTTTTTCGACGTCGGGCATCTTGTTCGCCGGCGTTTCTGGAACCATGTTATCTCCGTTTATCTCCGTAAACTTTCAGTGCTTCATCGTCGATCCATGGGCGACCGTCGTGTACTCACGGCCGGGAGCCATTCGGCAGTCCGCCACGGACCCGGCAGTCCGCCACGGACCCTCAATCGCTGTATTGTAGCAGGTGGGACAACCGGACCTGTTCGACCTTGTCGGCGAAACCGCCGTCTTTTCCGGACATCTGGTAGTAGGGAACATCCTTGACGACGATTCCGTCGACATTGCTGCCCGTGTTGACCAGTTTGCGGAAGACGTCCTCCATGGCGCCCAAGAGGGTTTCCCCCTGCCGGATGCACAGCAACACCGAATCGACGCTCTGGGCCATCACCAGGGATTCCGCCGCATTGGCGACCGGCGGCAGGACGACCATGATGAGCGCATAATGATTTTCGAGCGTGTCGAGTAATTCGCGGAACCGGCCGTCCCCGAGGAGTTCATAAGGGGAAACGTCGAGGTTGCCCGCCGAGAGGAGGTGCAGGTTCGGCTCCTTTTCATTGAGCACGACGGCTTCACCGATCCCTTTCCGAAAGGAAAGGACGTCGGCCAAACCGATTCCCGGTTCCTCGTTTCCGAACAGCAGGTGCAGCCGGCCGACACGCATGTCGCCGTCGATGAGCAATACGGGCCCGCTCTTCATCTGGGCCATCGCGACGGCGACCTGGATCGCCAAAAACGTTTTTCCGTCGTCGCCGGCGACACTTGCGACCGCGAGCGTCCGGCATTGGTTGAACGGGTGCGAAAGCAACAGGTGGGTACACCAACTGTGGACGCTTTCCCGGTATCGCGCGAGCCGTTTCCGGAACGTCGTCCCGTGGACCCAGGCGACCGGCGGTTCCATGATCTCCCCGATAATGACATTCGGGATGGCGGACCGGATTTGCGAAACGTGGTACAGGCGCGGCCGGGTTCGTTCGAGCGCGACTCCCAGGCCGAAGGGAAACAGGAAACAAGCCAAACCGCCGATCGCGGCGAAGGGCAGCCGTTTTTGCGTTTTCGATTGCATCGGCAACGCCGGTTCCGCCTTCAACTGGACCCGATTCGGGGCGTTTTGTTCCGTTTTGAGCGCGACGATCCGGGTATTCAACAGGTCGAGGACCGTGTTGACCCGCATCAACTGATCCTGGCTGAAACCGACGTCGACCACTTCCGCCGCCCCGGCCGCCTGGTCGCTTTTCTGCTGGTTGAGTTTTTCCCGCAGTTTATCGACGAGGGCCTTCTGGGCTTTGACGGCAAGTTCCTTTTCCCAGAGCGAACTGTCCAGATTCTGTTTCATCACCTGCGCCAGTTCGATCGGCTTTTCCTCCCGGAGTTTCTTCATGTATTCGTTGATCCGCATCGTCAGCGTGTTGCGCTGCGCGTCGAACCGCTCCAGGGCCTGTTCGCTGGAAATCTTGATCGTATATTGTTCCCGCAATTCGTCGAGGTCCCGCTGTTCCGCCAAAAGCCGTTGGAGTTGCGGATCGTTCTGGATCGCGTTCTGGACGATTTCCTTGGGGACGTCGATCTGGCTGTCCCGATACGTTTTGAGCGTCTCGTAAGCGGCCGTCAGTTCGTCGAACCGCGCTTCCGCCAGGTAGACGTCCTTTTGAAGCGTTTCCTCAAGTTTGACGCCTTTGCCTTCCGCGGCCGAGGAAGCGCCCACCTTCGAGGCTTCTTTGGTTTTGTTGCGGATTTCCGTCTGGAGCAGTTGCGCTTCCTGATGCTTTCGGTTCATCTCCAGATTCAGTTGGTTGATCAGCTTCACGTTCCAGTTCGTCAATTCGTCGTTATTGTAATTGACGAACGCCGAAACGATGCTTTTCACAACCAATTGGGCTGCGCGCGGGTCCTCCATTTCGAAAGCGACCGTGATCAACTCCGAATTGCTTTGGCTCGAAAGCGACATTTTCTTCGAAAGCCAGCCGACCGGGTCCTTTTGTTTGAGGATTTCCGGCAACCGTCGCACTTCCGGATTTTCCAGCGCCTTGTTCAGGATGATCGGGCTCCGCAAGATCGCGAATTGCGTGTTGACCAGTTTGTCGTATTGCTGGACGGCGAGTTTTTCGTCGTAGACGAAGTAGGGTTTGCTGTACGAGATTTGGAGCCAGGCGATCGCCTCGTACTTGATCGGGAAAACGCACCAGAGAACCGTCGCCGTCGCGGCGCCCAAAACAAGACCGGTCGGAAGAGCCCATTTCCAACAGCGGCGCAAACCCGTCACCACGAGCAACAACAGGATTTGCGGAGTCATTTTACCCGACTCGGAGGAATCCATCACGGCCGGCCGGCGCGGCGGAACATATTCCGCGAAACCGGGCGGATTGATGATCCCGCCGTCCGGTCCCTGTCCGAGCGTCACTTGATTGCTGTTATCGTAAGACATGGAAGTGCTTCACACTCTCTCTCGATGGATACTGCCTTCCGGATGTGCGTTCTCCGTCGCCACGCTTCGTTCCCGAACGCGGACGTGTTTTCCGGTCACCGTGCCGTATTCCCGGTTTTCATTTTGGACATTTTCCACCCGTTTGCCGTTTATACCGAAGCCGGTTGAATTGTTGGTAAACACAGCCCGTCCTATCCGCCTGCTTACCTTCGGCAGTGTCGTTTCGATGGGCAGGCTTCCCAAGCATCGGCTTCGGGAAATTTCAACCGCCTCCAGTTTAGTTGCCCGGAACCGTGTCATAGACGCTCACTTGCCGGAACACCTTTCCCAAATACCACAGGATGCCGAGGAAAAGCATCCAGGCGACCACGATCATCACGATACCGGCGATCATGTCGGCCATCGCACCCGCGCTTTTGGTTTCCGTGGCGAAACGCTGCATCGTTTCCGGGGCATGGACCATGAAAAGCGTCGTCAGGGCGATCCGGGCCGCGTTCGAAAAAATCGCGATCGGGATGACCGCCACGAAAACGAACAGGTTTTGCCACCACGGCCGCCGCATCATCAACACGGACGCCGCCGCGAGGGCGAAAAAGCTTATCAGGAACCGTAAACCGCTGCATGCCGCCGCGACACTGACGACCGTATCACCCACCTGGATCGTGTTTTGAATCTGGACCGCCGGTTCCCCGACAAGTTGGAGCAACATCGTCCCGAACAGGGACGCGTATTCCTGGAGAAACTGCCGGAATTCCACTTCGAATCGATAGGGAAGCGGGAACAGGAAGCATAAAAACAACAAGGAGGGGAGCGCCCAGCGGAATGTCCGGGTCCCGTAAAGGAACCAGACCATACCGAGAACCCAAAACAGGATCGACCAGTTCTCGATCGACTCCTCGTCGTAATTCGTCGCGTGCCAACGCATGGTCATGGACAACAAAATCGGCGCCAACCCGAGCCAGGCAAAGCGTTTTCCCGTTCCCGGGTAGGTGTCCCGGCGCCCCCAGAGAAAGAAAAGCGTCAAGGGCAACACGAAAAACGCGTGGGAATAATCGACGAAAACGGTCCAGGTTCGAACCAGGCCGGTAATCGCGGGCCAATAGGCCCAAAGGGTGAACAACAACAGGCAGACAAGGACGACCAAGCGACGTTGCTCGTATTGCGCATCGAACGGCAACCGTTTCTTGACCGCGTATGCCGGGGAAACGGGTTCCGGATGATAGGCGTGGCCCCCGGAATGTTCGCTTTCGCCGCCCGACGGCAGGGAAGAAGTCGCGCCGAACCGATCTTTTCCGTCCGCCGCCGGCTCGGATTGAGCCGTCGTTTCCGCCGACTCGGACATTTTCGCCGATTTCGGACGAGGGGTATAGGGGACGAACGATCCACGTTTGCTTTGTCGCTTCTCTCCTCGCGGCGTTGGAGAATGGCCGGACTCCGACATGGGAACACCTTGTTGGGATACTGGAAATACTGGAAGCCTGTGAAATTTCCCGAAGCCGACGACCCGGAAACCCGCCCAGCGGACATAACACAGCCCGGAAGGCAAACAGGCGGTTGAGCGAACGACGTTTACTCGCACTCAACCGGCTTCGGCATGAAAAACGAAAATTTACCCGGCTACGGTTCAAGACTCTCCGTAATTCTAACCGTCACCGTTTTGAAATCAACTCAAAATATTCCGTGAACACCAAAATTGTCGCAATAATCCGCGGACAAAAAACGCAATACGGCCTTCGGCGCGTCAACACCGGGCCCTCACGTCGGATATGCTGAAAGCCATTGAAATTTTCCGAAGGTAAACAGGCGGTTCGACCAGAAAACCCAACCGGCTTCGGTATATTCCGCTTTCCATGTGCGAATCAATCCCGCTACAATAGGTTAAGAAACAGGTTGCGAAAGCGGTACATTGCATGAAAAATAAAAAAAGCACGTTTTCCAACGGGACTTTGCACCGGTATTTTCGATTATTCCGCCATTTTGATATTTCCCGGTAACGCGGTCCCTACTTCGTCTATGGTCGCGAGCAGGGCTTTCACCTCCTGTTGTGCGCTGACACTCACTCCACCCTCCGACAGATTGATAGCCGTCGCATGACGAACAAGGCAGTCGGCGTAAGCGAGCCGGAATGACCCGCTTACACCTATCTCCTTTGTGAAAGGCGCATTGCCGTTCAACTCCCTTGTGATGAGCGTCTTTTCGTAAAAGGCGTCAGGGAGCGGATAGGAAACGTCGCTTTTCAGAGCGTCTTTGACTGTCAGAGGCATGGCCTACTCGTCTTTGGGTTCGACCTCTGCTACGGAGACTTCGCCTGCGTCGCCCACGGTGTAGATGTGGGTTGCGCTGCGATACTCGCCGGACGCGAGGGGCACCTTTTCGCCGTTG